>JGI10211J34971_10000805_pt1 | contig 26235 bp, 25 predicted proteins | sample Etolagsediment_FD_34971 | JGI IMG/M metagenome (IMG submission 34971)
TACCGGAAAAAATAAATTTAATTTTTACTGGATATACTCCATCATCGCTTTGATATTTATTTCGCTCTATTTCTTTAATTCGGATGTTCAAACGAAAGAAGTGAATTGGGGAGATTTAAGGGAAATGTTAGCTTCCGGAGATGTGGATAAACTTGTACTTATTATTAACCAGCAGCAGGCCGAAATTTATATTAAGCCCGACAGGTTATCAAAAGCAAAGTACCAGGATTTAACAAAAGAAAAAAACAACAGTTTCATGGGTGCAGCCCCTCACTACACTTATGTTGTTGGTTCGATAGAATCATTCGAAAATCGTGTACAGGAAATCCAAAAGGACCTTCCTGACCCCATTTATATCACAAACGAAACCAGGCAGGACTGGTCGAATGTACTTGGATACATCTTGCCCATTGTCTTTATAGTGGTAATTTGGATTTTCATAATGAGGATGATGAGCAGAGGCGGTGCCGGCGGAGGACAAATTTTCAGTATCGGCAAATCGAAAGCAACATTGTTTGATAAAGACACCCATGTAAAGATTACATTTAAGGATGTAGCCGGTTTGGAAGAAGCCAAAGTGGAGGTGATGGAAATTGTGGATTTCTTAAAAAACCCATCAAAATACACTGAGCTAGGCGGCAAGATACCTAAAGGCGCCCTGCTGGTTGGTCCTCCCGGTACCGGTAAAACATTGCTGGCAAAATCAGTCGCCGGTGAAGCCGATGTACCCTTTTTCTCCATCTCAGGTTCTGATTTTGTGGAGATGTTTGTTGGAGTTGGTGCATCCCGTGTTCGTGATCTATTCAGGCAAGCTAAAGACAAGGCTCCATGTATTATTTTTATTGATGAAATTGATGCAATTGGTCGGGCCCGTGGCAGAAATGCCATAACCGGAGCTAACGACGAGCGAGAAAATACTCTAAACCAGCTGTTGACCGAAATGGATGGCTTTGGTACTAATGCAGGAGTTATTATTCTTGCAGCCACAAACCGTGCGGACATTCTTGACCGTGCCCTTATGCGTGCCGGACGTTTCGACAGGCAGATCAGTGTTGAATTGCCCGACATCGAAGAACGGAAAGCTATATTTTTGGTTCACCTTAAACCCATTAAATTTGACGAATCGGTTGATGTTGACTTTTTAGGTAAACAAACACCCGGGTTCTCGGGAGCTGATATCGCCAATGTATGTAACGAAGCTGCACTGATAGGTGCAAGAAGCGGGAAAAAAGTGGTGGATAAGCAGGATTTTATGGATGCCATCGACAGGATAATTGGCGGGCTTGAAAAGCGCAACAAAATTATAACTCCACAGGAGAAAAAAACCATTGCTTATCACGAGGCCGGACACGCTGCCGTAAGCTGGTTGTTGGAGCATTCTTCTCCACTCGTAAAGGTAACCATTGTACCCCGCGGAAAAGCGCTGGGAGCTGCGTGGTACCTGCCCGAAGAAAGACAAATCACCACAGTTGATCAAATGATTGATGAAATGACTGCTGCACTCGGCGGCAGGGCATCCGAAGAAATTAACTTTGATAAAATTTCAACCGGAGCACTTAACGACCTTGAAAGAGTAACAAAAATGGCCTATGCCATGATAACCTATTACGGTTTAAATAAAAAAATTGGCAACATAAGCTTTTACGACTCAAGTGGCCAGCAGGAATATAATTTCACAAAACCGTATAGCGAGAAAACTGCGCAGATTATTGATGAAGAAGTTCACAAATTGGTAGAAGAATCCTATCAAAGGGCGATTAAACTGCTTAAGGACAACAAGAAAAAAGTGGACCAACTGGCAAAAGTGTTACTTGAAAAAGAAGTAATATTTAAAGAAAATCTCGAAGAAATTTTTGGCAAAAGAACCTTTGAGCGCGATATCGAAAGAGAAAAGGAGCAGATGGTTGAGAAGGAACGCATGAAGAAAAAACTCCGGAAAATTAAAGAAGAAATTAAAAAGGATGAGGAAGCTTTGGCCAAAAAAAACGGGGAAGAGAATGGTGACGAAAAAACAGATGAAAAGGAGGCCGTAGCTGAATTAAAAAACAAAGATCCAGAATAGTTATTGACAGGTATTAATCAACCATAATTCCTTATGCAAGAAACTACCACCAGGGAGAAAATTTTTAAACAGATCAGGAATGCATTGATCGAAAAAACTGAAAATCCATTTTCGGATATTGATTTCGATTCGCCCATATTTAAGGAGCATACTGATTCGTTGGATTTGACCTTTGCACAACAATTCACAAAAATTGGTGGTAAGTTTGCCTATTGCGAAAATGATGATGATATGGCCGAAAAGCTAAAATTCATCATTCAGAATAATAACGACAAGGATATTTTTTGTTTTGAGGAAAAACTTAAACCGATCCTTGAGCAGCACGAAATTGATTTTGCCGATCAGGTAAGTATTCTTCCCGAAAAAGGCATTGGTATTACTTACTGCGAAAGCCTGATTGCACGTACAGGGAGCGTAATGATTTCGTCGAGGCAATTGAGTGGAAGAAGACTGAATATTTTTCCCGAAACTCATATTATCGTTGCAACAACAAATCAACTGGTTAACGATATAAAAGACGCACTGGAAATTATTAAAAAAAAATACCCTGCCGGATTTCCATCGCTGGTAACCTTGATATCCGGGGCAAGCAGAACAGCCGACATTGAAAAAACATTGGTATTGGGGGCTCATGGCCCAAAAGAATTATATGTGTTACTTGTTGAAGCAGAATAGAATTATTTACTAAAAACAAAATATCATGGGGAATGACTGGATAAATATTTTTGATGCAGGAAACATTCAGGAAGCTGAAATGATCAAAGGAATGCTTCTTGCTCAAGGCATCGAGTGTAACATTATGAATAAAAGAGATTCTGCCTACCTGATGGGAAATGTTGAAATCTATGTTCAACAAAAGGACGAAATATCCGCTAAAAAGCTCATCAATGAGCACAATAAATCTTAGGAATTTAATATCGCGCTCGCTCACCGGATTAGTATTTATTGCGGCCATCATTGGCTCAATTTTATTTAGCCGGATAATATTTGCCATCCTTTTTTTAGGGGTGGCACTTTTGGCATTATACGAGTTTTACCGTTTGTTGAATTCAGATAAAAAAATCAAAGTACAGGTAATTTCCGGATCAATTGCATTAACATTAATGTATGTATCGATTGCACTGGTGTCGCTTGAGTATATCGGCACACAATTACTCCTCATCAATTTATTGATCCCGGTTTTTATTTTCATCAGCGAATTGTACCAAAAAAATGAATCACCGATACTGAACATTGCATTAACAATTCTGGGGCTTATTTACGTCGGGTTGCCTCTGGCTTTGCTCAATTTGTTTTTTAATCCTCAATTCACGGCTGAGGAATTTCATCCGGGGATATTACTTGGTTTTTTTGTAATCATATGGACCTATGATTCTTTTGCCTATTTAAGTGGGGTGCTGCTGGGAAGGCACCGCCTTTTCCCGCGGATTTCACCTAAAAAATCATGGGAAGGAACCATTGGCGGTTTTATTTTCGGATTGCTTGCTTCATTCATCCTTTCAAAGTTTTTTATCGAATTTGATTTAATCAATTGGCTGGTTATAGCCTCAATTATTATGATTTTTGGTACTTTCGGCGATCTTTGCGAATCGATGATAAAACGGAGCTTGAAAATCAAAGATTCGGGAAAAATTTTGCCGGGACATGGCGGCCTGCTTGACAGGTTTGATGCAGTGCTACTTTCGGCTCCGGCAGTTTTCGTTTACTTGAATCTGATACATTATTTTTAAATGAAAATACACAAGGAAGGATACCAAACCATTATTATAGTATTGTTGGCCATTGCTGCCACATTGTTTTCCGTTAATTATTTCAACCCACAACAAACCCTTTTTCATTACTTCCTATACTTGTTAGGTGCAGGATTTTTCATTTTTATCGTGCGCTTTTTCCGCAACCCAATCCGGTCTGTGCAAGCTGACCCATCTGCTTTGATTTCGCCTGCCGACGGAAAAGTTGTGGTGATTGACGAAGTTACAGAAACCGAATATTTCAACGACCGTCGCATTCAGGTATCTATTTTTATGTCGCCTAATAATGTGCATAAAAACTGGTATCCTACCGATGGTGATATTAAATATTACCGCCACCATCCCGGTAAATTTTTGGTAGCCTGGCACCCTAAATCATCGGAACTCAACGAGCGAACTACCGTTGTTATAAAGCGAAATGATGGCACAGAAATTTTATTGAGGCAAATTGCAGGTGCAGTTGCTCAGCGTATTTCGTGTTATGCCGAAGAAAACAAAGTAATACAACAAGGAGAAGAATTAGGATTTATCAAATTTGGTTCAAGGGTCGATATATTCCTTCCCTTGGGTACAAAAATCAATGTTCAAAAAGAGCAAAAGGTTCAGGGTTGTATCGATGTAATTGCCAGTCTTTAATTTAATTATCCCTGTCCCATTTCCACAATCCGGCTGCTTTGAGTTGTTCGATGGGAACCACTACTTTGGCCCACCCACAATAATAAGGTCCAAGAGCATAGGCCTCATAAAAAAAGGAAATACCGTCTTTCTCCAACCCAAATAATTCAAAGTCAGCACCGGCTGTTGGACTATCATTGAAACAATCTTCGGGATTGACAAAATTCTTTGCCAGCAACTGATTCAGTTTATCTGTGTTTTCCGGTTTGGAAAAATCGAGCACATCGCCAAGAGCAATAAACTCCCCTTTCTTTACATCAAAATTGTAGGTATGCAGCGCAGTAAAGCCGTGTGCCCCCAGTGCGTAACTATAGGTTTCCATTAAGAGGCTGATAACATCAGGTGTTGTATCAAGCACTTGATATTTATTATCCAACACATATTTCCCGGCAGTTCCTGTTTCATCAATTAAAACGGAGGCTGAATCCGGTTCTACACCCCAATAATACCGGGCTGCTGTATCCAAAAAAAATTGCACGGCCTGATTAAGAGCATCCACATTGAGGTTCGCATCGTCTGCCGCAAAATAAGGATACTCGAGATTAATGGTATAACAGGCAGAATCTTCAACCACACTTTTACTTTCCACAACACGGTATTTTTTTGCACTCTCCAAATCATTTGTGTTGATGCATGCATTGGCAAAAACGATGGTTAGAATAAATACCAAAAAGATCTTAATTTTCATCAAAGTATGCTTTTTAATTCGATCAAATCAGTAATCTGATATTTAATATTTCCATTTAAATTCAGCTTCTTGGGGTTGAAAAATATTCCGTCGATCCCAACATCCTCGGCCCCTTTAACATCCACTTCAGGGTCATCGCCTATCATCAGGCTGTCTTCGGGTTTTGCGCCGGCCTTTTGCAGGGCAAATTCAAAAATTCCCGGTTCCGGTTTTTTACAACCAGCCTCTTCGGAAGTAATTACACTGCCGAAATATTTATCGAGCTTGCTGTTTTTCAACTTTGTAAATTGAACCTCATCAAAGCCATTGGTGATTATCGACATGGGATATTTGGGGTACAGATAATCCAATATTTCGTAAGCATTGGGAAAAAGGTTTGTTTTTTGGGGGCTAATGGTGATATAGTCCACGCCAATATCGGAGGACAATTGTTTGTCGTCAATTCCGAAATCCTTCAGGGTAAGCTCAAACCTCAGCGACCTGAGCATTTCTTTTTCAATTTCCCCTTTTCTGTATAGGTCCCACAATCTGTCGTTATGTACAAAATAGTTGCTGATAAATTCCTCAATACTCTGAATACCACGCTTTTTGAGTTCAAATTTTTGATAAATTTCCTCGTACGCCTCGCGGGCATTGGTTTCAAAGTCCCACAAGGTCATGTCGAGATCAAAAAAAATATGCTTGTACTTTTTGTTATTCATCATGCTGCGAAATTAAGGTATTTGCTTTAAACCTGATAAGAGCTTAAATGAATTGTTGCAGATAATACATCTTAGTGAATCTTCGTGCCCTCAGTGTCTCAGTGGTAACCTTTAAAATCTACCACTCAGTACACATAGTAACACTAAGTAGAAATGATATAAGTTCACAATGGTAACTTTTTTTTAATCTCATCATTAAGAGACTGGTGGTTCAACTTGCAGACCCCTCTTCATTCAATAAAATAGCAGCAATTCTTTGGCGACCATCCATTTTCACTGAAACGGGAGCTTTAAACCTGACATGCTTAAAATACATGCCTTCACTAATCACTTCCTGTTTATCCAACACATCATACTTGATATAACTCTTTGAAAACTCAGGCTGAACCGTAAAATACCCAACGTTCATGGTAGTTACATTATGAAAAAAGTGCGATCCAGATGACGCATCCAGCGGAAATCCTTCAAGGCTTGTTTCGACAATAATTTTTGCATTCGAAATTTGCGGCCATACAACAGGAATACCAATCCAGCGATCGCGGGTACCCCACCTTCCAGGGCCAATAAGTACGTATTTCCTGTTTTCCTTTCCCAACTCGCTGTTAATCCTTTCAATTTCATTGGCCATTTCCATAGTTTTACTTTTGTTAAACTTTTTTGGATCAGCATAAATTACATCGTACATATCATCGATTAGGCCGTTACCCATACCCTTATCAGAAAACAGAATTACTTTTTCTTTATCAAGCTTATCAATATCAACTTCATAATCATTGGCATTTCCAATAAGAGGCTTTATCTGCAAGAGATAAAATGAAGCCTTAAAATCCTTATCCTTATTCAAATCAACGGCATACTCTATTTCCACGGGAGTTCCCATAGCCTCTTTAACCACATCAAGTACTACTTCGATGGTTTTTGCCAGGGGGATATAGTTATATTTAAGGATATTGGCAAAATTGACAATTCGCGGGCCGTATTGGGTTAAACCCGGAGAAATGGCATTGTTTTCGGGATTATATACCGAAGCACAATGCCTCAGCGTCCCATGACGTTCAGCATCATCAATATCGAGCCGTCGCAAACCAGCTGTATCGCCTTCGAGTAAATCAATATCCTTCTTTTTAAGATCCACAGCAAATAAATTCACTTGCGAATTCTTATATTGATCTTTGGGAGAATTGATCTCAACATCCGGATACTTTGGTGAAAACCGATAGGCCTTTTCCCCTTCAACCACGTATTTACCGAGGCCTACGGCTGCTACAGCAAATCCTTCTTCGGGCTTCATGTGCGACACCGGGTAGTAATTATAAGATTGCGCTACCCCACTGACATGGGGATAAAACACATCATCATATTGGTTGCCCACAACCTCCTGGATAACCACAGCCATCTTTTCTTCTTCAATTTTGTAGTTTACTGCGGTAATGTAATCTTTGGCCATTTTAGAAAACACCGATGCAAAAACAAGTTTTATAGCATCTGTTACCTGCTTTAGCCTTACATGAATATCAGGATGATTATTTGGCAGGATATAAGTTTCGAAAATACCGGCAAAAGGCTGCATTTGCGAATCTTCAAATAAGCCTGACGATCGAATGGCAATGGGTTTCCTAATCAACTCAAGAATTACTTTTAGTTTCTTTATCAACGAATCGGTTAGCTGCCCATCAATAAATTTCTGTTTAATGGTTTCATAATTGGTTTCGGAATAGACGATTTCATACAAATTGTTCCGCTCCATAAAATACTCAAACTCTTCGGTTCCAATTACCGAAGTCTTTGGCGATTTTACGTTGATATTTGGGATGTATTTTGAAAAATCATAATTGTAGATCAGGGTATTGATAAAAGCCAGGCCCCTACCCTTTCCTCCCAGGGAACCCGGAACGAGGTTTACAACATTACTATCGTCGAGGATTGCATTTTTTTCAAAAGGGATAATTTTTCCCTTGTTCTGTTCATTTCTAAATTTTTGAATGACATTGATCAGGTATTCGCGAAGGCCCGAGGGGCTTTTAAAATCGGTAACTTTATGAGGGTTGATAATTTTGGCCACCTGAATTTCGCCCCTGGCCATCAACCACATCGAGAAATGGTCGCGCCGGGCATGGTAGATCAATGATTCGTCGGGAATGGTCCTAAGATTGCGCTCGAATTCCTTGAGTGATTTTGCAATGGCTATCTGAGCTCCATGGTGGTCGCGGTATATAAAATTTCCAAATCCAAGGTAGTGAGTAATGAAGCTCTTGAAATCCTGTTCAAGGGTTTCTGAGTCTTTGTTAATAAAACTTGCTCTGACTTTGTAAGCGCTTTCGCCGTTGGATTCATCGGATGATTGAATAACCACGGGAAGGTCTTTAATTTGAGCCTTGATAAGTTTAGCCAGCCTGAACCCTGCATTTTCGTCCCATTCTCCTTCTCGTTTAAATTTCACATCCGAAATCAGACACAAGAGGTAATCCTTATAATTATTAAAAATGGCCAATGCTTCCTCATAGTTTGAAGCAAGCAATATTTTTGGCCGTGCACGCATCCTAAGTACTTTGTAAAGTTCATCCGTGCTCACATCATCAATAATTCGTTTGGTTTGAGCCATTACCACATTATAGAGCAAGGGCATGTATCTCGAATAATATTTTGCAGAATCTTCAACCAACAGGATCACCCTTACCATGCCAATCTTTGTATCATTCTCCACATTTATTTTATCTTCGAGGTGCTTGATCATGGCAAAGAAAACATTGGAGTTTCCATTCCAGGCAAATACACGGTCGATTGAAAAGTTCTTGGCACGCCGGTCTTCAAAATATTGAATATCCCTATTGTTGTTGAGCAGAAAGTACACCGGAATGTAGGGGTACTCTTTTTTTACGGCTTTGCTTAGGTCGATTGGTAATTTTTTATCACTGCCAACCATCATAATGATGAGATCGAAATGCTTTGTCTCGAGTTGCTCAAACACTTCACTGGTGTTTGAAACTCCTGTAATTCTGGGTACTGCTGTAAGGTTTAACTGATGGTATTCGTCGAGAACATGCTCGGTGAACCGTCCTTCTCTTTCAATACTGTAAGCATCATAAAGATTGGCAACCAGTAAAATTTCCTTAACCTTAAACATCATCAGATCATGGTACACATCACGAGCCATGTTGTTTTTATTCAAAAACATTTGCAACAATTGCCTTCTCGGTGCCTCGCCAGCCTGAGATATGGGAGTTGTGGATATGCGCGTTTTTGTAAGGATTGTTTTGCCTTCGATGCTGTTGATATGCCCGGCAATCATTCCGGCGAGGTTCTCGATCAGATGCCTTTCCTCAGAAAGGAAGGGCCCCTCTTCAATTTCAGGAAACGATTTTAAATAAGCAATTTCTATTACACCATCTTTGTTATCAATGGTTTCAAAATCCTGCCGCATCATCCAATTGGTTTCCTTAAAATTGGTCGTGTTAAAAACCTTGGCATCCCATTTAATACGAGCGGCAGTAAATTCAGGGTATTGCCATGCGCGTGGAAGCATTAGTGCGATCTGTTGCAGGGTTTCTTCGATGGGTTTTCCCTCCCGTAAAATTGAGGTGGTTTGATTTATACAGGCTAATTCCTTAAGTCGCTCGGTGGTTTGTCTGCTGGTTTCCAAACCCTTGATCCCATTCAAATAGCCCCTGATGAGGTCTGCAATATTATTAATGAGATTTCGCTCCTCTTTCATAAAAGGGCCCTCATCAATTTCGGGATATTCTTTTAGATAAAAAATCTCGATGGAGCCTTTAACTTTTTCGATGGTTTCAAAAACCTGTTTTTGTACCCACCTGGATTCCTTAAAATATGGGCTAACGTATTTTTTATCGTTATAAATTATTCTTGCAACAGTTTGCTGCGAATGTTGCCATCCATCCGGTAAAACCGAAACCACCTTTTGCAACGATTCATCAATGGGGAGCTCTTTCCTCAGGATATCATTGGTTTTATTTATGGTATTCAACTCTTTGAGTCGCTCTTTACTTTCCTGAGCAAGCTTTGAAATATCTTCGGGTATGTACTCGTGAGGATCCATGTTTACAATATTGTAGGTTAATTTTCCAAAGTAAATAAATTTAGGCTAACCAATTAACAATAGTGGTGAAAAATGATATAAAGTGTAAATTCGCAAAAATTTTATGTTTTAGATATCGACGTACTAAACGAATGAGTACCATAAAGGTTATACTTATTGATGAACATCCTGTAGTAAGATCAGGCATCACATCCATGCTGGCATCAGCCGAAGATATCGAAATTGTTGCAGCCGTAAAAGATGTTGATGCCTTTATGGAAAAAATGCGGCATTATCCTGCCACCTTTATCCATGTGGTGATGTTCAACATTTACTCACCCAACGATATGGAGGTTGAAAGTATCAGGCGCATGCACAAAACCTACGGAAAATTGAATATTCTTGTGCTTGCCATGTATTCAAACGAAAATTTTATTCTAAAATCCATTAAGGCAGGGGCCAAGGGCATTCTTTCCAACCAGACCAACAGAAATGAAATTGTGGAAGCCATGTACACGCTTCGAAACGGATATGAATACCTCGGAAAAACAATTACCAATATGGTTTTGAACAGCTACCTCAATCGATCAAAAACGGGGGATAATATGCAGGATGACATGGCTCAATTGTCGTCAAGGGAACTTGAAGTACTTAAACTATTTGGCGAAGGGTACACCAATCAGGAAATTGCCGACCAACTGTTTATCTCCATCCGCACTGTTGAATCGCACAAAACCAACATTATGAAAAAGATCAACCTTCGCACAACAGTTGATCTTATCAAATTTGCCATCCGCAACAATATTGTTGAAGTATAATAAGTAAAACTTTCTTCCATAAAAAACCCGGAAACTCAGTTGGAGATTCCGGGTTAAATACATAATTTAATCTTATCAGTGAGGAGGAGCATCTTTTTTGCAACATGCCGGTAGCTTTTCATAAGCTTTGTCATCGGCAAGCAAATCATCAGCATCGTAGCCAATTTTTGTAATGGCCTTTTTAATGGTTTCCTTATCCGTTTTGCTGGTTTTGTAGGTAACTGTTATCACCTTTGTTTCAAGGTTGACTTTCACATCCGTTACCCCTTTTTCAAAAGCCAGTTCCTTGGTAACCCGCTCCTCACACATTCCACAAACTACAGATGATTTAATGTCGATAGTTTCAGTTTTTTTTGCCTTTTCCTGTGCGAACATATTCGCTGAAATAAAAAGGGCTGCTGTAAACAGCATAATTGTACTTAATTTGATCAGTTGTGTTTTCATGTTGATTGATATTAGTTATTATTAAATTATTAGTAATTATTTTTATTGGTGGTCCTTTGCAGTCATTGTGTTTTAAAATTCAAACCACTGATGTCTGCCTTTTGCTGACTGCCCAATGACTAATTTTCTTCGGTCATTCTTCCAACGGCACAGCTTACATACGAAGTAGCCTTTGATACAAAATTGTTGTTCCCTTTTTCAGGATAGCCTAAAAAAGCCAACTTTTTAAGCACATTTTCGCGTTGCTGAATATTTTCATCCATGTTAAAATTTACAGATGATTCATCCATATTTACACTTACATCTGAAATCCCGTCAAGTTTTGAAACTCCCTTTTTAATGGTGTTTGCACAACCGTGACATTTCAGGTTTTCTATTACTATTGTTTCTTGTTTCATGTTGTTGAAGTTATTGGGTTATCCGTTATCCGTTATTTATCATTTAATATTCGTTATTGGTTATCCGTTATTCGTTTGTAATGTTACAATTAACTAATAACGAATAACTCTTGCCTCCCCCTACTCCCCATTTATCGCAAATCTCAAACCGGCATAAATTTTCGCACCCATAATCGGAGCATAGATCATCGATGCATCAAAATAATTCCCATAAGGGTCGTCAGCTGCAATAATTGGGTTTTCCTGTGTATAATTTAACAGGTTTTCTCCCCCGATGTAAATACTCCATGTTTTGAAAAACCTGGTGATCTGGGCATTCAAAATGGTGTAGGCCGGATAAGTATCAGGCCGCCGGTATTCTTCAGGATTCATCGAAGTATTGGGCAACCTGCCATCTCCATTTACCTGTGTAGTGAAATCGAACTGCCACTTATTAAGATTGGTAGCATACGATAAGGTAAGCAAGCCTTTGTATTTATTTACCAGGGGCTTTTGTAGCAATTCCTCATTCATGGTTACTTTAACATCGTTTATCCTGAAAGCTGCCACAACATCCAGCCTTTCTATTAGCTCATAACTGGCTTCCACCTGAAAACTGTTGGAATATGATTTTCCATTCAGGTTATAAATTCTGATTTGTGAAACATCCGAATCCACATCTACAACAACCTGATTCTGGAAATCTGTCCGGTAGAAATCGCCACTCAGTGTGAGTTCCTTCCCGCGAATATCAATATACTGTGTAAGGTTAACCCCATAATTCCATGCCTCTTCTTGCAGCAAAGATTCGGAAGTATTAATCATTCTTGAACTCGCCAATAACGAAGTATTTTCTGCAAATACTTTAGCTGTTCGATATCCCTTTCCTGCTGATGCACGTAATACTGTTCTTTCCGAAAAGCTGTACCTGACATGCACTCGTGGGGTATAAAAAGTTCCGTACAAATTATGAAAATCCGCCCTTATTCCCGCAATTATTGTAATCTTGTCGGGATCGGTGTAGGTATACTGGAAAAACATACCTGGAACGCTTTCGGTCATATTAAAAGCGCTATCGTTTAAATTTTCATCATAATCATCATAACGATAACTTGCTCCCGTGCTATAGGCATGCTTAGTGTTTCCGATGTATGAATTCAATATCAGGTTGCCATAGTAACTGTTTTGAGTGGCATCATAATCGCGCAAGCCAAAATATGAGTTTTGCTCATGGAAAGTGTATGAATTGATAAAACCAAGACTTGTGGCAGGCCGTGCGAAAATAATACCACTTTTCCAGAACACCTGCGCCCTGTTAGTGTGGATGTTCAATCCCCAGGGGTTTGTAATCACCCGCTCGTCATCTTTACTAAAATCTACCTGTCCACCGGTGCGGTCCTCGTTGATGTATTGAAACCCAAACTGAGTCATGAACTTTTCGCCAACATATCTCCAACGGTTAAAAAAGTTGTACTGCTTGTAAAGCGGATGATCCAGAAATCCATCACCATTATGGTCGTCCTTCCGGCTATTTCCGCTGGCGTGCCCGTAAATCATGGTACTCCACTTATCTGTTAATTTGGTTGCAGCGTTAAAGTTCCCTTCCATTCTGCCGTAGGAGTCGCCAAACAAATTTAAATACAACAATTCACTGTTGTCGGGCTTTTTGTATTCAACATTAATCTGTCCGGTTATCGATTCGTAACCATTTACAACTGCTGCCGCGCCCTTCGACACCTGTATGGATTCCATCCAGGTACCCGGAACATACATCAACCCAAAACTATTGGCCAAACCATAATAATTCGGAATGTTTTCGGTCATGAGCTGCGTATAAATTCCTGCCAGCCCAAGCAACTGTATTTGTTTGGCCCCGGTAAGGGCATCGCTGTAGTGTACGTCAACCGAGGCATTGGTTTCGAAGCTTTCTGAGAGATTACAGCAGGCAGCTTTGGTAAGCTCCGAACTGGATATCTGTTGCGTTAAAATCGGATCCATCCGTGAGATGTGCGACCCTGAATTCCGTGCTGAAACCTCCACGCCTTTCAGTTCTTTGGTTGCATTCAAATAAATTTCAATACTCTTCATGTCTTCATGTACATGAATAGTATCCTTTTCGTATCCTACAAAACTAAAAACAAGCATGTGCTCATTGTGACCATTTTGCCCATCTTCTTCATCCTCAGCAATACCTTCATTTTGAGAATTGCTTGGGGCTTCAATTTTAAACTTCCCATGAACATCAGAACTTGTTCCCTGTAGATTATGCGCCCAGTAAATATTAACACCCGGAAGCGCAACCTTTTTGTTACTATCATCCACACCAAAAACTTTTCCTGCAACGATTTGAGCTTTTAGCAGTGGAATAGCGAATATGAGTAATAATATGATAATAAAATATTTCTTCATGATTGGTGATTTTTCAAATTTAGCAATTGATAAATCATTTAATCGATGGAAAAAAATCCATCGCACTATAAATAGCATAAATTGGTCCTGCCATTAAAAGTTTAAACCCGAATACACTAGCATTTATTCATTATCAAAACATGGCATGAAAATCCATGCTACATCAGATAAAATGCAAAATGAAATCACATTTAAAGATTAAAGGCAAATGAAGAAATAACTTAGAAAGGAATTTTGAGTTGGTGTGCAAATACTATAAATTTTTTATAGGGTATTTTGGGCGGCGAGCTATCGGAGATAAAAATCAATTTTTTAACGAACTCACTCTGTATGGTTTCGGTGTGAATAATTTGCTGAAGTTGAACAGGGATTTGAATTTTGTTGAGCTCAATATCCCTAACAATTAAAAATAGATTGTCCAACCTGAAAAATCGTGAATCAATTTGGCAGCAATCATCAGTTTTGCATGAATGCTGTTTGGGCTCAACATGTAATTTTTCCATGCAACAGGCCGACATGTGGGCGTCAGTTTCGCAGCTTACATCCTGCTCCTCTGATTCACAGCAGGCATCTATTCCGGATACAGAAAATTCAACGGAATCGCAGCAATCACAGTGGTGTGAAAATACCCTGAACCCTCCTGTTGTAACAACAACCATTACAACCATGAATAATACAAATATGCTTTTAAGATACTTAAACATGTCGATAATTACATATTATAAAACGCAAAGATAATTGAACTTATTTAAGATAAATTTCCTAATATTGTTAAAATTTTGTTAAGGTTCTTACTAAATCGTTCATATCCAAATAAAAATAAGGTAGGCCATACATACAATTAAGATCGATATCTTATTCAACAAAATACAAAACCTATATATTATGGAATTTGAAATACTAAAGTTAAACATTGTCGAAAACATTGCAGTAGTTACCATTAGCCGCCCCAAAGCTTTAAATGCTTTGAATACAAGATTTTTCAACGAAATGGATGCCATGGTTGAAAAAATTGGTGGCATGCCCGAAATTAAAGTGATGGTGATTACCGGCGAGGGGAAGGCCTTTGTGGCAGGCGCCGACATTGCTGAAATGGTGAATAAAAACAAGCAGGAAGGCAGTGAGTTTTCCAGGTTGGGACAAAACACTTTCCGCTCATTGGAGTTGATGGAAATCCCGGTAATTGCAGCAATCAATGGTTTTGCTCTTGGCGGAGGCCTCGAACTGGCCATGGGCTGCGATTTCAGAATTGCCAGCACCAAGGCAAAATTCGGACAACCCGAAGTTAACCTGGGGCTGATTCCCGGATATGCCGGCACACAGCGTTTATCAAGATTGGTTGGCATGGCCGATGCTCTCTACCTTTTGATGACTGCCGATATGATTGGCGCTGAAGATGCCCTGCGCATTGGCCTGGTGCAAAAAGTATTCGAACCTGAGATCCTGATGGAAGAAACCATGAAGGTTGCCAGGAACATTGCCACCAAAGGACCAAGGGCTGTGAAACTCATCAAAAAAGTAACCCGTTCAGGCTATCACATGGAATTTGAGCAGGGCTGCGATCTGGAAGCCACTCACTTTGGTTCACTTTTCGGAAAAGGCAATGAAGGCGAGATTGGAATGAAAGCATTTTTGAATAAGGAGAAGCCCGTTTGGGAGTAAAGTTATTTGTTAATAGTTATCAGTGAATGGCTGATTCAGTCAGATTGAGAGAAATTTCTTTGATACGGAATGTTTTTATGCTTTGTCACAATCGTTCGTTTTCGGCCTTAAACATTTTTATTTCAGAAATAAAATTCACTAATAAACATAACCATTGGTGAATATAATAACTGAATGTTATTACCTTTGGCATAAATTAGACGATGTATTCAAGATATTTAAATAACATAATCGGGAAGAAAATTGGCTCCGGGAAGGCAATTGTAATAATTGGTCCCAGGCAAGTGGGAAAAACAACCCTTGTTGAATCAATTCTGCATACAAATGAGTATCTGCTTCTTGACGGTGACGACCCTAAAACAAGAACACTTTTAACAACGCCAAATACAGAGCAGATCCGATCGATAATTGGTAACCATAAAATTGTTTTTATTGACGAAGCCCAAAGAATTGAAGGTATCGGGCTCACAATGAAAATAATTACTGACAGGTTTAAAGATGTTCAACTCATTGCAAGTGGCTCTTCAGCATTTGATTTATCAAATAAGATCAATGAACCACTAACCGGCAGGAAATGGGAATACAAACTGTTTCCCCTGTCGTGGGAAGAATATGAACATCACCATGGATATCTTTATGCAGAACAACAACTGGAAAACAGGCTGCTTTACGGGTTTTACCCTGACGTATTAAATCATAACGGAGATGAAATTACCATTTTAAGGAACCTTGTAAACAGCTATTTATACAAGGATATCCTTGCATTTGCTGAAATACGAAAACCTGAAGTACTCGATAAACTGGTTCAGGCTCTTGCACTTCAGGTTGGAAGCGAGGTGAATTATTCTGAGTTGGCTCAGATTGTAAATGTCGATAAAAATACCATCAGCAAATACATTGACCTTCTTCAAAAAGGATACATCATTTTTAAATTGGGTAGCTTTAGCCGGAATGTCAGAAATGAAATAAAAACCAACAAGAAAATTTATTTTTACGACAATGGAGTCAGAAATATGGTCATCGGAAATTTTGATCCAATTGAATTGAGAACGGATAAAGGTGCGTTATGGGAGAATTTCCTAATATCAGAAAGAGTCAAGCAAATTGAATACAAGCAAAGTCTTGCGCGCATTTTTTTCTGGAGGACAAAACAACAGCAAGAGGTAGATTTTGTGGAGGATATTGGCGGCAAAATCTATGGGTATGAATTCAAATGGAACAAAAAGAAAAATGTAAAATTGCCAAAAACATTTACAGAGTCATACAGTACAGAAGGGATGATAATTGACAACAAAAATTTCAGGGATTTTGTGGTTATCTGAAAATGCATAATTAACATGGGACATAACCAATCAGAAATTACATTTAACCAAACAACAATTAACGATTAACCAAAATCATAACACATGACCTACAACGAAAGATTACAAAAAGTAAGTGTGCTGGGAGCCGCCGGAAAAATGGGAAGCGGCATCCTCTTGCTCACGGCCGTGGAAATGGCCAACCTCAGTTTGAAACCTGAGAACAAAGGAAAAACATTTGTGCTCAATGCCATCGACCTCTCCGAAGAAGGCCTGGCAGGCCTGATGAAATACCTCCGTGCGCAAGTAAGAAAAATGGCCGAAAAAAAAATGGTGTGGCTACGCCAGATGTATGCTGGCCGCGCCGATCTGATCGAAAATGGCCAGATCATTGATGAATACATTTTTGATGTAATGAATGTGGTAAGGCCTGTTACCACCATGGAATCGGCTTATGGTTCAAATTTGATTTTTGAAGCCATTGCTGAAAATCAGGGACTGAAAGTGAAGATTTTTAGCCAGATCGATCAGAACAACCCCAACAAACCCTGGTTCTTCACCAACACCTCTTCCATCCCAATTCATGTGCTCAACAATGAAGCAAAGCTTGGTGGAAGAATCCTTGGGTTCCATTTTTACAATCCTCCTGCCGTGCAACGCCTCGTAGAGTTGATATCCATCAATGAGAACAGCGCAGAGATCAAAGACTTTGCCTTGGCTTATGCCAAAAGCCTGAAAAAAGTGGTTGTTCCATCAAACGACTTTGCCGGATTTATTGGCAACGGACATTTTATGCGCGACTCGCTGCATGGAATTGCAGAAGTTGAAAAACTGATGAAAGACTTTTCTTTTGTTGAGTCTGTTTATATGGTCAACAAAGTATCACAGGATTTCCTGGTGCGCCCCATGGGCATTTTCCAGTTGATCGATTATGTGGGCATTGATGTGGTAAGATTTATTATGGCTGTGATGAACCCCTGGCACGACAGCGAGGATTTGCACAGCGACCTGTTAGACAAACTTTTTGATATGGGCGTAAAAGGCGGCCAGAATTCGGATGGTTCGCAAAAAGACGGTTTCCTGAAATATGAAAAAGGCAGGCCCGTTGGAATTTATGATCCAGATAAAAAAGACTATGTCATGATCAGCAATTTTGCAGCAAAATGCGATAGCTACCTTGGAGCGTTGCCCGAATCGTGGAAGCCATGGAAAGCAGTGAACTTTAATAAGAAAAAAGCCGATATCCTTGAAGCCTATTTTGGTGATTTAAACAATGCAAAAACAGTGGGTGCATCGCTGGCAAAAGCCTACAATCAGAGATCGAATGAAATTGGTTTAGGTTTGGTTGAGAGAGGTGTTGGCCACAACAAGGATGATGTAAACACCGTGATGCTCACCGGATTTTTCCATGCTTACGGACCAATCAATGATTATTTAAAATAAGGAGGATAAAACATGAAAAAGATGAGTAAAAAGATATATATGGCCGCCGGCTACAACACCATTTCACTCGGTACAGGACGCAAAGAATTCAATCCAAAAAAGCCAAGGCCGGGTTTGGAGCACTATATTTCTGAAGCAGGAAAAGGCACACTCGCCCAAATTGGTGGAGCTGCGAACATTGACGAAAGCGTAATCGGCAATTTTATGGCCAGCCGATTCAACAATCAGGGGCATCTTGCCGGGTTTATCCCCATGATCGACGAAGGCCTGAAGTTTAAGCCCAGTATCCGCGTGGAAGCTGCCTGTGCCTCAGGTGGCATGGCGCTGATTACAGGAATTAAAAATGTGCTGGCTGGTGCCAACACTGTTTTGGCCGTGGGCGTAGAAGTCCAAAATACAATGAAAGCCATTTACGGTGCCGACGTATTGGCCGGTGCAGGATGGTTCCAAAACCGTAAAGCCGGACATGCCTACTTTTTCCCGGGACAGTTCAGTGACCGTGCCGGAGCTTATTATGAAAAGTTCGGAAAGGAACGCACCCGCAAAGGCTTGTCACGCTGGTATGCCAATGCCATCAAAAATGCAAGGCTTTGCCCCACGGCACAGGAATTTCACAACTCCATGCCCGATCCGGAGGCCACCTGTTTTAACATGGAACCCAACGGAAAATCGTTCGTGGACAACCTGAATGTTTTGGACTGCTCAAAGGTTTCGGATGGTGCGTCAGCCATCGCGATCCTCTCGGAAGAAGGGCTGGCAAAATGTGGCATCACCAAAAAAGATGCAGTTGAAATTGCCGGCTTTGCAACTTCAGAACGCGACATTACACAAAACCCCACCGACCTCACTGTGATGGAAACCATCCGCGATGCTGCCCACAAAGCTTTGGCAAATGCAGGCATTACCATTAATGATCTGGCTACCATAGAAACCCACGACTGCTTCACCATTGCCGGCGTGCTGGCCGTGGAAGCGCTGGGCTTTGCAAAGCACGGCGAAGGTGCCGACTTTATCGCCGAAGGCAACACCGCCCGCGACGGCAAAATACCCATGAACACCACCGGCGGCCTTATCGGCTGGGGACATCCCACCGGCGGCACGGGCGTACACCAGGCCGTCACCATCTGGGAGCAGCTCACCGGCAAAACCGGCGACGCCCAGATCGAAATCCCCGCCGAAAAACCTTATGCCCTCAGCATCAACATGGGCGGCGACGATGTGAGCGTGGTGGCGATTGTGTATAAGAAGAATTAGGCCAAAAGATTCAGCGACGAATTTAAAATACCCCGTAATGGAACTCCTCAAATGGGTTAAACCCCTTCGGGGTATTTAAAACACGCACGTCAATTTTTGCTACAATACTTTATGCCCCCGAAAAATCGGGGCAGGCTCTACGGGCAATTTTGGGGAAAATATTTGTTGAAAAAATCATACTTTTGGAAAACCCTTTTTACCGCGTAGCGGTTGAGGTATTGTAGCAGAAAAACAGATTCCATCGTAATCACCATTCCCCGTAGGGGATTAACAATAACAAACCATGAAACCCGGAACATTTACTCAATTGTATGTGCAACTTGTCTTTGCGCCAAAATTCCATGAAGCCGTCCTCCATAATAACATCCGCAAAAGAGTTTTCGAATACATAAGTGGGATCATCACCGAAATGAAACATAAATCAATCATTGTCAACGGCGTATCGAACCATGTTCACATTTTCCTTGGTTTAAACCCATCGAAATCCATTTCCGACACCGTTCATGACATAAAGAGAAGTTCAACCCTTTTTATCAACAAAGAAAAATTATGCAAAGGCACCTTTGCCTGGCAGGAAGGCTATGGTGGTTTTAGCTATGGAAGGTCGCAAATTGATAAGCTTTACCAATACATTCTTCATCAGGAAGAACATCATAAAAAGGTTACTTTTCGCGATGAGTACCTACAATTCCTCAATAAATTTGAGATTGACTACGACGAACGGTTTTTATTTAATTTTTTGGATGATGTTGAGCAAACACCTGATCTTTAAAATCTCTTTGGATGATTCTATCGCAATCCCCGCCGAAAAACCTTACGCCCTCAGCATCAACATGGGCGGCGATGATGTGAGTGATGACGATTGTGTATAGGAAATTGTGATTTTAAAACCTGACAGGTTTATCAAGTTCTCAAATTCTGAACATCTACATCAAATCCTCAAGTTCCTCCCTGCTAATATCAGCTTGTTTCAATATTGAGAAAAATGTGCCCTTTGGCAGGTCTTTGTTGTGCATTGGAACGATGACTCTTTGTCCGGTAAATTTATGGATATAAATCTGGTGACTACCCTTTGTTCGGTCTAATTCAAAACCTTTTTTGAGTAGAATTTTAATCAGGGATTTGGGAGTAAATGATGGCAGGGCTTTCATGCGCTTGCCGGCAAAGTAATGGTATATTCAAGTTTGTTGTCATCTGACGGAATATCTTCATTATGCGCCACAAGGCTTTCAAGGTAAAGCTCAATGGCTTCCTTTGCCATCTCCATCGCATGTTCCACATTATCGCCATAGGTAACGCATCCTTGTAGTGCCGGAACAGTAGCGGTATAACCTCCCTCAGGTTCTTTTTGTAAGAATACTTTGTATGACAAATGTTTTTCCATGATTCAATGAAATTAAATTCAAAATCAATTTTGAATTATTATTAAAGTACAAATTTACAAATTTTGTATTAACAAAACCGGGTATAATAAATTTGGAGGACGCAAAATGCTACCTCCAAACTTGAAAACCCGCCACCAGCGCAGGCAGAACCAATTGATGCGGATTTGTGCCGAAGACGTCCCTTTGGGGAATCCGTGCAATTCAGTTACTTCAAATTATTTCATTAAATTGGAATTTTCAGTATTTCATCAGGTGGGCGGGATTTGCCAAACCTGTGAGGTTTCTATGCTCAAGAAAAATTTACGAACTTGAAATCGCAAATTGCGACATCAAGCTGGGGCGGCCGCAGAAAAACCCCTTTTGCTTTTATTGAACATGGGGTGGCAATGCTTTCAAGTGTTTTAAAAAATAAAATTGCGATAGAAATGAATATAACAGTAATGAAAATAAATTGACTAACCAGGGTTCTCAATCCACCTTTGGGCATTATTTGTGCTGATAATAAATTTTCATGTAATTTTGTTTGCACAGCAATGACGTTATCATGCAGGAAATTATCGAAAATAAGCTTCACAAATTAAATGAACTTTGCCGCCAACACCATGTGAAGGAGTTGTTTGTATTTGGTTCTGCAAGTGCAGGGGAATTTACTTCAACCAGCGATATTGATTTATTGGTGTCATTTTACCACATGGATTTCGGGGATTACGCCGATAACTATTTCAAGTTTGCTGAAAATCTGGAAAGCACATTTAAAAGACCTGTGGATTTAGTTACCGATAAATCATTATCGAATCCCTATTTTATCCGGTCGCTTGAAAAAACCAAAACTAAGATTTATGGATGATCGTGCTAAAAAATACCTGTTCGACATCCTGGAATCCATCAAGGCAATTGATTCATATCTTGATGGAAAGCGGATTTTTAAGGCTTATTTGGCAAATAAAATGTTGCGGCGTGCGGTGGAGCGTGAATTTGAGATCATCGGCGAAGCGATGGCCTAACTCAATCAAATTGATCCTGAAATACCCATCTCCTCATAATCTCTGATTATAGGAATGCGCAACAGGGTCATTCATGGTTACGACCGGATTGATCATGAAATAGTTTGGGGAGCTATTGTTAGGCATTTACCCGTTTTACAATCTGAAATTGAAGGGCTGCTATAACTCTAAATTATGAGGCAAAAATAACCTGCCATTGTCAGAAAATCCGGGAGATTACCTCAAAATTTTAACGGGATTGGATTAACTAAAAAGTCGAAAAGAAAAATGCAGGAAAGGATTTAGGGATGGCAGCCCTGTCAATGCATTATGATTTTACCTGTCAGGGTTTCCATCCCCTGCAGGGATTTAAACCCTGTTATTTTCTATTGACTTAAAATACATAGTCAACTAATCGACTTCAAAAGCCTGGAATGTTCTGGACCATTCGACGGACTGTCCGGGTTCGAGATGGATATCAAAAAACAGTTCCGGACTAACAACATGCTTCCACCCCCATAAATTGATTTTGGATGGGCTAAAACTCCCCTTTTCACTGATGCCTATTTTGCTTTTGGTATTTATCAGTTCCCAGGCCGCCTCCACCTTTTCATTTCCCGAAAGGTTGGCAAAAAAGAATTGTTCTTCCGGCGTGCCGTTGAAGGTGATTTCGTTTGCCCCGATTTCAACCTTTTCTTCAGGATTTACGGTGGCCCAAAATAATTCAGGTTTTATTTGAAAGGGGAATTTCAGAATGTAATCACTGCATATTAGTTCTTTGCTGATGGATAGAAAATTATGACAGTATTCGTTGGTGCTGATAGTTTTATCGCCGGTATTCTTCAAAAAGTATTTTATCACAAAACCACTTTCGAGCAGTTCAATTTCCTTTTTCAATGCATAGGCATAAGCATAGCTTTTTTCAGAGGTACACTCGATAATTATTTTTCCCGGTTCCTCAGTCACTTTAAAATTGGCAGGCTGAATTTCGTAGGTATTGCTAAAAAGATATTGCTCACCCTCTTTTTTTAAAAGGCCAATGCCTAGTTTATGAAACCAAAATCCCTCCGGTGTTTCATCATAGCCAACAGGTGCATCAATGCCAAATTCGTTGTAAAAGCCTTTACCAAATAGGCCTTCATCTTCAACATTGAGTTTTTCGGTACCCGAAACTTCGATACCTTTAAATTTTACAAGCGCAATTTTACCGGTCCAGTCGAATCTTGATAGCTGATAATTTGCCATCGGCAGGTCTATATGAATTTCAAGCAGATCATTTTTCAGGATGTGTGTCATTTCAGTATTTTTTTGATGCTGGCCAAAAGTTAAAATTGGAAGAAGAAGGAAAAATATTAACTGTGTTTTTTTCATTAGTCTGAATATAGTTTTAGTATTCTTTTACAAATTTTTCGATAATTCAAAGCCCGAAACCCTGGAGCTTACAAAGTACTTTGGGCTGACAATAATAAAGTATTTTTCAAAAACCTGCTCTTTTACATCTTTTTTTTTTGGGCGGCCCCCGATAGCTATCGTGGGGGCTTTCCGCTGTACCCGTCTTGCAGCGGCTGTGTCTTTGTAGGTTTCAGTCAGGGCTTGACTTAAAGTCAAACCCTGACTACTATACTCATAGGAAATGTTTTGGTTTGCTTTTTTTACGAGGGCTTAACCCTCGTTTCTGTTGTACGAGGCTTTCAGCCTCTGCACCCGGCATTAACTGAATCAACCCTTAATATCTCATCAGCCTGAAAGGCTGACACATCAAAGAAACAGGCAAAGCCTGTTTTATTTTAAATCCAAATTAAAAACAATAGCAGCCTGAAGGGCTGCAACGTAAATAACAAGAATAATATCAACGAGAAGCGCCCGGATTGCCCCGAAGGAGTGCCCGCTTCGCGAGAGGAGCCTATGGCACAATTCCGATGGAGCGGGGGTTTTTACCAGCCACATTAATTTCGTGCCTGCCATAAAAAGCTTTATAATCCTTTATTTCAACTTTTTGAATTTTCATTGTATAGCTTTCATGAGCCCTTTGCCCATATTATGTTTGAGCCCTTATTGAGCCCTTTTGATTTTCATAAGTACTTAACAAACAAGAGCTTTTCATCATTTCTAATTGCCACATATTAATATTGAGCCCTTCATAAGCCCTTTTAAAACATATCTCGCTCGCTCGGATTTATAATCTGCGCATTTGCAGAGCTACCATATTTGCCGTATATCATATTCGAAACACCCGAAATCAGGACAAATAGTTTTTGGTAAATTGGATGGCCGATTAAGGGATGGTGTGTAAGCATCACCGGAACGTCCACTCAGGCATATATCCGAGTGAGCGGATGTAATAGATTCGTAATTCAATCTAAATTCTCAAATATCTTAGTCAAATACTCCTTATTATTTTCAATAAACAACACCTTATTTTCAGCAAACGCATCCTTTGTAGTTCCTACTCCCTCTCCCCACTTCTTTTTTACTTCTTCGAAAGGAGTTACTGAAAGAATAAATGCTGAAATATTTATTTCAATATCTTTTTTATCCTTGTATAAATCCCCCTGAATTTTAGCTTCAAGTAGTTTTGAATCTTCCCTACACCACAATATTTTGGGATTATTGAAATGATTATCCCCCAATAAGATACCTTTTGGATCAAGGAAGTAGATGTACTGTTTTGAACCATCAATTACCCAAAGAATGAAGTCAGGGTAAAACGAAGAGCTTTCCATAAAAAAGCCAATACCTTTTACTGATAAGTTCCTGAGGACAAATAGCTGTTTACCTTCAAATTGTTTGGATTCTTTTACATACTCTCTCAGGTGATTGATAAAATCTCTTTCCCCTTCATTCAGCCTGACAGGTACAGTCTTTATTTCCTTAAACTTCTTACCGTCTGCTATGGATGCTATCGGGGAGTATAGGTGTTTGTCAAAATGGATAGAAGGGAGCACTTTTTTGTCATCTGAGATATACATGTCCTTAACAGCTACTTCGAGTTCTTGTATATAACCTTCCTTTCTATATTTCTCAGGCACTTTAACAATCATGGTATGTGAAGCAGGGAACATGGCTGAATGCGAAGCATGATCCAGCATATCGTAGGTCAAATACTTGGAAAGGAAAGCCTTTTCCTTATCTGCATAATACTTGTTAATGTAGTCTTTAACAAGACTAACAGCCACTCCCTGAACTTTCCCTGAGATGGCTTCATAGATACCAAATTGCCCTTGATGGCTGAATAGGTTGAAATTGCCTTCTTCAATCAACTGGACGATTGTATTAATGTTGATTATTAAATTTTGATAACCTTTTAGCAATTTGTATCTGTTTGCTTCTAATGCAAGGCTATTGAAGTCCAGGAAGTCACGATAAGCCTTTAAAAAATTCTCATTGTATTCTTTTGCGTCTTCAGCTATCTGACTGTTAAAGCCCCCGGCTGCAATACTGATTTTATTTCGCAAGTCGATGGTTACTCTTTTTGCTACATCAGGAATATACTCAATTTCAATTATTTCATCTTTAAAGGATTTGTCATCTTGCTTTCGGAAGGTCATGATCTGACCTTTCCATTGCTCCTCATTATTAAGTCTAATTTCGATAGGGTAGTTGGTATAGTCCGGAACTTCTTTTTCGATTTCAGCTAAAAATCGATTCATGTATGAGGCATTTAAGCCCATGATAGAAATGGTCTGCAATGCCCGGACAAAGTAAGGACCGTTAGCTTTTTCACGCTTGAGTGAAAGGTTTTTTCCTTTCAAACGGACGCCACGTCCAAATAACTGAATGATCTGAGCGCCTTCACTTTTACCCATATTCATTAATCCCATACTGGATACACGCCATGAGTTCCATCCTTCAATGAACTTCTTGGAACCAATTAAAATATTGATGGTGGAATTTGTTTCGGATATGGCCTGAAACAGTGATTTGGTGAAGCTATCATCCTGAATAGTTAAATCCCCGTCTGTATCAGCTTCTAAGGTCTTGGCGTATTTTGGAACATCGCCAATATTAATGACAGCAAAGTAATGGTCACTGGTTTTGGTTTTTAGTGCAATTTCACCATCAGCTTGTTTAACTTGAAATGCTTCAATATTGCCAATACCATTGAAAACTTTGGTGAGGATGTTTTCAGCAATTGGATTTTCCTCTTTTAAATACTTGAAGTGTCCTTTGAAAATGTCGCTACCATTCGCATCACGTAAGCCTGTATCATCTTTTAGGATTTTGTCAATGGCTGCCTGTAAGGCAG
>JGI10211J34971_10000808_pt1 | contig 26188 bp, 27 predicted proteins | sample Etolagsediment_FD_34971 | JGI IMG/M metagenome (IMG submission 34971)
GCTCTTCCTAGAGGCTCAGATAATATTTCCTACTATGCGGGCGTAAGTAATAACAAAGCATTAACTACCTGGGATACTGTTTTACAAGCTATTAGAAATACTTATGGTTAATAGAACATTTGTAACTTGGGGCTTTGTTGAAGACCATCTTTTGAAATTTACATCTAAAGATAAAGATGGTAACTATACAAGTTTAGTTAAAAGCATTATAAAGGGGGATTTATCAGAAAAATCCGTTGAGATATTAAATTTCAAAGAATTGAGGTCATGTGATCTTGATGTTTGTATATTACCAGGACAAGAATCTATATCACCTGATGCAGAAGTTAAACTATCTAATGGAAATCTTTATAAGATAATAAAGAATAGTAGTAAGAATTATGTAAGTAACGTTCATAATCTTAATCCTTTTAGTGCTGAGTTTGAACCATTTGCCGTTACGGATAGTCCAAATAGAGGGTATCTTAGGAATATATTAATAAACACATCTTTTATTGAAGGGGTTTACGATGGACTTGGTAACGAACCCACTCTAAATACATTTATACTTAAACTGTTGGATGGTATTAATGACGCATGTGGTAGGTTGTGGGACTTTTCAATTATATCGTTGCCATATAATGAGGATAAGTTAACGATTGTTGATAATAGGTGCTTGGATTCTGATGTGTTGAAATATATAGATAACGACGCTAACAATGATTATCCATATTTAATTCAAAACCATTTTTTGAAAGGATTTACCATAGCTACAAATTTAAGTGATAATATATCGACAAGAGCATATCTAACATCGGTTGGTAGTTCATATGGTTATAGTACATCTGAGGCAAATACTTATGATTTTTATGGTCAAAATAAAAATGAAAAAGATAAATCCGTTACGATAGTGGATAGATTGCGATTAAATAGGAAAGACAATGGGGAAGACAAAGAGGGTGACAAACCACGCTTTAAAGACGACGAAGACGACAAGGTGATTGTGAAAAGTGGAAAAGAAAATCCAATACTTGAATATTTCAACCGCGCATATATTTATTTAAACACAGGTCATAATAAATCTAGTGCAAAATCTTCACTCACTAAGTTAGTTGCCGAATTACTTAATGGTAGTAGTAGTCTAGAGTACAAACCCCTAATCGGATTGACAGTTTCATTTACAATTCCTGGGATGACTGGTATTTATATGGGTAACGCTTTTACACTACTTCCTATTAGTCAAGGGGGTTGGTTGCCGGATAGATATTATGAGCAAGTTCTATTTCAGATACATGAAATAAATCACACGATTGATAGTACCAAGTGGGAAACAAACGTTAGTTCTTTAATGAGACATAAACAATCAATTGATACTGAATATTTTGATGATACTGACTCGGCATTACAAGCATATATAAATGATGAAAGTATTGTTGAAGATGATTTTAAAGATCCGCCGCCGCCAGAACCTGAAGAAGGTTCACCAGAAAAACCGAAATTGGGAGACGGTGAGTTTTATAATTTTAAATACAAACAGGTAGCAGATGGTGTCACCGTCACCGGCGGCGTGGCCGCGACCAACTATAAATCAGTGAGGGTGGACCCGAAAGGAGAGTGGATTGATATTATGAAACAGGGACCTAATCGGGGACCGTTCGGCCTGCTGCCTGGTAAGACTGAAGTAGTAGGTAGAGCATATTTTGATGAAAATGGTAACGTTATAAAACATGTTTATGGTACAGCCGAAGAAGTAGGTTGAGGTGCTTCTGCTCAATTCTAATTTAGAAATATGAGAGATATAGAATTAATGACATATTATATCCTAACGGGTAAAAAAACTAAAGTTGGCGTAATAAACACACCAAATATACAACCCTATTACCCAATTTTGACCGATAAGGATTATAATAGGGGGTATTTCATTCGATATTTTGTCAGACGATATGATGGTGCTACAGTAGAAGTATCTAAAGATTTCTATGATAACAGATTTTCAAAACTACCAACTGGATTATACAAACGAGGTGCATTAGTTTGGTCTTTATCGGACTCCGTTGAGTTTAGACAATCTTATATAAGGTTAGAAACCAAGTCAGAAGATAGAAACAGAAGTGAGATAACGGAATTATTACCCCAATTCCCCGATTTAGACCAACTTTTTAACAATCTATCAGAATTCAAATTGATATCTCCAACTGACACCACCACTCCCATGGGTAGAAGTCGCATTAGCAGTGATGTTATACGAGACACCACACCCCCAACATCTACTTATGGTGGTAGAATGATGGGATAATGTTTGTATTTTTCAACATTTTTATTTACATTTGTACTAGTATGACTTTGCTAGAACAAATAAAACAATTTGAGATTGATATTCAACTGTTGCATTATCTAAGATTCAACAGTTCTATAGATATAAATCAAATAAGTACACCTGCCCATAAGTTCTATCAACGGAAGTTTTGGAATCGTGATGATATTGATAGTATAATACCTTTGGTAAAACAAAAGGAACGGTTAGATATTTTGAAGAACGCATATGATGAGTTATATGTAAAACAAGTGGTAGATTCCGAGGCTTGGGATTTTTATAAAACTAAGTTGATACCAACATTTCAACATATTCAATCAAACGGGTTGTATACCTATGATGGTACTGAATATACAAAGTACAATGTATTTACCAGAACTGGAAGGCCATCCAACAGCAATAATGGAATCAATTATGCTGCATTGAATAAAATGGATGGTTCACGTAGGAGGTATAGAACTAGATATGAGAATGGTCGTCTATTTGAATTTGATTATGATGCATATCACCTTAGATTGATTTGTAATTTAGTTGGATATGAAGCCCCAACTGAAAGTTTCCATACTCATATGGCTAAGATATATTTTAACAAAGAAAATATATCAGATGAAGAGTATGAAATTTCAAAACAAATCAGTTTTAAAATACTTTATGGGGGGGTTGACGAAAAAAGTAAACAACTTGAATTCTACAAACTCACAGATGAATACATAAAGTCATTGTGGAAACTGTATAATAAACAGGGTTGGATTGAAACTCCAATAGCCAAACGGCGGTTTTATAAATCCAACTTTAAAGAAATGACTCCCCAAAAGCTTTTCAACTATCTTATTCAGGCATATGAAACTGAACAAAATGTAGTTACTATTCAAAATGTTTTTGATGTACTTGGTGATGGTGATTTAGTTATTCTATACACTTATGATTCAATTCTCATTGATGCACAATTCGATGATATTTATATAGTAGATAATGTAAAATCTGCAATGGGTATGTTAACTAAATGTAGTAGTGGTAAAAACTACAACGCTATGAATTCTATATAATTATGTTTGTGAATTTAAGTAAAATTATTACGGATTGGGCATATAAGTTGAATGATGGTATTCCCGCTTTCAATGATGCAACCAAGATATTATTGTTACAAGACACTTTACGTAGTGCTGGGTGGGGTGAACAAGCCATAATAGAGTTCACCAAACAAATTACAGAGCGTAAAGTCGGTGATGATGAGATGATTAAGTATAAGGATTTTGATGGGAATCCTGCAGAAATGAAAGCAAGTTCTGCTAAACAACAACCAAATGAACACCCAGCAAAACAAGCATATGATAAATTGGTGGGTGAAGATGAGCCGGAAGATAAATCGGATTCAGAGGAACCCACGGAGCCAAAACCAGATGAATTGTCACCCGATGGTGATTCAAATGCAGATGGTGATATCGAATCTGATGCCGAGTCTGAAACTGAAAAGAAAAAACAAATAGCTAAAGTGCTAAATACACCAGAGCCTGGTTCTGATAATGCTATTGAAAAGGAAACGGATTCAGATAATAAAAAAGAACCACAATCAAATGGATATGTTGGTGATAAAGATAAATCACTAAAACAAGGTGACCCGAGAGAATCTGATGTTTATCAGCAAGAGTTACCACCTAATGATGAAGAGTTTGCAGAGAAAAATAAAAAGTTTGCAAATCCAATTCCACCCGAACCATATAAAATGCCGGATTTCTTAAATGATAATCCTAAATTCCCTAAGAAATATGTTAAGGCATTAGAACGTATGATGAATACACAACCAAAGGGGGATGCGACCAAATGGGGGCATTTTTCTGATATACAAGGTGGTGCAGGTCAAATTTCAGCACAAGCTGGTGAGTTAATGACTATGATGGGTACTACTATGAGTGATGATGAGTGGAATGAATTTTCCAACTCAATCCTTAAACATCTTGATGAATTCAATAAAGCTAATCCGAAACTTAAAGATTCTAAACATAAGATAGTTGATAAGACGTGGGTAATTGCGGCAACAAAAAGTAGAAAAGCAATTAAAAATAGATTAACTGCTCAATATGGTGAAGGTGTTGAAATTGTAGCAGCTGCGTGGGATGTACAATCTGATGTAGAAGCTATGGGTATGAATAATTACAATGAGAATAAAGGATTTTCAACTGATATGTATCTTAAAGTAAGAAAATCGAATGGTGAAGAAGTTTTAGATGAAATATCATTAAAAAAATCAACTAAAGTAAACTTTCTAAATTCAGGAGTTGGCGAATTTGCAAAATGGGATGAAAACTTACCAGATGAAATCAATCAGATTGTTTATAGAGATAGGGCTAGAACTCGTAATATATCCGTTGTTAGTGAAAATAAAGCTGAAATTGAAAAGTTATTAAAATCACCTGAAGGTGCATCGCTAAATGCTGTACTTAAATCTAAAAAGCTAACTTTGGATGCGGCATTAGAGGGTAACTCCAGAGCTAAACAAAAAGTTCTATGGTATGCGATTAATGAATTAGCTAAACGTGGAAACAAAAGCGCACAATCTGCTGTAGATGATGATAAAAAAGCACATGAAAAGTTTGTAGCCGAGTCAGTTAAAGCAATTACTGAAAATGATAAAATGAGAGAGGGTATGTTAAAGGAAATACGTTCTGAGTTTCCTTTAAAAGCAGTTTCAGATGGTGAAGAAACTATGGCTATTGGGCCTAATTCATTGGATAGAGAAACAATGAAAAATATATTTGGTACATACGATTATGATGATATAAAAGAAAAATTAGTTGCAGAGCCGGGTCCACCACCATTTATTGGATATAAAGTTGATATTCGAGATGAAGCTATACCAATAGCTAATATAGTAATTAGAGAAGATGGTAGAGGTTATGGTGGTCAATTTAAATTTGAAATGTCACTACACGATGGTTTTGCTAAAAAACTAGAACAAGCACAAAGTGATGTTTATGGTGAAGAATAAAGACGGAGAGAATAGGTGAGGACACAATTACTTTGCACATTCACATTTGAAGAGTCTTTAGAAGATACTTTAGATGATATTATAGATACACACGACATACTTTTCAATAGAATATTTGTATTGGAAAGTGATGATGATGAATTGATGTGTACATACAACATATCGTATGTAACCAAATACAATATGTTACCTGATACAATATCAGTACATAGAAAAAAGGAAACAAACACCATATATACAATCAACGCTTTAAATCAACTCATTAGAATGCTCAATGGTGGTAATTTAGATAAATCATATACAGTTAACTGGCATGATTATTCAAATTCAATAATGTTGGTTAGAGGTGGGGAATTCAGTATATTACCAACTAAGGTATATAAGATCATTATGATAGAATAAAGGTAACGTAAAATTAACATTGGGGGGTTGATATTATCAACTCTTTTTTGTATCATTACATCAATGTCTCTACAACTAGGTTATGCTTGTATTAACCTTGCTCTAGGTAAGCACGGAATACACACGAATCGCAGTATGATTCGTAAAACATTTGATAAACGTGGTCTTTCATACGTGTCCGAATTGGCTCTAAAAAACGTAAAAGACCTTAAACGTATCATTCAATGGAATGTTGACAACGGTGTGCCACTATATCGTATGAGTAGTGGTATATTTCCATGGATGAGTGAGTATCAATTTACCGATTTACCTGATTATGAGAGTATACATTCTATACTAAATGAAACTGGAAAACTTGCTCAAAGCTACGGGCATAGATTAAGCTTTCACCCCGGTCAATTTTGTGTGTTAGCTTCACCTAACGAAGATGTTGTCAATCGTTCTATTGATGAGTTAGACAAACATTCACAGATTATGGATATGATGGGTCTACCAAAATCTAATATGGCTAAAATCAATATCCATGTGGGGGGTGCATATGGTGACAAACAATCCGCTCTTCAGAGATTCTGTGAAAACTTCAAACGACTACATCCACATACACAAGCACGTCTTACTGTAGAAAACGATGACAAAGCTAGTATGTATTCTGTTGTTGATTTGTATGAGGGTATTCACAAAGTTATTGGTATTCCCATTGTGTTTGATTATTACCATCACAAATTTTGTACTGGTGGACTTACCGAACGAGAGGCCTTAGGACTTGCAATCAGTACATGGAATTGCAAACCATGCACTCATTACTCAGAATCTCGTAGAGTTGAGCAAAAATTTGTCATTGAAGAGTTGTGTAGAAAAAACAACATCAGTATGGATGAATTACCTAGTTGGCCAACCCTTTCAAAGGTCTATAATCAATACTGTAAAACTAAAGAACAAGCTCATAGCGATTACATAATGGGTCCAATCAATGATTATGGGTATGACATCGATGTAATGGTTGAAGCAAAAATGAAAGAACAATCTTTAATACAATATCAAAAAATTCAAAATAAAATTTTGATTTCTGAATAACAATTCTTATATTTACAAACATCACTAAAAACTTAAAATTTAAAATTATGTCGCTAGATTTAGATTCAATTAGAAACAAACTAAACAACTTACAAAAATCAACTTCAAAGAAAAGTGATTTTATTTGGAAACCTGAAACTGGTAAAAACCAAATCCGAATTGTACCTTATCAATTCAATAAGGAAAACCCGTTCATTGAAGGTTATTTCCATTACAATTTGGGTAGAAAGACTTACCTATCTCCACAAACCTATGGAGAATCAGATCCTATTGTTGAATTTTCCGAACAGTTGAAATCAACTGGTGTTAAGGAAGATTGGCAACTTGGTCGTAAACTAGAACCAAAAATGAGAATTTATGTTCCTGTATTGGTTCGTGGTAAGGAAAGTGAGGGTGTTAAACTTTGGGGATTCGGTAAAACTGTTTATCAAGAATTGCTCAACTATATCGTTGACCCCGACTATGGTGATATCACAGACTTGAGAAATGGTAGAGATGTGGTTGTTACTTACGTACCAGCCGAAGGTGCTAACTATCCAAAAACATCTATTATGATTAAACCAAATCCAACCCCAGCAACTGAAGATAAGGCTATTGCTGATATGGTGCTGAATCAACAAATTGATTTCTTTGATGTGTTTGAAAAACGTTCTTATGATGAACTAAAGAATGCTCTTGAAATGTACATCAATCAAGATGAAGTTGTCGATGAACAAGTTCAATCTGAAAACAAAGAAACCAGTTCGGTTACTAAAACCGATGATTTAGATTCAGCATTTGATGACCTATTTAATTCTTAATTATGAAAATTACATCTGACGGTAAAAAATACATTTCTAAAAATGTAGAATCACCTATCAAAACTTTGGCAGGTGAATTGCAAAAACGTGGACAATTCAACGATACCATTAGTGATATCATTACTCACGTTTTAAAGAACATCAATCAAATTTCAAAATGGGAAGATGCCGATGAGCAAACGTGATGATTTAACACAAGTTATAGCCGACTCTATCAATAAGAAATTTAAGGATTACAAGACTGCTTTCTTTTTGGATGGGATGGAAGAAACTCCAACTGATTTAACTGAATGGATTTCTACTGGGTCATCTATGTTGGATTTGGCTATTTCTAATCGAAAGCACGGTGGTATACCAGTTGGTAGGATAACAGAAATCACTGGACTTGAAGCTTCTGGTAAATCATTGGTAGCTGCACATCTTTTGGCAAATACTCAAAAAAAAGATGGATTGGCTATATTCATAGATACTGAAAATGCTATCAATGAACAGTTTTTAGGGGCTATTGGTGTTGACCTAAACAAGATGTTATATATCCAAACAGAAACAGTTGAGGATATATTTGAAATTGTTGAAAGTATCATTACAAAAGTCAGAGAATCTGATAAAGATAAATTGGTTACTATTGTGGTGGACTCAGTTGCTGCGGCAACTACCAAAGTTGAACAATCTGCTGATTATGAAAAGGATGGTTGGTCTACTGCAAAAGCTATTGTTATTTCAAAGGCAATGCGAAAGATTACACAGTTGATTGGTAGGCAACGAGTGGCTTTGGTTTTTACAAACCAACTCCGAGAAAAACTTGGTGTGATGTTTGGAGACAAGTATACTACTTCAGGTGGTAAGGCACTTCAGTTTCACGCATCTTGTCGGTTGAGATTGAAATCTGTTGGCCAACTTAAAGCAAAGATACATGGTAAAGAACAAGTGGTTGGTATCAAAACAAAAGCACAAGTTGTTAAAAATCGAATGGGTCCACCACTACGTACCGCTGAGTTTAATATACTTTTTGAATCTGGTATTGACGATTATGGTAGTTGGTTGGAAGTAATGAAAGATTATAACATCGTAAAGCAAAGTGGCGCTTGGTATACTTACATCAATGAAGAAACTGGGGAGGAAATCAAATTCCAATCAAAAGACTTCGAAGAAAGAGTGTTGAGTGATTCATCTAATCGAGATGATATCTACAATAAAATTGCAGATGCGGTAATCATGGCTTACAAAACCGACAATATAGGTATTGATGATATTGAGGTTGGTATTGATGATGTTCCAAATGGTTAAATTTAGTGAACAAGTATATTGAAATTCTGCGGAACTTAAAGGAAGAGTCCACAACCAATGATAATCCAAATTCTAGGATATTGTTGGTTGACGGACTCAACCTTTTTATTAGGTCATTTGCTGCAACGCCTGTTGTAAATGATAATGGTGAACATATTGGGGGAATTACTGGTTCCCTTTTGAGTATGGGGTATACTATTAAGATGCTAAAACCTACTAGAGTGATTGTTTGCTTCGATGGTAAAGGTGGTTCTGTAAGACGTAGAAAGTTGTATGATGGGTATAAATCAAATCGTAAAGTTTCTCAGAAAGTTTTTAGACCAAATACATATTCATTGGAGGAAGAAAAGGTATCTATGACTAGACAAATGTCTAGGTTGATAGAGTATATGGACAATCTTCCAATAACCACGTTGGCTATTGATAATATAGAAGCAGATGATGCTATCGCGTATATCACACAACAAATATACAATCAGGAAGAGTGTTTTATTATGTCTTCCGACAAAGATTTTTTACAGTTGGTTGATGATAGAGTTCGAGTTTGGTCTCCTACAAAAAAGAAACTATATGACCGTGAATCTGTATTTGATGAATTTGGGGTACACTCTCATAATTTTTTAGAGTATCGTTCAATAATTGGTGATAAATCAGACAACATAGGTGGTATTAAGGGAGCTGGTCCAAAGTCTCTTAAAAAGCAAATTCCAATACTTTTTGATAGTGAATCGGTTGGTATTCATAAAATAATTGATTATGTTTGTAATTCTAACAGTAAGTCAAAATTGATTGAAACTATTCGAGACAGTAAACCAATCTTAGAACGTAACTATCAGTTAATGCAGTTACGTGATGTTGATATTTCTGGATTTGCCAAATCATCAATAATGGATTCTGTTAGACAACCAATTAATAGATTAAATAAGTTAGCTATAACTAGAATGTTAATTCAAGATATGATGAATACTTCTATAAAAAATCCAGATGTATGGATACGTGAAGTATTTACAACCCTAAATGTTATGGCCGATAAATCCCATAGTGTATGACAGATAAACTTAGTGAATATGGTTATAATTTTCAGATAAAAGTTTTGGCTTCTCTTTTCAAAGATAAGTCATTTCTCAATCAAGTTATTGATATATTAGAAACCAATTATTTTGAGAGTGAAGCAAATCAGTTTATCATTGATGTAGTTCGTGAATATTTCCAACAATACAAAACATCACCATCGATGGAAGTATTGAAGGTTAAAATTACTGAAATAGAAAATGATGTTCTAAAAGAAATGGTTGTTGACCAAGTTAAGCAAATTTGGAAACACTTGGAATCGGATGATTTAGATTTTGTAAAAGAAAAAACTCTTGAATTTTGTAAAAATCAAAAATTAAAGTCAGCTATCATGGATTCTGTCAATCTACTAAAGAACGGTAGGTATGATGAAATCAAAATGAAGATTGACACTGCAATGAAAGCAGGTGCCGACAGAGATGTTGGACACGAATACATACAACATATTGATGAACGATATGAAGAATCGGTTAGAAATACAATCACTACAGGTTGGGATATTATAGATGATATTACATCTGGTGGGTTAGGTGCTGGTGAACTTGGAGTTGTAGTAGCTCCAGCTGGTATTGGAAAATCTTGGTTACTGGCCAATGTAGGAGCAAATGCTGTTCGTTCTGGATTAAAGGTAATTCACTATACACTTGAATTGAATCAGGCTTATGTTGGGTTGAGATACGATAGTATTTTCACTGGTATCGCCAATCAAAATTTGAAATACAATATTGATGAAGTAAAGAGAATTGTTGGCAATATCAGAGGTGATTTGTTAATCAAGTATTATCCAACAAAAACAGCAACAACTAATACATTATCAAGTCATATTGAAAAATGTAAGATACAAGGGTTTAATCCAGATTTGATAATTGTAGATTATGCCGACCTTTTGAGGTCTTCGATAACATCCAGAGAAATTAGACATGAATTGGGTAGTATCTATGAGATGTTACGTGGGTTGGCTGGTGAGCAAGAATTGCCAGTGTGGACCGCTAGCCAAGCTAATAGATGTCATATTTTAACTGATGTAGTAGAAACTGAAAACGGTAAGATAGAAATTGGTAAAATAAAAGAAGGTGATAAAATTTTAACTCATAATGGTTATAAAAAAGTAACTAAAGTTTTTCCAGTTGAAAAACAGCCGGTGTATAAAGTTACATTAAAATCTGGAAAGGAAATAACCATTTCAGCTAATCACGATTTGCCTGTTATGCATGGGAAATTGAAATCGGTAGCAACTGGATTAAAAGTCGGTGATAAATTATTTACAAGGAAATAAAGAATTTATAAATGAAAATGCATAATTTAAATCCAAAAGAGTTTGCGATGGATGAAATCGTTTCGATTGAATTAATTGGCGAAAAAGATACTGTAGATATTACAGTTGAAGATACACATATGTTTTTTGCTAATGATGTATATTCACATAACTCGGCATTGGAAGATGATGTAATTGGCGCTGAAAAGATTTCCGAGGATTATAGTAAAATCATGACAGCTGATTTTGTTGTTTCATTATCTCGTAAATTGGAAGATAAGGTGGCTGGGACTGGTAGAATTCATGTGATTAAAAACAGATTTGGACCAGATGGTATTACATTCCCAACTAAAATGAATGCATCAAATGGTAAGATAGACATTTATGATAGCCAATCTACTGATGGGAAAACAACGCAAAAATCAATGGATAATGGCGAGGATTATACTAGAAAATTATTGAAAAATAAATTCAAAGAACTAACTTCTGGATAGTGTTATGTGATATTTATATATCCAACTAAAAATTAGAGATTTATTATATGGAATTATCAAATAAAATTTTATCAGATATTACGGTGTACATGAAGTACGCCAAGTATATCCCCGAATTGAATAGACGAGAAACGTGGGAGGAATTGGTAGACCGAAACAAAGAAATGCACATCAAGAAATATCCAAATTTACGGGATGAAATTGAAAGTGTGTATCAATTGGTGTACGACAAAAAGGTATTGCCTTCAATGCGTAGTATGCAGTTTGCTGGTAAGGCTATTGAAATTAGTCCAAATAGAGTTTACAATTGCGCTTATTTACCAATCGATGATTGGCGTTCTTTTAGTGAAATTATGTTTTTACTCTTAGGGGGTACTGGTGTGGGTTATAGTGTTCAAAAACACCATGTAGAAAAATTACCCGAAATTCGTAAACCAAACGTAAACAGAACGCGTAGATTTTTAATTGATGATTCCATTCAGGGTTGGGCCGATTCGGTTAAGGTTTTAATTAAGAGTTATTTATATGGTGGTAGTAAAATCAAATTCGATTTTAGTGATATTCGACCAAAGGGTGCTAGACTTGTTACAAGTGGTGGTAAGGCCCCGGGACCACAACCATTAAAGGAATGTTTAATTAAAGTAGAAGGAATTCTTTCAGAAAAACAAGATGGAGAAAAACTAAAACCAATTGAAGTTCATGATATTGTTTGTTATATTGCTGATGCTGTATTGGCGGGTGGAATCCGCAGAGCCGCACTTATCTCATTATTCTCTGCCGATGATGACGATATGATTTCTTGTAAAAGTGGTCATTGGTGGGAGAAAAACCCACAACGTGGTAGAGCTAACAATTCGGCAGTTTTGATGAGACATCGTATAACCAAAAAGTTCTTTATGGATATATGGAAACGTGTTGAACTTTCTGGAGCTGGGGAGCCGGGTATCTACTTATCAAATGATAAGGATTGGGCAACTAACCCTTGTTGCGAAATCGCGCTTCGTCCATACCAGTTTTGTAATCTTACAGAGGTAAACGTAAGTAACATTGAATCACAGGAAGACCTCAACACTCGTGTTAAGGCAGCCGCATTTATTGGAACTATGCAAGCCGGATACACGGATTTTCACTATCTTAGACCAATATGGCAACGTACAACTGAAAAGGACGCTTTGATTGGTGTTAGTATGACAGGTATTGGAAGTGGTGTGGTACTTGGATATGATATGACTGAGGCTGCAAATGTTGTAAAGGATGAAAATGAAAGAGTGGCAAATCTCATTGGTATCAACCCAGCGGCTAGAACCACTTGTGTGAAACCAGCTGGTACAACTTCATTGACACTTGGTACAAGTTCTGGAATTCACGCTTGGCACAATGATTACTACATCCGTAGAATTCGTGTAGGTAAGAATGAAGCAATTTACACATATCTTGCAATAAATCACCCAGAACTTATAGAGGATGAATATTTCCGACCACATGATACGGCAATTATTTCAATTCCTCAGAAAGCTCCTTCTGGTGCCATTCTAAGAACCGAGAGTAGTTTTGATTTGTTAGAACGTGTTAAAAAAGTTTCTGAAGAATGGATTGTACCGGGTCATAGAAATGGAAATAACACCCATAACGTATCAGCTACCGTATCTATTAAAGATGGCGATTGGGATGCTGTTGGTGAGTGGATGTGGGATAATAGAAATTCTTATAATGGACTTTCTGTATTAAACTATGATGGTGGTACTTATACTCAAGCTCCCTTTGAGGATTGTACAAAGGAAGACTATGAAAGATTGATGAAAAGTTTACATGATGTTGACTTGAGTAAAGTAATTGAACTTACAGATGAAACTGACCTTAAGGGAGAATTGGCATGCGCTGGTTCAAGTTGTGAAATTGTTTGATGTGAGGTTTTTTTGAAATCAAAGGATTACTATATGGACGGTGGTAAGGTAGTTTTTACCGAACAGTATCATATGAAACGAGGTTACTGTTGTGGTAATGGTTGCCGCCATTGTCCATATAATCCAAAACATAAGAAAGGTTCTACTAAGATTAAATGATTGACCAATGTTGATTAAAGAGATACCGAAGTCTTTAGCAGTACCATTTATACAACAATATCATTATAGTAAGATACTACCAAGATTAACAAAGCATTATATTGGTTTTTTTGAAGATGATAAGCTAGTAGGAGTGGTAACGCTTGGTTGGGGTACACAACCCTTACAAACCATTAAAAAGATATTTCCAAATAAACAATTCACCACTACCGATTATTTTGAAATTGGGAAGATGTGTTTTATCCCTGATAAAAACAATTCTAATTGGGGGTCTTATGCATTATCACAACTCATCAAGTGGATAAAGAAAAATTTAGATATAAAATTTCTATATACTCTTGCTGATGGAATCATGGGTAAGTGTGGTTATGTATATCAAGCATCAAATTTCATTTATATTGGTAAATTTAAAACTGATGTATATCTCGACGAATCTACTGGTGAAAAAATACACCCACGAAGTGCAAAGGAGTTGTGTAAAGAAAATGCTCAGATACTAGGTAAATCAAAGGTTTTTTGGTTAACTCATGAGTTTTGTGAATACAAAAAAATATCAAGAATTAGAGGATTGATGTTTAGATACATTTACCCATTGGATAAATCAAATAGAAAACTTGTTTACAATTTATATGGTAATCTACCATATCCAAAACAAAGTGATTTACTTTTTGAAAAACGAGTTAATCTTGGTAAATTTGAAGTGGTACCTATGCCAAAATTCAACATGGATGTGTTCAACCACAATTATCAAAAGTATGGAATAAATGAGAAGTCCAAAACATTTTTTAATTTTGGATAATGCGGGAATGTGGAAAACATTATTGCGATACATCGCGGGTTACAATTCGTGAAATAAAAAAGTCAGTAGCTGAGGATATGGTGGTTAAATACCATTACTCTCATACCTGGACATCGTGTCGTTACGCATTAGGTGTGTTTTATAAAAATGACACGCCCGATGTGTTGGGTAACTTTGAAGAGTTGATAGGATGTTTGGTGTATGGGTTTCCAGTTGGTAGATTAACTGTAAAATCAATTACAGATGATTTACAGAATGATGAGTGCTTGGAATTAACCCGAATGTATATCCACGATGGGTATGGTTCGAACATTGAATCATATTGTATATCACAATCATTCAGATGGTTAAAGGAAAACGCACCAAACATAAAGGTGTTAATTAGCTATGCAGACCCCGAACAAAAACATGAAGGCAAAGTATACCAAGCAACGAATTGGTTATATCAGAGTGGTGATGATATAAAGTTAGTTCCCAGTTATTGGTTTTCTTTTACAAATCCTCATAAATGGATACATGAACGAAGTGTAGGTGATAAGTGGGGAACTGTAAGTGTTTCCTCACTTAAAACAATACTTGGTAAAAATGGTATATCTGAGTTTTGGACAAGACCTATGGCTAACAAACATAGGTATTTACAGATACTCACAGATAAAAGAGAAAAACGTAAAATTATCGATAAGCTAAAACATCCAACGAAACCATACCCAACAACATCAACAAACTATACTGACTTAATTGAAAGACACGAAACTTACGAGCCAGAAAATCAAGTAAGTTTTTGGTAATTACAAAATAATTTCTTACATTGTAAAAAACATAGGGGAAGTTAGCATCCTTTTAACTCACAAATTTTAATTTTATTGTAGTATGGAAAAGATTTCGTTTAAGATTTCGGATTACTCAAGACCACAAATGTATTTTAGAAGTGGTGTAAAAAAAGGGATTATTATGAATATCCCATTGCAACGAATTGTTAAAGCAGACAAAGAGAATCGTGACTTTAACAAGAATCACTCCAATAATCTTGGAGAGAAAATCAAAAATAGTGGATGGATGGATGCTATTAAGGTGGCTCCTTTCATTAACAAGGATGGCGTACAATTATTCAAAATCGCAGAATCAAACCATAGAGGTGAGTGGTTGAATAATTCAAATGATCCAGATGAAACTGTACCGTGTGTTGTATTGTGGTGGATTGATGGTGATGATGAGGAGTCAATGTACAATGCTATTACCGAGTTGAATACTGGTGGTAAAAATCACACGTTGTATGATATGATAGTTCGTGCTGCTCGTGTTATGAAATCACCAATTTATGTAGAAATGGCTAATAACATCCATCAATACACATCTCGTACAAGTAGTAAGACAAGTTTATCAGTTGGTAATTTGGTTGGTATATATGATGGTTATGGTCAGCCAAGTAATCCAAAGGATAGAACCAAAAAAGACCGAACTCCAACTAAAACAGGTCAGTTCAGATTGCCGGATTCGGATAGACCATATGTTGACCATATGTTAAGTGAGTTAGTAAATTTAAAAAGTGTTTTGGGGTCTGAACTACAAAACGATTGGGTTGAGAACTTTGTGTTTGAGATGCACACCCAAAAGAATAAACTTAAAAATTTTGACCAATGGAAGGTTATGTTTGATTACTTGTGTGAATCAATAAAGGCAACACCTCAACAAACTGGCAAATCTCGAGCCCTATTTAACAAGTGGTTTACGGGTCAAATTAGTAGAATGCATAAATTTGCTACANTTTAATGAACTTTTGGGAGTCAATAGATTATAATAATTCACGGAAGATTTTAGTGATACCAAACATCACCAACTCTTCCAACATTGATAAGGATTCATTCGTTGATGTGATTCATAATCATATCAAAGCACTTGAACCTTATGGGGACTACTTTTGGAACATCCTAATGCCTACTGGTAAAATCAGTAAAAAATTAAATTTACCAAATGTCAAACAACATCAAATTGACATTCCTGGTGATATGATGAACCAAAGGTCGTTCCCCTCTCCCAAACTCATTAACCTACTCAAAGACATTGACTATGATGCAATCTATTCACATTTACCAGACTGGCCTCAAGTGGGTAGATATAAGAAATCGATGAATATTAAAATCGTTGGTTATTGCCATTGGTGGGAGATGAAATCGTGTAATGGGCTTGACAATAGAGAAGGTAAGGCAAAGTGGATGTGGTTGCCGATTGAGATTCTTGGAGTATCACAAATGGATGTGTGTTATCTCAATACTCAAGACCAAAAGAATAGAGTGTTAGAAGAAGCACGAGAAACATTCAACGAAGAGTTTGTTAAGAAGTTGGATGATATCCTCAAAGTGTGGAATTTAGGTGTACCTCAAGATAAGATTGTCGATGGTATCAAAGAATCAAAAGATAATATCATCGTATTCAACCACCGAGCCGCTGCATACAAAGGATATCCAAAATTTATTGAGCTGATGAAAGAATATCGTGAGCAACGAAATGACTTCACGGTGTGGATTCCGCAATTAAAAGGAGACGCTCCATATTCTTGGATTGACAATACAAAAGTACCAAAACACGAATATTATCAGCGACTTCAGAATTGCAAGGTAGGCGTGCAGATGAGACAAACTAATTATGGGTGGTCAGTAAGTGGTACCGATTGTATGATGAATGGTACTCCAATGCTTTGGCAAGATTCCGACTGTTATCGTGAGATTGACCCAAATGGGATGTTCTTCAAGTACAAAAAAGAATTCTTTGAGTATTTGGATAAGATGTTAGATGATACTATATTTAGAAAACGGCAAGAACATAATTCAATTGAACGTGCTAAACAGCTATCTATCAATGAAGGTAGAATGATTGGTGAGTTACATAAAAAGTTAGTGGGTTAATGTACAAAAACATATTTTTTGATAGACGTGATAAAACAATCCATATATGGGATTGTAAAACTGGTTATAGTAAACATAAGCATAGGAAATATGCTTATATCAAAGACCCAAATGGTGAGTATGAATCCATTTATGGTGATAAGTTGAAACGTATTGGCTCTTGGGAATATGGTTCTGAAGATAAACTTTTCGAAAGTGATGTAAATCCAATTACTAGATTTCTGATTGATAACTATGGTGATAGTGATGAAGTGTCAGATGGCCACTGCATCATGACATATGATATTGAAGTTGAAATGCATAGTGGACTACCAGACCCACTAATAGCTACAAATGAAATAACATCAATTGCATTTCATGATTCAATAACTAACGAATATACAGTTTTTGTAGTAGGTGAGGATAATGTAGAATACAACCTTGACCGTGCAAATGTGTCCGTTTTTAAAGATGAGGTGAGCTTACTACAAGCATTTATATCCACTTGGGAAACTATAAACCCAACAATTATCACTGGTTGGAATATTGATAGATTTGATAACAATTATCTTTATAACAGATTAAAAAGAGTATTGGGGGAATCAGATGCAAATCGAATGTCCCCAATTGGTATTGTTGAATGGAACCCAACACGTGAAAGATATTTCTTTGCCGGAGTATCTTCACTTGATTATATGTCTTTGTATAAAAATTACACCTATACAGAACTACCTAATTATCGATTAGATACTGTGGCTAAGCTAACATTGGGTAGAGGTAAAGTTGAATACAATGGAAATTTGGACCAGTTATTCAGAGATAATTTGGAAAAATTCATTGAGTATAACTTAGTGGATGTTGAATTGATTGTGGAATTTGAACGTAAACTACAATTCATTGAACTGGCTAGGGCCATTTGCCACACTGGGCATGTAGCTTATGAAGATTTTTTGTTTTCATCTAAATGGTTAGAGGGGGCTGTTCTTACCTTTCTACGTAGAAATAAAAAGGTATCCATCAATAAACCAAAGCGTACTGAAAGTGGTGGTACTTTTATGGGTGCATATGTTAAACCACCCAAACCAGGGTTACACAAGTGGATTTATGACTTGGACTTAACAAGTCTATATCCAAGTATTATTATGAGTATCAACATCAGCCCGGAAACTAAAATTGGAATGATTGAAAACTTTTCAATGGATTCTCATATGAAAGGGCAGATGGAATCTTATAAACTTATTGACACCAATGGTAATGAATATCCAGAACTTGATAGAAATTCATTTAATGATTTTTTATTGGATACAAAATATTCAATATCATCCAATGGCGTATTATATCGAACCGATAAGATTGGTGTAATTCCTGAAATTTTGGATGTTTGGTTTAAAAAACGAGTTGAGTATAAGGATTTGATGAAACAGTTTGGAAACGCTGGTGATGATGACAAGTACAAGTTTTACCATCAACGCCAGTTGGTCACCAAAATTATGCTTAATTCAATGTATGGTTGTTTGGGACTTGAATCATTTCGTTATTATGATGTCGATAATGCTCTTGGTGTAACAGCAACTGGGCAAACTATCATTAAAACAACGGAGATGATTGCTAATCAATATTATTCACGGCAAATTGGAACCCCCGATGACTATAATGTTTACAGCGATACTGACTCAATTTATATGAGTACAATACCACTCATTATACATAGGAATCCGAATATTGATATAAATAACGATGAACAAATGGTACCTGCAATCTTAGATGTAGCAACCGAAGTTCAAAATCATATCAATAAAACTTATGATACTATGGCAAAACGTATGTTTAATATCAACTCACATAGATTTGATATCAAACAAGAAACCGTGGCCAAAAGTGGTTTCTGGGTGACAAAGAAAAGATATGCACAATGGATTATCAATGATAATACAGTTCCATGTGATAAGTTGGATGTTAAAGGGGTTGGATGTAAAACGTAGTAGTTTTCCTGAGTACTTTAAAGAAGTTATGAAAACTGTATTGTGGGATATCATGAAAAATGTTGATAAGTCTGATGTTGATGAAAAAATATTGAACTACAAATCAAAAATGGCATCTGAGCCATTAATTCGAATTGCTAAAAATTCAGCAGTTAAGGAGTTGAGTAAATATGATATAACAAATACTATTGGTAAATTTAAACCGGCTACTCCAGCACACGTAAAATCAGCTATATCATATAATAAACTATTATCTCACTTTGGGTTGGGTTCTAAGTTTGAACCAATTAAGAACGGGGATAAAATAAAATGGCTTTATATAAAGCAAAATCCATTTGGTATTGAATCAATAGCCATCACCGGATATAACGACCCGCCTCAAATTCTACAATTTATAGAACAATACATTGACTATGATAAAATTTGGGATGCTGAAATGCAGGGTAAGCTAGAAGATTTTTATCAGGCACTGAATTGGGAGTTTCCTAATGAAAATTTGAAAATTGCATCCAAATTTTTTGGATTTTAACTGTAAATACACTATATTTAACCAAACTTTAAAATACATGAAGAAGATATCAATTACTGAATTAATCAAACGTTATAACTTGGCAGGTAATATTGAATCTGTCAAAATCAATTCTACTGATGATGGTATGAGTGTTGAATTCATATCGGATGACAAAACTCTTTTGGGTAAAGTATCATCGAATGAATCTAAATTTCCGAATGGTGAATTTGGCGTGTACACCACTGCTCAGCTAAAATCTCTACTATCCATTCTAAATGATGAAATTGCAGTTACCCACAAAGATGGCTCTATTAGATTCAAAGATAATATAACATCTGTTGACTATGTGTTATCTGATTTATCGATAATACCAGATGTTCCTGAGCTGAAGCAAATACCAGAGTTCGAAGCTAATATCAAATTAACTGATGATTTCATCAATACATTTATAAAATCTAAATCAGCTCTATCTGATGCCGACACTTTTACATTTTTAAGTAAATCAGGTGTTCATCAAATCATACTTGGGTATTCAACTCTAAATACAAATCGTGTTACTATTGAAGTAGATGCCGAAGTTTCCAGTGATGTTAATCACATTTCATTTTCATCTTCTTATTTAAAAGAAATACTTTTAGCAAATCGTGATAGTGAAACGATGAATATGATGATTTCATCTCAGGGGCTTTGTTATTTGGAATTTGTAAATTCTAATTTTTCCACAAAATACTACATGGTAGAATTGAAATGAAATTCTGGGATGCTGATATAAAACCAAAGGGATTTGACTTCTATGCTGAGAAAAAGGCTCTGATTGAAAATCTAGACACTCTGGCAGCAATGAGTGTCGAAGAACAGACCTTGTATAAAAAGTGGGTCGAATTGCAAGACCCAGATATTATAAAAAACAAATCAACAATAGCTAGATATTATGATATCCAATGGAGTCCTACTGATATCTTTGACTATGATAAAACTATAAATGAAATTAACAATCTTGACCCATATGTTGAAATAGTTTCAGATAACGACTCCACAAAGTGGAGCTATATACGTAGAATGATTCATACTATGAGTTGGACGCCTAATCCTGGTAGAAATGTTAAAATTAATATTAAGGATAGAGCTAGTGGTAAACTACTTGGTCAAGCAAGCTTAGCGTCTGATGTTACATCATTGGCAGTCAGAGATAAGTATATTGGTTGGGATAAGGTAAACAAATTTCAAGATGGTAAGTTGAACAACACTAGTATAGCATCTACAATTGTGTGTACCCAACCACTTGGTTATAATTTCTTAGGTGGTAAGTTGATAGCCATGATGATTACTACATCGACAATTCGTGATTATTGGAAATCAAATTATGGTCAAACGCTTATTGCAATTGGTACTACATCCCTATATGGTATTCATTCTCAGTATAATGGAATTCCCCATTATAAAACATTAGGCGAAAGTAGTGGTAAGATTAGTATCAAACCTGATGATGAATTCTATGAACCTTGGCACCAATGGTTAAAAGAAAATAAAGAAGATTGGTATAAAACCCACATTACTGAAGAACGCGCGCGAAATGGTATGAACATGGGAGTGGGTAGAAATGGACCCGTAAGTGGTATAAAGCAAAAAATTCTACATAAAATATTTCAAGAATGTGGTATTAAATCATCTAAATACCAACATGGATTTGCTAGAGGTGTATATCTAGCCATGATATACGAGAATGGTTCGGAATTCTTGAGAAATGAAATTCCAGAATCCAATCTCATAATGAAGACCAAGTTTGAACAAGATGTAGATTACATTACTAAATGGTGGAAATCTAAAGCAATCAAACGATATACGAAATTGTATAACGAAAAACGATTAAAACCTGGCCATCTTTATTACATAGATGCTATTGGAATTGATTGGGAAACTATGAAACAAAAATATTTAAACGAAGTAGGAAGATGAAACTAAAATTCAAAAAATTACACAAAGATGCTGTTGTTCCCAAGATTGCAAATCCTGGTGATGCTGGTGCAGATTTGACAGCAATATCTGTTGATTATGATATCAATAGCATAATCACTTATGGGACTGGTATAGCTGTTGAAATACCTGAAGGGTATGTTGGATTGATTTTCCCCAGAAGTTCTATTTATAAGAAGCAGTTACTATTAACAAATTCAGTGGGAGTAATAGATTCAGGATATCGTGGAGAGATTAAATTCAAATTTTGGGGAGACCGAGAATCTGATGTTTATAAAATTGGAGATAGAATTGGTCAATTAGTAATTATACCTATTCCAAGTGTTGAATGGGAAGAAAGTGAAGAACTTACTGATTCGGCACGTGGTGAAGGTGGATTTGGAAGCACTGGGGTATGATGACTAATAAACAAAATTCTCTTTGGGTGGAACGATACCGCCCTCAAGGTTTAGATGGGTATGTTGGTAATGAACATATCTTGGAAAAGGTAAGGGTATATATCGAAAGTGAAGATGTACCACACTTGCTTTTATACGGACAAGCTGGTACGGGTAAAACTACATTGGCTAAAATCATCACAAACCAAATTGATTGTGATACACTTTATGTCAACGCATCAGACGAAAATAGCGTTGATACTGTTAGAGACAAGATTAGGGGGTTTGCATCTTCTATGGGATTCAAAAAGTGGAAGATTGTAGTATTGGATGAATGTTTGGATGAAAATACATTAGTATCCGTATTACGGGATGGTGACGAAGTTAAACTTCCGATTAAAGATTTAGATGAAAAAAATGATTTAGTTAAATCTTGGAATGTTGAAAAACAAGAAATACAATGGAGGCCATTTTATCATTGGGACAAGGGCATCCAGAATGTATATGAAATTGAACTAGAAAACGGTGAAATTGTTGTTTGTACTGAAGACCATAAATGGTACGTTGAAGGTAGTAAAGGAATCCCGATTGTTGTGAAAACAAAAGATTTACATAAATATGAACATATTTTATCACCACAATGAGATTATTTAACTAATTAATCACAACCCTTATACTTATGTAAAAGGACATGTGATGATTAAACCAGATACTCGTAAAAAGCTAAGGGTTGCTGCTATAAAGAATGGATTAGGTGGTGTAGTCTTAGTAGATGTTTGTTGCACTAAATGCGATAATATATACAAGGGTATAGTAAACCAACTAATTTGTAATTCATGTAAAATAAATGGATATACCCAAGTTTGTAAACATTGTAGTAATGATTACACTGCATTCCATAATGATAGAACGTACTGTTGTGAGTCTTGTAAGAAATCTAAACCTTGGCTACATCGTCCCCGTGATAAATCGTTTGGTGAAAAGGTAAGTAAGGCCAAGAAGGAATGGTATCAAACCGATGACGGTAAAGCATTTGCTCAACATATCGGTAAAGTAAATTCTATAAAAATGAAAGAATTTAATAAAACGCCAGAAGGGATTGCAAACATAAAACGAAATGCTAAGTTATCCTCTATTCGTATGCGGGAGAGAATAGCCAAAGGTGAATTCACACCTCCCATTACAAATTCATTTACACACTGGGACGCAGCTATTGATGGTAAGAAATTTAGAAGTTCATGGGAAGCGTGTTTTTGGAATTCTAATAAACATTTGTTATATGAAAGTAAGGAATGTAGAACTACTAAGCAATCAAATGGCCGGGTTTATATTGGTGATTTTTTCGATAAAGAAGCTAAAATACTTTATGAAATAAAACCAAAATCATTTTACATTAAACAATCCGATAAAATAGATGCATTGATAAATCATTGTAAAGATAATGGATACAAGTTTAAATGGATAAACGAATACAATATCATAGATTACATTAATGAGTGTGATTTTGACACCAATGATAAGCTAAAACAACTTAATAAATTAAAAGATGGAATTAAAACGAATTAAAATAAAATCAATAAGAAAATTAGAAGAACAGCGACGTGTTTATGATATTTCAGTCGAAGGTAATCATAATTTCTTTATAGGTGAAACTGAAACACTAACTCATAATTGTGATTATCTTACACCAAATGCACAAGCAGCACTTCGTAATCTGATGGAAACATTCTCTAAATCTACTCGTTTCATCTTAACGTGTAACTATGTAGAAAAGATTATTGACCCAATCCAATCTAGATGTCAAGTGTTTGGCATCACACCACCATCTAAAGCAGAGGTGGCAAAACGACTACACACAATTCTTCAACAAGAGTCTGTTGAATTTGATGTGAAAGACTTGGGTGTGTTGGTTAATAGTGGGTATCCTGATATCAGAAGAGTTTTGAACTCGGCACAACGGCAAGTAGTAAATGGTAAATTGAAGATTGATAAAACTTCAATGATACAAGCAAACTATATGACTGAGTGTTTACAAGTTCTAAAGTCGGATAGTGATACGAAAATTAAGTTTACAAAAATCAGACAAATTATCGCAGACAGTAAAGTAAAAGATTTTACATCGTTTTTTAAGTTTTTGTATGATAATGTAGATGAGTTTGCCGGAGACCACGTAGGTGAGGTTATTGTAAAATTGGCTGATGCACAATACAAAGATGCATTTGTTACAGACAAAGAAATCAATATAATGGCAACAATTTTGGGTATTATTGAATTTACTTAATATGCACTGGTTACATCACATATTGGGAACTTGTGGAGAACCACACCCATCACTTCTATCTTTATTTGGAATTATCCCAACTATTTACTATATTGTGAAATCTAAGGTTAATGGCAAAGACAATTTTTGAACATCTTTCAGGGATAAAGGAAAAGAAGGTATCTTGGGATACACTTACTGATGCTGATAAGAAAACATTTAGTCCGTTTCTTATCAATAGATTTCTGAGCATGAATATGGACTACATTGAGTTTGTAAATGACTTACAGAAGTATACCGTTGGATTACTGAAACCAAGTGAAGTTTATAAACTTTATTATCACTTTTTGCCAGCTCAAAAGACTTGGGACAAGTATATAAAATCAAAGGCTGAAAAAAAGTATGAATCTGAATTGTTGGATTATTTGAGCAAGTGGTATGGTGTATCCAAAAGAGAGGTTGTAGATTATTTAGATATCTTGAGTAAAGATGAGGTAAAAACAATCTTGTCTAAATTTGGACTTGATGTAAACAAAATCAAATCTCTAACTAAGTTTAACAAACCAAAATGATACTTATATAAAACAAAAAGTTATGAATAGAATACACGTAAAATTTATCAAATGGATATCCAATAAATTTGGATATAAAATTGCAATGCTTAAAGCATCCAATGGAACAACTACAATTGAAGGTGATAAAGAACTACTTCGTTATGTAGATGTATCAGGTTATTTCTTTAAGAAAGAACCACTTAAACGAACTTATCCAAAGGTTAAAGAACCTGAACCAATTAAACCATTAACACCAGAACAATTAAAAGAATTAGGATTATCAGTTAATGTAAAAGCAATTAAAAGTTATGAGGAAATGATTAAAGAATATACTAAAATTCTTAATTACCCTAAATTATCAATCACACCCAACAATTAAAGCACCATTATCAAATTAAAAACAAAAAAAAGTTATGGGAAAAAAGTTTCAACCAATTCAAGATAGAGTTGTTATTCAACCTATTCATGAGGATGTAACACAAGGTGGTGTTATAATTCCCGACACATCTCAAGATGGTATTCTACAGGGTACTGTAATTGCAGTTGGCCCCGGTCTCCTATTAATTACTGGTGAGCATGGGGCAATGCAATGTAAACCCGGAGATGTTGTGTATTACAGTCGAATGACTGCCCAACGATTTGACGATGAAGATAACCTTTATGTTGTAAAGGAATCTGAATTACTAACAATTGTAAAATAAGAAAATAAGTTATGAAGAAAAACGTAGACTTGGGCTCTGAAGCCCGAAAATCCCTATTGGATGGTGTTAGAAAACTAAATGATGCCGTTTCCGCAACTTTGGGACCGAAGGGTAGAAATGTTGTACTACAACGTGATGGTGAATTTGTTTCAACAAAAGATGGTGTAAGTGTTGCCAAAGAAATCAATCTTGAAAACGCACTTGAAAATGCAGGTGCTCAAATGGTAAAGCAAGTATCTGCCGAAACCAATGAAGAAGCCGGTGATGGTACTACCACTAGTACGGTGTTGGCATACAATATTTTGAATCTAGGATTTCAACGTGTAGAGAAAGGCGCTAATCCAATCGATTTGAAAAGAGGTATGGATTTGGCTGTCAAAGATGTTGTTTCTCGTTTGGTTCAGAAAAGTCATGATATCAGTA
>JGI10211J34971_10000809_pt1 | contig 26179 bp, 17 predicted proteins | sample Etolagsediment_FD_34971 | JGI IMG/M metagenome (IMG submission 34971)
AATGATGATGAAGATCCTTGCGTGGTTCCCAGGTGCAGCTCATGAACGAGAATAAATCAATTTATGATAAAAGTAGCGCAAGATTCCAATTTATCAAGGCGTATTCCGATTAATCGGAAGAAGACTGATCTTGCGTATTCAACATCCGGTTTCATTTCATTACACCGAGACAGGTCGGAATGTTGAGTTACTTTGTACTTCCATTTCATCATTGGACATTCCTTGTTCGTTATTGGATATTGATTGCTGGATATTCTAAAATCTCAACGTAAACTCAGTCTTTACATTCGGCTCCGAATTTACAGTAATCGTTCCCCCATGCAATCCCATTATCTGCCGGGACAAACTCAGACCAATTCCAGAACCCTCTTTTTTGGTTGTATAAAAGGGAATGAAAATCTTATCCATCGAATCTTGAGGAATACCAGAACCATTATCCACGACTTGAATAATGACCCGTCCGCGTTCATTCACGAATGCCTTCAATTCTACAATGGGTTTTTCCTGCAATTCCACGCCCTGAACGGCATTTCTCAGTAAATTAATCACAACCTGCTGCACAAGATCTTCATCAGCAGCGAGCTCTAAGCTTTTGGGATAAATAGAATAATCAAAAGAAATGCTCTTCTCTTTAAATTCCTCTTCGAGAAGTACTCCCACATGGTTGAATAAATTTTTTATAAGAAATATTTGGAAATTCGGCTTGGGAATTCGCGTAAGATTTCTGTAGGTTTCCACAAAATGGAGAAGCCCGGTACTTCTTTTATGAATGGTTGTCAGCGCTTCCCGAATATCCTTAATTGTTTCAGGATCGACATCCTTTCCGTCTTTATCTTTGGCATCTTCCGTGATCTCCTGTAGTATGGAATTCACAGTCGAAGAAATCGAGGCGATAGGCGTGATAGAATTCATAATTTCGTGAGTCAGCACACGTATCAGCTTTTGCCATGCCTCCATTTCCTGCTCTTCCAGCTCATGCTGAATGTTCTGAATGGAGACTAATTTTATGATCCTCTCATTCAAAGTAAATTCTGTAGCAAAGATAGCGAGTTGCAATAATTCATCGTTGTCATACACCTTCACGAGAGAACGCTCTCCGGATTTAAGTCTGAGAATTGTCTCGACCATTTCTTTATTGAAATCCTCCAGAAGTAAAATGTTCCTGAGATTATTAATTCTAAAAAGTTTCTTTGCTGTATTATTTATCATCTCGACTTTCCCATTTTTTCGAAATGCAATCAGGGCAATTCCCACATGATGGAGCACATTCTGCAGATAATGGTACTGTTCCTCTTTTTCTTCACGAACAGTTTTGAATTTATCGATAACTTTATTAAAAGCACTTTTGAATTCCTTGTAGCTCGAACTGTCTTTTTCTATAGTAAAAGTTCGACTGAAGTCCGAATATTGTATAGAATCGAGCAAATTAGTCAGGTCCCGGTTTGTTCTGTCTATATAATAGATCAGAGAATATATTTCCAATAATACAAGAACTCCAATAAAAATAAGCGTGATGTGAAAACTTGTTTTGAAATAGACGAAAACAAGCAGAAAAAGGGTTATGAGCAATAGGATGATGCGTAATACAACATTTATTTTAAAATTTTTATAGGTCATATTTTTCCATTCTTCTATAGAGCGAAGTCCTGGTGAGTCCTAGTTCCTTCGCTGCAATCGTTATATTTCCATGATGTTTACGTATCACTCTTTGAATAACTGACTTTTCGACATCTTCAAGATTATATGATTCGAAATTTGCCTGCTCGTCTCCGTCACCCTTTACGGAAAGCAGGAAATCTTCCGGATATAATATCCTGGATTCACTCAAGATCACTGCTCGTTCTAAGGCGTGCTGTAATTCTCTGATATTACCTGGCCAAGGATAAAGCTCCAATTTTCTGATAGCCCTCTCGCTTATTGAATTGATCTCTTTATTATACTTTTTTGCATAATTTTTCAGAAAATGTTCTGCCAGTAATGGAATATCTTCGATCCGGTCACGAAGAGGTGGAAGAAAAATTTCAACAGTATTCATTCTGTACAACAGGTCCTGCCGGAATGTATTTTCTCGTGTCATTTCATGAATGGGCATGTTTGTCGCGCAAATCATTCTCACATCGATCGGGATGATCTTATTTGCCCCGACCCGGGTTATCTGTCTTTTCTCAAGTGTTGTAAGCAATTTCGCCTGCATCGGCAAGGAAAGATTCCCGACTTCATCAAGAAAAAGAGTTCCTCCTGATGCGACTTCAAAGCGTCCGGTCCGGTCACTCTTTGCGTCAGTAAAAGAACCTTTTACATGTCCGAAAAGTTCACTTTCGAAAAGATTCTCATTAATAGAACCAAGATCCACGCTAATAAAAACCTCATCCTTTCTTTTGGAATTCCTATGAAGCGCACGCGCGACAAGCTCTTTGCCAGTTCCATTCTCTCCGAGAATGAGCACACTTGCGTCTGTTTCAGCCACTTTTTGTATAGTTGCAAACACTTTCTGCATCTCTTGAGAAACCCCAATAAAATCACTGAATGGCTGGTCTAGAGCAGCGCTGAGTTCTTTCTGTTTTATTCGAAGATTGCTTGCCTCTGTCTGGGACTGCCGGAGCTTGAGTGCAGTATTGATCGTTGTAAGAAGCTTTTCGTTCTGCCATGGTTTGAGCACGAAATCAGTGGCACCCGCCTTGATCGCTTTCACTGCTTTTTCCACATCTCCATATGCAGTAATGAATATCACAAGAATACTTGGATCTATCTCTTTGATGCGCTGCATCCAATAATAGCCTTCCTGCCCACCGCTCATATCTGCTGTGAAGTTCATATCAAGAAGAACAAGATCATAGGATTCGTTTTTCAGCAGCTCTGGGATATTGCCCGGATCTTGTTCTGTATCGATTTTTTCAACATGCTTTTTCAACAATAATTTTAGTGCAAATAAAATATCTTCTTTATCATCAACAACAAGTATTTTGCCGAATTTTTGACTCATGTGCACACTCCACTTTTTTACTAACGTATGCAAATAACATACCGAATCTACTAAGCGTCATATCAAATGTATATATATCGGTTTCTATTCTGGCGATTCTTTCCTAATTTTTAAATTCTTCGTGTCAATATATTTATAAAAAAGTGTACGCTATCGTACACCACTGTTTCACGAACGGACAGTCTGGATAATCGCAGAAAAAACTAACCGCTCTCAAATAAAGGGTTTGCTGTTTTTTTCATTTTTGGCACAAAATCTGCATTAAGAAAATTCAAGAGAGGTGCGTACATGGATAGAATAATTGAAAAAAAGAAATGGCCCTTGAAGAAAATTCTTTGGGTCTCAGCAGCAGGAGTTTTTATTCTGCTGATATTATACTATATAATTTTCGCAGATAAAAGCTCAAAACTGCGTGTACAGGAAGAGCGTCTCACTATCGCTCCAGTTGAAATGGGTTATTTCCAGGATTACATTACAAATACCGGTACAGTCGAGCCGATCCGCACTGTGTATATTGACGCCCTTGAAGGTGGGCAGGTCGAGGAAATCCTGATCGAAGAAGGTGCGATGGTCAAAGAAGGAGACATAATTCTCCGTCTCAGTAACACAAACCTTCATCTCAGCATCATGAACAGAGAAGCAAGCCTGGCGGAACAGATTAACAATCTGCGGAACACGCGTCTTCTGATGGAGCAGAATAAACTCGATCTCAAGAGCCAGCTTATTGAGATCAACTATGCGATCATTCAGGCAAAAAGAGAGTACGAGCAGGTTCAAGAACTATATAAACAAAATTTCAGATCTAAAGATGAGTACCAGAATGCGAAAGAGTATTATGAATATCTCGTAACAAAGAAAGACCTTCTTATAGAATCACAGAAGCAGGATTCGCTTTTCCGCGACGTTCAGATAAGCCAGCTTGAGGAATCTGTTCTGCGGATGGAAGATAATCTAAACCTCGTTCGACAAAAGCTGGAAAGTCTTGATGTCCGCGCTCCTGTAAATGGTCAACTCACTTCTCTCAATGCTGATATAGGTGAATCAAAAGGAGCCGGTCAAAGGCTTGGACAAATAAATGTGCTTGATTCATATAAAATAAATGCTCAAATAGATGAACACTATATTTCCAGAGTGCTGAGAGGTCTGATCGGTGAATTTGAATATTCCAACAAAACATACAAACTGGAAGTAACTAAAATCTACCCCGAAGTGCGCAATGGGCAATTCTCTATTGATATGGAATTTATTGATGCGCTTCCTCAAAATATGCGTATCGGACAGACTTTCAGGATCAAGCTTGAACTTGGCGCTCCAAAAGAATCACTTCTTATCCCACGCGGAGGATTTTATCAAAGCACTGGTGGTCAGTGGATCTTTGTAGTGGATGAATCAGGCAACAAGCATATAAAAGAGATATAAGACTAAATAGATATAATCCTAAATATTATGAAGTTATCGAAGGTGTCGAAGAAGGAGAACAGGTCATCGTTTCCAGCTATGAAACCTTTGGTGATGTCGATGTGTTAATTTTAAAGAAAAAAGATAATCAATAAGGAGTAATGATGATCAAAACAAATGAACTAATGAAAGTCTATCGTACAGACGAAGTCGAAACAACAGCACTTAACAAGGTAAACCTTGATGTGAAAGAAGGGGAATTCGTAGCCATCATGGGACCTTCAGGATGTGGAAAATCCACGCTTCTCAATATTTTGGGATTGCTGGACAATCCTTCTGAAGGCACGTATGAATTCATGGGCGAGGAGGTCGCCGGGTACAAAGAACGTAGTCGCACCAATCTTAGAAAAGGCAATATTGGGTTCATATTTCAGAGCTTCAATCTGATCGATGAACTCACTGTCTGGGAAAACGTCGAACTTCCCCTTCTTTATCTTAAAATGTCTTCGTCAATTCGTAAGAAAAAAGTCGAAGAAGTGCTTGATCGCATGAAGATCATGCATCGTAAAAGCCACTTTCCTCAACAGTTATCAGGTGGTCAGCAGCAGCGTGTTGCAGTTGCGCGCGCAGTGGTGACAAATCCCCGTCTGATTCTTGCAGACGAGCCCACAGGTAACCTGGATTCTGCAAACGGAGAAGAAGTTATGGATCTTCTCTCGCAATTAAATGAGGAAGGTACGACCATTATCATGGTGACGCACTCTCCCTCTGACGCGGAGTATAGTCACAGAACCATTCAGCTCTTTGACGGTCATATCGTCACAGAAAACATTCGTAAACTTCTCTAAATTCTCTTACAAAAAATCCAGGAGGATAACGGATGCTGAAGAATTACTTGAAGATAGCATATAGACATATTGCCCGGAATAAATTCTATTCCGCAATCAACATCGTTGGACTGGCGATCGGCATCACCTGTGCTTTACTCATTGGACTTTATGTACAGCATGAGTTCTCATATGACACATTCCACAAGGATGCTGATCGCATCTATCGGGTTGANTCGATGTTCACNGTGCAGGGAAAGNTGGATAAGTTCGCTTTGACNGCNTTCCCNCTTGTTCANACGATGAAAGCTGAGATTCCCGAGATAGAAGAAGCAGTNCGATTGCAGTTCATGCAAAACCGGCTCTTNATTTATGATGAAAAGAAGATCTACGAAGATNATGTNTANCTTGCTGACTCAACNGTATTCGATATCTTTTCNTATGAATTCGTGCATGGAGATCCTGCGACTGCACTCTCTGAACCATTCACAGCAGTACTTACAGAGAGTTTTGCAAAAAAAATATTCGGAGAAATCCATCCTGTAGGTGAAACAATCGTGGGAGGAAATGGATTAACTTTTCGAGTAACTGGTATTATAAAGGATCTTCCTGATAATACGCATGTAAATTTCGAAATGCTCACATCTATGACCACTCTTCGTGAACTTGTAGGAGCTGATAATTATAATTCCACTGCTACAAATGGATTCTGGAATATCAGTGTGTACTCATATATTAAACTGAGAGAAAACACTGATCCGCAGGCTGTTCTTGAAAAATTCCAGCAATTCTATGACAAGTATATGAAGGAGCTTGGAGACCGCATTAATACGAGCATGACAATACGTCTCACTCCTATACAAGACACACATTTTCTTGGCGATATGCAATATGACTTTCCGACAGGCAACACCTCCTACATGTTCATCTTTATTTTTGTCGCTGTGTTCATTCTTATAATTGCATGCATCAACTACATGAACCTTGCCACAGCCCGTTCTGTAAAACGGGCTCGTGAAGTAGGTATCCGCAAAGTAGCAGGAGCTCCAAAGAGTTTGCTCATACGGCAGTTCCTTTCGGAATCAGTATTTCTTGCCTTTCTCTCACTTATCATTGCCCTGATCGCAACCTACCTGCTTATTCCAGCATTCAGCCAGATCTCGGGTGTGGATATTTCCTTTGATATAGGACAAAACCCTATACTGATATTGTACATTCTCCTGGCAACTATTGTTGTTGGATTTATTTCCGGAAGTTATCCCGCTCTTTATCTTTCATCTTTCAAGCCCGTGAGTGTTCTCAAGGGTACGCTTAAGAGCGGTAAAGGTGGTGGAGTACTCCGTAAGGTCCTCGTGCTGATCCAGTTTGCAATCACTATCATTATGCTTATCGGCACCCTCACTGTTTCCAGACAACTTCACTACATTCAGAACAAAGACCTTGGTTTTGATAAAGAAGATGTCCTCGTGCTCTCGGTTCAAGATACTACCGCAGTTCAAAATATGGCAACCATTCGGGATGAAATGGCAAAACATCCGGATGTGATTTCGACTGCTATCACAACAAGTGTTCCCGGGAGAATAACCGGAAAACTCATCATGCGGCTCGAAGCCGAAGAGGGCATGACAGAAAAACCCCTGAATCTCTTTGTGGCAGATGCAAACTTTATTGGCCTTATGCACATGGATATACTGCAAGGAAGAAATTTCTCAGATAGCCTTGCTTCCGATTTGCAAAAGGCTGTTGTAGTGAATGAAGCAGCCGTAAAGGAAATGGGTTGGGGTAATGAAGCTCTGGGCAAAAGAGTTTTACTTGGCTTAAGAGATGATGGAACCGCACTTTTTGATGGCGAAGTGATCGGTGTGGTGAAAGACTTTAATTACGAATCCCTTCATAATCAAGTAGCTCCTATTGCAATATTCTCCACAAATTTCCCTAAAACCAGCATAGTACTGAAATACAATCCTGATAACATGCAGGAGGTATTGAGCTTCGTACGAGAAACCTGGGAAAACTTCATGCCGGCATTCCCATTTGAATATGAATTCCTCGATGATATATTAAATGAATATTATATTCCCGAACAGAAGCTGGCAAAAATATTCACTATATTTTCTCTTTTGAGCATCTTTATTGCATGCCTTGGTCTTTTTGGTCTCGCTTCGTATACGACCGAACAGCGCACACGTGAAATCGGCATTCGCAAAGTGCTTGGTGCAAGCTCACAGAATATTGTCGAATTGCTCTCCAAAACTTTCACAAAATGGGTACTTCTTGCGAATATTATTGCATGGCCTGTTGCATATTTTGCTCTGAAAAACTGGCTGGCAAACTTTGCGTACAGAACCCAACTATCTATTTTGACATTTGTATTTTCAGGTATGATCGCTTTCCTTATCGCTATACTCACAGTTCTTTTCCAGTCTCTCAAAGCATCAAAAACCAATCCTTCTATTACCCTTAGTTATGAATAGAACTAATCATGTTTAAAAATTCAATACTCATCGCTCTGCGAAATATTAAACGCCACAAAGGGCAATCATTTATCAATATTCTCGGTCTTTCGATCGGACTCGCATGCTGTATCCTTATTTTCCTTTGGGTGCATCATGAATTGAGTTTTGATCGTTTCCATGCCAATGCTCACAGGATATTTCGTGTGGTGGAAATGCAGGAACAATCAGGTGAACCATTTCCAGTAGCTGTAACACCAGCAGCCTTGGGACCTGGTATGCTGCAGGATTTTCCNGAAGTGATCAATTTCACGAGATTCCAAACCTATGGTTTTGGTTATATCAACATTGGAGAAGATAAGTTCAAAGCAAACATCACACTGGCAGATCCTCACTTTTTCGAAATGTTCAGTTTTCCCATCATAGCTGGTGATAGAGAAACTATGTTTGATGAGCTTTTAAATGTGGTAATTTCCGAAGAAATGGCTCATAAATTCTTTGGAGATGAAAACCCAATTGGGAAAACGCTCCAGGTAAATACTTCTACTATCCTGAATGTGACTGGAGTTTTCCAGAATGTTGCTGATAATTCACATCTTAAATTTGATTATGTTGTACCTTTTGAAGTATTAAAAAATTTCGGTGGTGATTTAGAATCCTGGGGCTCTAACGCCTATTATACTTATATTCAATTAGAAGAAAATGTGAATTGGATTGAATTTGATGAAAAGATCGAAGGATATCTTGCAGATCATGATGTTGGTTATCCGGTTAAACTAAACCTGCAACCTCTCACAGATATTCACTTGCATTCTCACTATATAGCAGATATTGGAGGTCACGGAGACATTCTTTATGTGCGTCTGTTCTCATTGATCGCCCTCTTCGTGCTGGTGATCGCATGCATCAATTTTATGAACCTTGCTACTGCTCGTGCAGAAAACAGGGCTCGAGAGGTTGGCATCAAAAAAGTAGTCGGATCGCAAAGGAATACGCTTATCAGACAATTTCTCGGTGAAGCAGTAATCCTTTCCCTTATATCTTTATTCTTTTCTATAGTTATAGTAGAATTATTACTTCCTTTATTTAATAATATTGCAGGGAAGGAACTCTCATTCTTCTCCGGTCAGGATCCGCTGTTATATGTATTCCTTTTTGCAGTTACTCTTTTTACCGGCATTTTTGCCGGCAGCTATCCCGCATTTGTACTTTCAAGTTTCAAACCAATCAACGTGCTGAAGGGCACACTGAAAGCTGGGAAGAAGGGTGTCATCTTCAGACGAATACTCGTCATTCTCCAGTTTGTGATTACAATTATCCTGATTATTGGTACGCTTGTTGTGTTCAAACAGGTGCAGTTTGTGCATAATAAGGAACTCGGATATACAAAAGAACAGGTATTAAATTTCACTTTCAGAGATCAAACAGCGGAAAATTATCCCACCTTGAAGCATGAACTTCTCAAACTTCCTCAAGTGCTTAATGTGAGCAGGGGATCTGCATATCCTTATAATATTGTCAATTCCGGATACGGCTACGATTGGCACACAAAACAAGATGATGAAAGAGTACTCGTTCACTACTTGCGTGTTGACTATGATTTTTTTAAAACACTTGATATCGAAATGGTTGAGGGACGTGCATTTTCTCCTGATATGCCCACAGATTCTTCTGCAATTATAATCAATGAAACTGCAGTTGCATTGATGGAATTTGATGATCCTCTCTCCGAACAAGTCACGAATCATTATGAAGATAATAAGGCATATACTATTATTGGCGTGGTAAAAGATTTTCACTTTAAAAAACTGCAAACTGAGATAGAACCTCTCTTTATTTCTCTTTCTCAACCTTCAATATGCTTTGTCCGTCTCAATACAGAAGATATCGACGGTACACTGGCACAAATCAAGAATATCTGGAATGAAATCAATCCCGGCACACCTCTTGAATATACTTTCCTTGATGAGACCTATGGACGCCTCTACCGTGCTGAGAAAAGAATGCTTACTATTTTTAATTACTTCACCATCATGGCCATCCTGATCTCCTGCCTTGGACTTTTCGGTCTTATATCCTACATGACGCAACGAAGAACAAGAGAGATCGGCATTCGAAAAGTTATGGGCGCTTCAGTCAAAAGCATCGTTGTGCTTCTCACAGAAGAATCCATCAAATGGGTTTTAATTGCAAATGTAATTGCATGGCCCATTGCATATTTTGCGATGTCGAAGTGGCTGAATACTTTTGTGTATAAGATTTCATTGTATGGCACCTATTTTATCTTTGCAGGCGTACTGAGTATGTTTATTGCGATCATAACTATAAGTTTTCAAACCCTTCGGGCTGCACTCAGAAACCCTTCTGAGTCTATGAGATACGAATAAGATGACCAAATATTATTTAAAAATACCGTCGCGAAACATAGTGCGACATAAACGATTTTCCTCCATCAATACATTGGAATTGGCCATAGGAATGGCCGTATGCATCCTGCTTCTATTATGGGTGCGGGGTGAATTGTACTCTGCACAATTGCTCGAAAAGAACAATCTCTACCGTATCGTTCAGGGTGGTTTTATCAACCAAGATGAACAATATAGTAATCTGAAAGTTCCCCATGGTTCTGCATCCATTTTAGAAGTTAAATCTCGCGATTTCAAGGAAAGCTCGAGAATGTATACATTTACTGGAGTGAAATTTATACATAAAGATACAGTTTTTTCCAATAACCGTCTCTTCCTGGCTGAACCAGTTCTCATAAAATTGTTCTCATTTCCATTTATCAAGGGCGACGATGCAAGAGCGCTTCACATGCTGCAATCTTACGTGATCACAAGAGAAGCAGCGAAGCGTTATTTCACAGATGAATATTCAAATGGAAAAGTGGTGAATGAACACAACAAATTAGATTTTACCATAACCGAACTTGTTGAAAACAATCCACGAAATTCATCTCTTGTTCTTTGCCGAGTCGCCCCTTTAACATTATCTGGCAATGGACTGCTTGAGAACTGGTCCCGGGAGAGTCTTACACACGTAATTCTAAAAAACAGCATATTGTTATCAGATAGCAATCACACGATGATTTGCATAATGAATAACGGGAGGTTCATATGCGCGAAATAGTATTAAATATACCTACGCTGGAAGCACAGCAAAATCTTGAGATTGAAGTTCGTATCAATGGAAAGAAAAAAACTTTGTGCTACCGCGTCGAACTTGTGGAATGGGAAGACCCAAATGCAAGTTCAGAAGAAGTAGTGAACGTACTACGAAAAGTAATTCACGATTATGATAAGGATTGGGAGCTTATCCAGATCGGTGCACCCGACAAAGAAAAGATCCCCATCATGTTCAGAAAAAAGAAAATAATGTACCCTGACGGTACGCAGGAAGCTATATGCTAAATATAGCTTGGAGGTCTCATGAAAATAATAGCAATAACACTAGGAGTTTTACTCCTTGCTGCATGCGCATCAACTAATCTTAAGATAATAGATAAAAGCGATGCACTGCAGGGAAAAGATGCAGTTTATTATCAATGCTCACCCGTGAAGATCAATATTTTCCACGAAAATTCTATCTGTGATGCCGATATGTTCCTCGAATTCAAAAAAATAGGCCAAAGTTATCAATGGCTTATGACAATTGACTGTTCTCAAGTTTATTCATCTTGGACGGAACTGAAATCAGTACAATTGGAACTCGATAATTACAGTGTTCCTTCATCAAAGGAAAAGATCATCAAGCTTGATGAGAAATTAATCATTAACGATTCAGTCAAGCACACAAACTCGTTCTATGTAAATGACGATTTTCTCAAAAGGATCATCCATGCTGATGAGGTCCTTATCACTGCAGTTTGTAATGGTAATGAAGCAGTGATAAATCTTGCTGACCCACAAATTGAGCAGATTGGAATGTTTTACCAGTATGTCAAAAGAAACATTCTGAACAATGCCTCAGTAATAATCATTTAAAGAAAATGCTTAACCACGAAACACACGAAAATAATGATATAACCTTCGTGAAAATATTTTCTCTGAAATTCCCTTTCGTGGTAAAAAAATAATTAAATTAAGGAGTACTATGCTACAACTGCGGGGTGCTTTCAAATTCTATTCAAATAATTTCGTCAAAACGTATGTATTGAATGACATCAATCTGGATGTCGAAAAAGGAGAATTCGTCACTGTAATGGGTCCTTCCGGAGCAGGAAAATCTACAATGCTCTATATACTTGGAATGCTGGACACACTCAATGATGGTGAATATTTCTACAAGGAACAACCAGTTCACAAATTCAATGAGAAGCAGCGCACGAACCTTCATCGCGTTGAAATCGGCTTTGTTTTCCAGCAGTACCATCTTATCGATGATCTCACTGTTTATGAAAATATTGAACTACCAATGCTCTATCAGAAAAAAAGCGCGAAAGAACGCAAATCACGCGTATGTGACCTGCTTGATAAGTTCAGAATTGTCGGTAAAAAAGATCTTTTCCCCTTTCAACTCTCCGGAGGACAGCAGCAGCTTGTGGGTATTGCGCGTGCAATTGCCGGTAAACCCTCACTCATTCTTGCTGATGAACCGACAGGCAATCTCAATTCCGAACAAGGAACTGAGATCATGGAGCTCTTTTCAAAGCTCAACAAAGAAGGCACAACAATAATTCAAGTAACCCACTCGGAAGAAAAAGCAAGTTACGGAAATAGGATCATAAATCTGCTCGACGGCAGAATCGTTTAATAAAACCTAAACTCCAGCATGCAAGGGGAGATTGGTTAATGTACAAAAAGCATTAAGGAGTCATAATGAAAATATTTATCATAGTGCTCTCAGCACTACTCATCCTCTCAGCCCACGCTATCGGAGCAACAATCTTCGAAGCAATAAATGATAACAATTTGGAAGAAATAAAAAACATAATAACGGAAAATCCTGATGTGATTAACGAGCGAGATGACCGCTATTGTGATCCTCTTACTGTGGCATCAATTGCCGGCAACCTGGAAATAATGAAATATCTGATTTCACAGGGAGCAGATATCAACACGATTGATCGTGAGGGCAGCAATCTTTTGCATAACGCCGCAGCAAATGGACACCTTGAGGTTGTAAAATATCTACTTGATCAGGGATTCGACATTAATGCAGAAGATGCCAATGGAAATACTGCAATTCTTTTTGCCTCGGGCAAGGATAATATTGAACTCATTCAATATCTCATTGACCACGGACCATCACTTGATCTGGAAAGTGTGGATGGGAGAAATTGTATGCTCAATAGCGTCTTGAGTGGAAATAATGATATAGTACAACTCTTTATTGACCATGGTTTCTCGGTTGATACAACTAATCAATGGGGTGTAACACCGCTCATGTATGCTTCGATTGTCGGAAATAAAGACGTTGTTGAATTTCTCCTGGAGAATGGCGCAGATGTTACAGCTATTTCGAATAATGGAGAAACTGCATTAGTGTGGGCTACGATTCGAATGCATTTTGACATTGCGGAGCTCCTAATGGATAAGGGATTAAGCTATAATGATCGTAACGAGCACGGAGCTACCATGTTTTTTTCAGCCGGCAAGTCCCCGATGGAAGCTGTTACCTATATGATCGAGCATGGGGCGAATCAAAATGTTGAGGATTCTTCCGGAACGACACCGCTACATATTGCTGCTCAAAGGGGCAATACTGAAGTTGCCACATATCTGATCGAGCTTGGGGCTGATGTCAATAAGGTAAACGAACACGGTTGGACACCACTTAAATTTTCGCTGTGGAGTGAAGACACTTCGATGATGGAACTTTTACTTGAAAAAGGTGCAACAATCGAAATCATCGATGCGGAATGTGAAACTGGCTGTCAGACCTATGAATCTTCCCCACTGCATCTTGCCTCAAGAAGGGGGGCTGCAGATTTCATGGATATACTTATTGATCATGGTGCGGATGTAAATATTAAAAATGAAGAATTCAAACAAACACCGCTTCATCTTGCAGCAGCAATGGGATATGGTGATATTGTTGCATTACTCATCGAGAGTGGATGTGATGAGAGTATAGAAGATGTCAACGGTAAAACTGCAGCTGACCTGGCTTTTGAACATGGAAATCTGGAGATCGCAAAAATGCTTTTGGGTAATGATACTATTGAAAATACAAAACCTGAGGAACTCTTACACGCATCCCTTCAAGAGGGTGAAATTTATATCTGGTTTGTAACGCACAGTGGCTGGATTGCACGAACAAAGGATCACTTGTTAGTCTTTGACTATTGGAGACAAAACAGATCCTCGGATAATCCATCAATCGCCAATGGAATGTTCACTTTTAATGAAATACAAGATCTCGATGTGATCGTATTGGTTTCGCATGTACATCAAGATCATTACAGTCCTGAGATCTTTACATGGAATGATTCTATTCCAAATATCACATACGTCATGGGATTTGATCCGCACGTTGCAAATGAAGAGTATATTGTTATGGAACCCCGCACTTCGATCGATGTGAATGGTGTCGAAATTACAACAATATACTCAAACGATACCGGAGTTGGTTTCATGGTTGAAGCAGATGGTGTAAATATTCTTCATCCCGGCGACCATGCAAATCGAGAAAGAGATTTTTCAGGAGATTATCTCGATGAAATTTACTATTTACAATCTCTGAACAAGTCTATTGATATTGCCTTTATGCCGATAAGCGGATGTAACTTCGGAGATAATGAAGCAGTACGACTCGGCGTTCATAAAACCTTCGAGATCCTCGAACCAACGGTCTTCTTCCCTATGCATGCGGGGAATTATTCTCCGGATTATATGGAATTTGTGGAACAGGCATATGAAGATGGTGCCACTCCTCTGATGTTCTACCAGATTTTCCCAGGTGATAGATTCTATTTTAACACTTCTTATTTGCAGTAGGAGAAGTCATGTTTAAGAATTTTATATCAGTCACCTTTCGAAATCTTGTTCGGCAGAAAGCTTTCTCTATCATCACAATACTGGGATTCTCAATCGGGCTTGCAATTTTCATTCTTATATCATCTCAGGTTATCATTGATCTTACCTACGATACTTTCCATGAAGATATCAACAATATATACCGTATAACAACTCGAGAGGATTCTGAAGGAGATAACCAGATTGTATATGGAATCACTTCTGGACCTCTTATGAAAAGCTTAAAAGAAGATTTCCCGGAAGTCTCTCATTCTGTACGCATAACATCTATGGGTTCATCATTTACAAAAGAAGCAGGTAGTGATGAAGCACCTCCTGAAGAAATTCCTGCCTTTTTAATTGGTGCTGATCCTGATTTCTTTGAGATGTTCAATTTCCCTATCGTTCAGGGTAATGATCAAGATCCACTCATGGATCCGAATGGTGTATATCTTACCGAAGAGTTCTCAGAAAGACTTTTTGGTGAAGAAAATCCAATAGGAAAACCAATCTATTTTACAGGATATGAAGACAAATTCGTTGCAGGCGTCATAAAAGATCTTCCCCTGAATACACAAATTAGGTTCAGCGTCGTCTATCCGATTGACCTTGAATTAAGTCCAATATGGTGGGATTCTTGGACGAATGCAGCTTTGTCCGGATATATAAAAGTCCTCGATAATGTCAATATGACAGAGTTGAAGGAAAAAATAAACGCGCACAGCCACGAGAAGGGTTTTGCTAAGATTTGGACTGCAGAATTCATACCCATGAAAGATATGCACCTGAAATCCGAACACCTCAGTTTCAATCTGATGAATGTAGGGCATAAAGATTCTGCATCAGTATATACATCTCTTTTGATCGCTTTTCTCGTTCTGCTTATCGCATCATTCAACTATGTGAACCTGACAACGGCGAAAGCAATGCGAAGAGCTCGGGAAGTGGGAGTCCGAAAAGTAATTGGAGGCCAACGTGCACAAGTAATGTGGCAGTTTCTTGGAGAATCAATAGTAATAACATATATATCAACATTCTTTGCTCTGCTATTACTGGAGATATTCATCCCTATACTCAATTTACCGTACAAAGGAATCTTCGATTTATTGTCCGTGAATTATCTCCTTGCAGGTACTATTATTATCCCTTTGATAATTGGTCTTCTTGCAGGCTTATATCCCGCCTTGATCATGTCGAATTTCAAGCCAATAATTGTGTTGAAAGGCGCGTTTTCCAAAACCAAAAATGGACTTGCTCTACGTAAGATCCTCGTTGTAGGACAATTCACGATCACGATCTCCCTGATATCTGCATTGCTCATTGCAGGACAACACATGAAATTCTTGCAAAAGGTCGATCTTGGATATAACAGAGACCATGTTTACTTGTTATCCAACATTGATATTCCTGAAAACAGAGAAGTATTCAATGATAAGATTCGCTCTATCCCGGGTGTTGAGTATGTGGCATCTATAGGAAGTCTTCCTGGTGGGACATTGCAAAAATACCAGGTAAAAACGTTTGCTGACTCGGGTGAAAAAGACGGAATGTATGACCGCCTGATCGTAGATGATAATCTTATTCCTGCCTTGAACATGAAGCTTGTGGAAGGAAGAAATTTCTCTCGCAATCTAAGCACCGACACCCTCAGATCGATCATCCTGAATGAAACGGCTGTGAAATATGCAGGTTGGGATGAACCAATCGGAAAAATCGTGAAGTTGTTCAACGAAGATGAGACAACAGAAGAGCGAGAAGTGATTGGTGTGGTAAAGGATTTCAATTTTACAACAGTAAAAAGAAATATCAACCCGATGTTCATTGTGTATGATGAGCGAATGTACCAGACTATGGTTAAACTTGATGGACGTGATGATGACGAGACGATAGATAAGATAAAGTCTGCGCATATTGAATTGGTGCCGGATGGCGAACTTAATTTTGACAGCTTTGATGAACAATTCTCACATCAATTTTATCGTGAGCGGGACTTCTCTGACCAAATTCGATCATTCTCCATCATTGCAATCATTATCTCATGTATGGGATTGCTGGGATTATCTTCCTTTATGACGGAACAGCGCACAAAAGAGATCGGGATCAGAAAAGTGCTGGGAGCTTCTTCACGAAAGATCACCTTCCTACTCACTAAAAGCTTCCTCAAGTGGGTACTTATAGCCAATGTGCTTGCAATTCCTGTAACTTGGTATGCCATGAGCAAGTGGATCGATGGTTTCATCTATCGCTCCTCGATCAACCCTCTCACCTTTGTGCTTTCAGGTATTGCAGTCATTCTCATTGCGGCATTCACTGTGAGTTTTCAGACCATAAAGGCAGCAAACCTCAATCCGGTTAAATCAATAAAATATGAATAAGAGAATGTAATATGTTAAGAAATTATATGATCATCGTCTTTAGAAATATTTCCAGAAAAAAAGGATTTTCATTCATAAATATCGCTGGACTCGCAATTGGTATGGCTGTGTGCATTCTGATACTTCTTTGGGTTCAGGATGAGTACGACTATGACAGGTTCAATGAAAATGCTGAAAGAATCTATCGGGTTAATTTCTCCTACATCTCAAATGGAAGAAACATGCAGCATTGGCGCACACCACCTCCTATGGCGCGCACCATCAAAGAGAGATATCCCGAAATAGAAGACGCTGCGAGATTTCATAATGAAGGAATGGTACTTTTAGGTGTTGGAGAAAAAAAATTAAAAGTTAAAGCCGGATATACAGACAACAGTATTTTTAATATTTTCACCCTTCCCTTTGCACAGGGCAACCCTTCTGCAGCTCTCACAGATCCTCAATCTGCAGTGATCTCACAAGAGATGGCAGATATTTTCTTTCCTGAAGAAAATCCAATCGGAAAAAGTATCAATATAAACAACCAAATCGATCTGCGGGTGGATGGAGTCCTGAAGCCACTTCCTGCGGGAAGTCATCTGGAATTTGATTTCTTAATACAATTCAGCCGCTTGCCCGAGATCATGGGATATGGCGGTGAAGATGAATGGGGAGATTTTGGTTTTAACACCTTTTTGCTACTAAATGATAAAGCATCAGTACAAAAAGTAGAGGAAGAAATTAACCTCTGCATCGATGAAATTATTCCGGAACTCGGACGTGAGTTCTTTCTACAACCTCTCACATCGATCCATTTGTACAAATTGGATGGCAGCCCCGGCAAGATGATCTATGTCTACATTTTCTCATCTATAGCATTCTTTATATTATTGATCGCCTGCATAAATTTCATGAATCTCTCCACTGTCCGCTCGATGCAGAGAGCTCGCGAAATCGGGGTACGTAAAGTTGTGGGAGCATTTCGCAATCAATTAAAGATCCAATTCCTATGTGAATCTGTTTTACTCGCTTTTATTGCTCTTATACTCGGTATCATAATTGTAGAAATACTCATGCCTGTTTTTAACGGACTGGCGGACAAACATTTACACTTTAATCTATTGAAGGGAAGCATGCTCCTTTCTCTGCTGGGTATCACACTATTCACAGGATTGATCTCGGGATTGTATCCTGCGTTCCTGCTTTCGTCCTTCAAGCCCGTGAGTGTTCTGAAAGGAAATGTTATAAGCAGCTCATCATTTCTCAGGAAAGCTTTGGTTGTGCTTCAGTTCACCCTATCCACAATACTGATATTCTCAACTATTGTAGTTTCCAGACAAATACAATTCATCCGTTCACGAAACCTTGGTTTCAATAAAGAGAATGTTGTCTATCTGCCGCTGAACAACGTTTTCTATGAAAAATCTGATGCACTCAAAGCGGAACTTTTACAGAATCCACAAATTTTAAGTGTGACCCGGACATCCAGCAAACTTGGGATGGCGGCTAAATGGAGTATGACTGTTGAAAACTGGGAAGGAAATAATGGTGAAACATCCTTAAACCTCCCTCTCATTTCGTGCGACAAAGATTTTTTAAACACTTTCGGGCTTGAAATGGCAGAAGGTGAATTTTATACAAAAGATTCATATAATGATGAAGAAGCATTTGAATATATATTGAATGAAACCGCAGTTAAGATGGCCGGTATTGAAGATCCTATTGGAAAGTCCTTTGTTAACGGCATTATTAAAGGAGTGGTAAAAGACTTTAATTTTCAATCACTTCATAATAATATCAGACCTCTTGCTTTGGTGGCGATACCGGAGTGGGATAATCATATTGCTATTAAGATCTCAGGATCAAATATAGAACAAACCCTGGATTATATCGAGAAAGTAAGCACTGAGATAGCACCGGAATTTCTTTTTGAGTATAGTTTCCTGGATGAAGAATTTGATGAGCTTTATCAATCCGAGATACGCCTGGGAACACTTTTCAAATACTTTGCCCTGTTTGCTATTATCATTTCATGTTTAGGTTTGCTGGGATTATCAACTTTTATGATACAGCAACGTACTAAAGAGATCGGTATCCGCAAAGTGCTCGGTTCTTCCGCATCTCAGGTCTCCCGACTACTCTCAGCTCAATTCACAAAATGGGTCGTTCTGGCAGACCTTATCGCCCTTCCTGTTGCCTATTTCATTATGCACAAATGGCTTGAGCAATTTGCTTTTAAGACAAGCATTGGAGCAATGATAATAACAATATCCGGAAGTATAACCCTTATCATTTCTCTCGTGATGATCAGTTTCCAAACGATCAAAGCAGCAAATCTCAATCCGGTCAAATCAATAAAATATGAATAATGCGATATTTATCATGAATAGAAATTATATCTTAGCCGAAAAACCTACTGAAAACATGTACTGTTACTGCCGAACAGAATTTTATAGAAACAAAGGTGAATTCTTTCTGCAGTGCTTAGTTAAATGGAGATTGTACGAATCAGTTGTGCAGATGATGAATTTTGCACGACAAAAATAATAATGGAGAAATAAATCATGTATCACAAATTTAATTTTAGAATTGTTCTTTTTCTGGTTTTTGTCTTACTTATATCAATTATATTTCAAGGATGTGACTCATCTGGGAAAAATCCTATAGAACCCGAAATTCATGAAAGAGGTGAAATTGAAAATGTGTTGAGTATGGGTAACATGACAGTAAATGATATTCAACAATTACTGGCAAGTATAGAGCTTGAAATACCGTTTACTTTATCTCATTCTGTTGAAGCGATCTCTGTAAATTATTATACAATTAACGGAAGCGGCACACAACAAATTACCTCAGGAGCTATTCTCGTTCCTCAAGGAGTTTCTGATGTACCTATGGTTAGTCTTCAACATGGCACAGAAACAAAAAGGGATTTGGTCGCATCTGTATCACCCGTAAATTCCGTAGAAGGTATTGTCGGATTAATAATGGCATCTATGGGATATATGGTTTTAGTTCCTGATTACTTAGGTTTTGGAGTATCGAATGTAATGCATCCTTATATGCATGCTGAATCTTTGGTTCCATCTGTAATAGATTTTATGCGTGCCGGAAAAATATACTGTTCAGAGAATCAAATTGCTTTGGATGGAAGAACATTCCTGACAGGTTATTCAGAGGGCGGGTATGTAACTTTAATTACTCAGAAAGTGATTGAAGAGAATTACGCTTCGGAATTTAACCTAACTGCTGTTGCACCATCTTCAGGTCCTTATGACCTGGAAGGGATGATGCAGACAATTTTTCAATCAAACTCATACGGCACTCCAGCTTATATTGCTTTCATTTTAACAGCCTACAATACAGTATACAATTGGAACAGACTTGATGATTTCTTTAATGTGCCTTATGCATCTATGATGCCCGATTTGTTTGATGGATCTCACACGTGGGGAGATATTGTTAATACGCTGCCCTCTTCATTCTCTGAATTAGTGAATTCAACCTTTATCGAAGATGTTAATAATGGAAATGAGCAAGATTTCCTGAATTCAGTTCAGGATAATACTGTATTAGACTGGACACCAAACACACCGATCCATTTTTTTCATGGAGAATCAGATGAAATTGTTCCTATTCAAAATGCTTATACAGCAATAGAAAATTTAAGTGCAACCGACGCAACCAATATTATTTTAACCGTAATACCAAATGGCACCCATGAAAGCTCTGGGCAATCGGCGATTTTCGGAACAATAGAGTGGTTTGGAAATTTTTGATAACCATGATTTGTACAATGATAAGGAGGTAATAAATGATTAAAAATTACTTGAAAGTTGCGTTTAGAAATATTGTCAGACAGAAGGAATTTTCCATAATAAATATTTTAGGTTTAGCTTTGGGAATGACGATAAGCCTGCTTTTGCTGCTTTGGGCTCAGGATGAGTTACTTTATGATAAATTTCATGAAAACCTTGATAATATTTATCAGATATCAATGATCAATAAAGATACATCTCCAGCTTCTGCTGGCAGAACAATCCCCAATCAGCTGGTTCCGGTTATTCTGGAAAACTTTTCTGAAGTAAAAAATGCTGCCCGGATTCATTCTATTAATGATCTCATTCTAACCTACGAGAATAAAACACTCCAGGAGGATAATTTCCTTTTAGCAGAAGCTAATTTTCTGGAAATGTTTTCTTTTTCTTTAATTGAAGGTGATCCGCAAACTGCGCTAACAGAAACAACATCTATTATTTTAACGAAATCTTCAGCAGAGAAGTTTTTTGGAAAAGAATCGGCCTTGGGCAAATCTTTGATGATAAATAATAGCATTCCTTTTACCGTAACCGGAATTATCGAAGACTGCCCTGAGAAATCATCAATTTATTTTGATTATATTATGCCCTTTGCTGTTACGGGTGGACAAGGAGATCCCTGGAGTTGGGGAAGTTCCGGGTTTATTGAATTGCACGATAATGTATCGATAGATTCTTTTAGAGATAAATTCAGAACTGCCTTAGTTGATTACAGCCCTCGAGATATAGATAAAGATATGCTCTATCTTCAGTCCTTTTCGAGAATACATCTTTTTTCAGCAAATGACAAGCCAGAAGGAATAAATCTTGTACTCATTTTTAGTGCCATTGGTCTAATCATTCTCTTTCTTGCCTGTATAAATTTCGTGAACCTTACAACCGCCAGATCGGTGAAACGAGCCAGAGAAGTTGGTGTGAGGAAAGTAGTTGGTGCACAAAGAAAACAACTTGTTTGTCAGTTCCTATTCGAATCTATTATGATCACTTCATTTGCGTTGATTATCTCATTTGTTCTGATTGAGTTATTGCTGCCTGAATTTAATAAATTGACCGGAAAATCAATCCAGTTTGACTTTATTAATTATCTCATTTTTTTAGGATTTCCGATAATATTGTTCTTCACCGGAATATTATCAGGAATTTATCCGGCTCTATTTTTATCTTCCTACAATCCGATCAAGGTTTTCAAAGCTTATTTTAGTTCCAAAGCAATGAGAAAATTCAGGAATGCTCTTGTTGTTTTCCAGTTCACTATTTCTGTAGCCTTAATAATTCTGACATTTGTGATAGTTCATCAGTTAAATTATATAAACAATAAAGATTTGGGTTTAAAGAAAGATTCGATCATATCACTGAATTTTTATAGCGGATATTCCAATAAATATGAAACCATAAAACAAGAACTGCTAAAGAATCCAAATGTAAATTCTGTCACTACTGCCAGCACCAATCCGGCATCTGTAAGGTATGTCAATTCAGTTAGTTGGGAAGGCAAAGAATCAGATGAAAGAGTTCTTTTCAGATGTCTTTATACAGATAGGGAATATATTGATATGTTCGAAATACCTTTTGCCGCGGGTGGAGGTTTTCAAAAAGATACAGGCGTACATCCTGAAATTGAATATATAGTTAATGAAACAGCAGTAAAACTGATGGGTATGAATGATCCGATCGGTAAAAAATTCAGTATGGGTGGAGAGGATGGATATATTGTCGGAGTAGTTAAGGATTTTCATAATCGGCCTTTGGAACAAGATATTCAACCTCAACTAATAACACAATTGGATTGGTTTCGCAGAGAGATGTTTATAAGTCTTGAACCTGGCGATGTAGAAAATACACTGGGATATATTGAAGGAAAATTGAGTGAGATAGTTCCTGAATATCCGGTTGAATTTAAATTCGTTGATGAGACGATTGAATCACAATATAGAAGTATCCAACGGTCACGATCCATCATGAGTTATTTTGCTGTGCTGGCCATGTTTATTTCTGGTCTGGGCTTGTTTGGGCTCTCTTCATATGTAACAGAACAAAGAACAAAAGAGGTTAGCATCAGAAAGATATTTGGCTCATCAATTAAGGAAATCATAACACTACTAACAGGAAATTTCCTGCTCTGGGTTTCTATTGCAACAGTTATTGCATTGCCAATTGCCTGGTATATCTCAAATATTTTTCTTAAGAAATTTGCATACCATATAGATCTCTCCATTTTGGATTTTGCTATACCGATATTGGCTCAGTTTATTCTGGCAATAATTGCAGTGAGTTACTACACCTTTAAGGCAGCCAATTCAAATCCAATCGATACAATAAAATATGAATAAGGCAGTATTCAATGATTAAAAATTATTTAAAAATAGCAATACGAAACATTCTTCGACACAAGGCTTTTTCTGTTATCAACATACTTGGATTAACAATCGGCATCACCGCATGCCTGCTGATTGTTCTGTTCGTACGATACGAATATTCCTATGAAAACATGCACTCCAAGGCAGAGAGATTATATCGTGTCCTTACCATAGACAGCGCATTGGGAACGAACAAACAGCGCGTAGGGATCACCATGCCACCTCTTGGTCCGGCAATGAAGGAAAATATTCCCGAAATCGAGGATGCACTTCGCATATCAGGTGGAAGACAATCCGTATTTCAGTATAATGGAGAAGAAGGCATCACGAGTGATAACGCGCGAGCAGCTGACGCTATTTTTTTTCAATTATTCGATTATCCTCTTATTCTTGGAAATAGAGAAACAGCTCTAGTCGATCCCTATTCTATAGTACTTTCGGAATCTCTCGCAGAAATGATATTTAAAAATAGGCCAGCCTTTAATGAAGAGCTCGATGCGGGCGGCGGACTCATTCTGACAGTAACAGGCATTATGGAAGACATGCCCAGCAATACTCATTTTACCTTTGATGCTCTTGTGTCGCTTTCCACATTCGAATCGCTTGCCCGGGCAAATCAGCCTGAGGGTTCTACCCAGCCCATTTGGCTTGAAAGCTGGGGACTTGTTGCGATGCCCACCTACATATTGCTCAGAGAAGGAGCATCCACAGAAGGATTGCCGGAAAGACTCACCGCTTTGTGCCGTGATAACGATGTAAGCGAAAATTTTGACATCACATTGCAGCCTATCCGAGACGTACATCTTCACTCGACAGACATCATTTTCGATCCGATAGGCAATAAAGGAGATATTAAGAATATCTATATCTTCTCAGCAATCGTATTTCTTATCCTTCTTATTGCTGCAGTAAATTATATGAACCTTTCAACCGCACGTAGCATGCAGCGTTCAAAAGAAGTGGGTATGCGTAAAGTCGTTGGATCCAGCCTTTCACAACTCCGCAGTCAGTTTATCGGCGAATCTCTCTTTATATCCTTTATATCACTCATCCTTGCAATCCCTCTTGTTGATATCGCTATCCCTGCTCTGAACAGTATTGCAGGAACATCTATAACGTTTAATCTTGGGCAACTACAAACATTGATCCTGCCCATGCTCGCAATCTGGGCTTTCATAGGGGTCGTTGCAGGATTTTACCCAGCCCTTATTCTCTCAAGCTTCAAACCGGTAACAATTCTAAAAGGCGCATACCAGAAAAGCAAGGGTGGTGTGCTTCTCCGAAAATTACTGGTCATCTTCCAGTTCACTCTCTCGATCGCACTTATAGGATTGAGCATTATTATTCAACAGCAGATGCATTTTATTCACACGAAGGATCTTGGGTATAATAAAGAGCAAATCGTGTCCTTCAATATGAGAGATCAGGAACTTTATGATAATATTGAAACATTCAGATCCATGCTTAACGAACACACTGGGATCGAGAGTAGTGCGCGCACAACGAACCTGCCAGGTAGAACCTTTGGAAGAACCGGTGTGAATCCAGAAGGAACTTCTGAAGATGATATTTACATCTGGAGAAATTTTTCGATCAGCCCTGAATTCATTCCCACAATGGACATGAAGATTGCAGAAGGTAGAAATTTCGACAAAGAACTCGATGCTCATATCGGAACCCGAGTACTCATTAATCAGACTGCTGCACGTCAGCTTGGATGGGACATACCTGTTGGAAAAAGAATATTTTTCGGAGATACGGACAGTCTTGGTTCTGAAGTAATCGGTGTGGTGAAAGATTTTCATACCGACGGACTCCAGCAACCCATCGAACCAATTATCATTTACAAGCTTGCAGATTCCACAGGCGGCACTGTTGTTGCCCGGATCAAAGAAGGACAACTTCATAATACGATGGATTATATAAATACATCCTGGAAAAACCTTTTCCCGGATAAGCCCATGAATTTCCAATTCTTAGATGAGTCAATCGATAATCTCTACAGACGTGATATCAGAACAGGGACGGTAGTAAATATCTTTTCCGGATTTGCAATTTTTGTGGCATGCCTTGGGTTGTTTGGACTTGCCAGCTACTCGATCTCTCAAAAAATGAAAGAGATCAGCATTCGCAGAATACTTGGCGCAAGTTCGACAAACATAACACGATTACTCGTTTTTAATTTCCTGAAACTTGTGCTCCTTGCCAATATCATTGCACTTCCCCTTGCGTGGTTTGCTTCCCGGCAATGGCTCCAGGGTTTTTCCTACCGTGTGAATCTTAACGTGCTTACCTTTATTATCGCTGCGATCATTTCTGTGCTTGCTTCGATCATTACTGTCAGTTTTCAAACTCTGAAAGCAGCTCATTCCAATCCGGCTGATACAATCAGGTATGAATAAGGATATCTTATGTTTAGAAACTATCTCTTAACAGCTCTCAGGAACCTTCTTCATCATAGAGTTTTCACAGCAATTAACGTATTTGGACTGGCGGTGGGAATGGTCATTTTCGGTATCTTCTCTACCTCAGCCGGGATCAAGCTCAACTCAGATAAATTCCATAAGCACGCGGAGCGCATTTACACTATTGTGCAGGTATTTGAAGATGAAGAGAACAAAGATATACATGCCGCCTATACTTCTTCCCCACTTAAAAAGTCTATTCTCTCAGAAATTCCAGAAATAGAGCAAGCAACAAGGATCTATGATTCTCCGACAATGGTAATTAAATCAAATGATCATATTTTCTATGAGAATAGAATTCTTTTTGCCGATCCTGAATTTTTCGAGATGTTCGCCTTTAAACTTATCACTGGCGATCCAAAAACTGCCCTATCTGAACCAAACTCAATTATTCTCACAAAATATAATGCTGGGAAATTTTTCGGCAACACCAATCCCTTAGGAAAAAATCTTTATATTAATAATAGACTGATGGTCGTTACAGGTGTCATAGAAGACACACCGCGCACTTCTTCAATACGCTATAATTTCCTGGTTTCCTACGCAAGTCTTCCTCAATTTCTTCCAA
>JGI10211J34971_10000811_pt1 | contig 26161 bp, 24 predicted proteins | sample Etolagsediment_FD_34971 | JGI IMG/M metagenome (IMG submission 34971)
CCAAATGATACATGGGTAAGTGATATCACATACATTAGAACCAAAGAAGGATGGATTTACTTGGCTACTGTATTAGATCTCTATAGTAGAAAAATAGTGGGTTGGGCTACAGGGCATAGGCAAACTACACCTTTAATTATAAAAGCCCTTAAAATGGCTACAGTAAGACTTAAAAGTACAGACAGCGTGATACTTCACTCAGATCAAGGCAGTCAGTATAGCTCCTATGATTATACAAAACTTGCAAAAGAACACCATATTACTTTGAGTATGAGCAGAAGAGGTAATTGCTATGATAATGCAGTCGCAGAGAGCTTTTTTAAAACACTCAAAAAAGAGCTAATTAGAAAACAAAAATTCGAGACTAGAGACATCGCAACATCAAAGTTATTTGAGTATATTGAAATGTTCTACAATGCCAAAAGACGACATAGTTATTTGGATTATATTTCACCAAATGAATTTGAAAGAAGGTATAATATTGAGATGTCTAAAACTGAGGCTTTTACTGAATTGGAAAGTGTCTAGGTTATAGGGGTCATTCCAAAATGAAGTTGTATTACCCTATCTTTTCACAATCATCTCAAGCATATTTTGAGATGATCACGCGAATTGACTACGCCAATTCTAACAATAAGTGTAGCATTATACTTGACATCTTTATGTCTGTATTTTCTTCCACACATATTTATAGCACGATTTTTTCTCTTTTTTACTTTTTTACTCCCTTAAAGAGAGTATACAAAAAATGCTCATCTGCAAAACTTGCAAGATTAAAAGTCACCAGTGTGTCGCGTTTCCGTTACTCTTTATTACCTCCAAAGGAGAAAAATAGATTCTCTAAAACCCTCATTTTAGTTAACTCTCTACCTAAATTTAACTTTTGTATTGACTCTTCAAAAATAGTTTCAAATCTACTGTTATTGATGATTGACAAACAAACATCTCTGTATAGTTTGTATTGTCGAATATCTTTCTCTTTATTCTGATAAGTAGGTTTCCAAATTGACTTTAGTAAATCATTTGATTTAAAATAATTTTTTATTCTACTGTCAAAGATTGGATATTGTGATGGATTAATAAAATGAAGTAGTTTTGATACACCTACTATAGAGTTGTTAATACATTTTACTAAATTCATATATTCAGCATCATCAATTTCAATATCCATTTTTACTTTATTGAAATTCTCAATAGGTTTAGAAACATTATCTTCTAAATCAAAATTTTTCAAAATAGTTGGCATCCACCCATAAGTAAAATAAGATGATATCACCAATGAATGATAATCAATTCTTTCAATCTTTTCAAAGTATTTTACAAATTCAAAATAACTGTCAAAGTATTTGGTTTCAAAATTATGAGTCATACTAAGATGATAATTGAGTGAATCAATTATTTTGTCAATATCATTATAAGTAAATTCAAAATTCTTCATGCATAAAATTTTAACCTTTTCTTTTCTTCCGGAAAGCACATGCTTACACCAATTATCAATCTATAATCAGGTTTTCTTTCCCTATCTTTTGTAAAATTTTTACTGCTGATTCTTTCAACTGTTTAGCACCAGCAGCTTTAATACCAAGCTCTTTTATACCAGATTTTATGTCTTTTTTAGCATCGGTGTCATCTGCTAAATACAATGCAACAATATAATTATCAAATGCCCATTCAATTTTTTCATCATTTTCATCAGACATCTCATGGTGATCAACTAGCCTGCCCATGCCGTCAGCAAGACGTTTAAAATCAACAAATGTTTCTGCTATCTTTTGACCCAATAGAAATAGTTCTTTTGCCCATCTCATATCATTAAACTGAAAATTGTCTGCAGCAGCACTAGCAGCACTTACATAGTTATTAACACTAGGAAACTTTGCAAGTCCATCCATATATATTTTTTTAGCCCAATCATTATCTTCTAGGCTCTGTTGTATCGACGATGCAACACATTCAAATCCCCAAAATTTTTCTTCTGTGATATTAGCTACTTCAAGTGCTTTACTAAGCACTTCTCTCGCCCAATCAGAATTTTTATAGTCTTTTGCTAGTGAAGCTCCTAAGGAACTTAAAAGATATAAATCATCTCCTGATTTAAGTAATTCTTGATATAGGTGTTTAGCCCATTCTTTTTCACCTAATCTATTAACTATATCAACTATTATCGATAATTTATCACCATTGCTACTTGCTTCTTCCAAAGCAATCTCATACAACTCTTTTGCCAATTTTTTATCATTTCCAAAACTTTCTGAAGCAAGTTCTCCAGCCCAATAAGATAATGAACCACCTTCACCATCTAAGCTATCAAGAACCTCTTGTAGATCTTCATGATCCGAATATTTTGAAAGTAACTCTTCTTTAATTTCCTGTAAAATCATAATATATTCTCCTCTAATGTAAATATGTATGTTTTTTTAGCGTCTACGCATCTTTCACTTTTGCATTGAATTCTTTCAGATATGCTTTGTCTGAAACAACCTCTTTTGCTACAGCTTTTATTCCTTTTTTCTGATCATTGCTGAAGATTTTTGAGATACTTGCATCTAATACTGTTTTTGCAAATTCTTCATCATTAAATTCAACATCGTCTCTCATAGCTCTCAAAATATTTTCATATTCATAAAAATATCCCTCAAAATCTTCAAAGCGTTTTTCATATTTATCATTCATTCGTTCGTTTCCTTTGTTGTTAATTTTGAGGTCAAACCTCCAAAAAAACAACGTTCATTGCCTTTTGGGAAGCTTGATAATATTTCACTCAAGTACACTCATCTTATATTCTTTATATAATTTGCAAAGTATAATACTTTGCAAATTACACCGATTAATGGCTTTTTCGTATCTAGCCATAATTGATTGGCCCCACTCCCATTCAAATGGCATTTTTCTTCTCAATCCAAAATCATTGTAACTATTATAACAATTTCATGTCATATTTATGTCATATCATATTTTAAGTCCACTTCAGAATTAAAATTCACAAAAATATACAGAGAAACACTCTCAAGGATATCAAAATTATTATGCTTGTAACCCAACATATTTTTTGGGAATGTTAGTTCACCCTATCATTAAAATGTGTTATTATAGGATATTACTTGACATCTTTATGTCTGGTTTTAACACTATCAATAAACTCTACAAATCAATCGCATACTGTTTTAATGTTTCCAAGTCTATGAGTTCAAGCATTTTTTGGTGGGTGGCGTGTATGAAGATGTGGGGTGCCATGCCGTCTAGGTGTGCTTTGACAAAACTGTGTCCGCCAAGGCACCAGCTTTGTCCGGGTTTGACGCCTGCAAAATTGTATTGGGGCATGGGGGTGGAAAGATCATTGCCTATTTTTTTAGAGTAGGCTAAGAACTCTTCTGTGGCATAAATGCAAACCGCATGCACCGCAGGATTATGATCTCCAGTATTACAATGTCCATCTCTATGAAAGCCTGTAAGAGGCTTTAAACTACAGGGCTCTAAAGGCTCACCTAAAACATTTAATGATCTATCCATCATAGTATTTCCTTATTTCTTTAAAATTATTCTGCTATCAAATCTAATGTATCATAAAACTCTTCAGGTTCCTGATACCCATAAAACTTTTGATCTTTTAGCACTTTGCCATCTGAACCTATAAATGCAAATCCCGGTGGTCCAAAGATTTGAAACATTTGTTTAAGCTCTTCGATCTTTTTATCTGTTTTATCACTCATGTTAACAGCCACAGAGACATACTCTTTTTGCAGTTTCTCTTGTACTCTTTGGTCCTTAAACGTTGTCTCACGTAAATGTTTACAAACGGGACATGTATCTGTATGAAAGAAGAGTATCATCGTTTTACCTTCATCCATGGCTTCTCTTCGTTTAATATCATAGGCTGTAATATTTGCGATCTCTTCAAAAGGCATAGCACCTGAGAGTGTCGCTTTTCCTTCTTTGACATAGGTCACAGAAGCCTTAGGCAAAGGATGATAGATATCTTCTTCTCCATACCCTGCGCCTACCATGAGTATAGTACCCCAGATCAGCAACACTGTTGCAAAGGCTTTTTGAAGTTTTTGCCATCCGTTACTTTTGAAACTTAGCCGTTGTGTAGCACCCAAGTAGACACTGATACCCACTGCATAGACACCCCAAAGCAAAAGTGTATTGACCACTTCTAAGGTCGAAAAAATCATGATAGCCACAGCAAGAAGTAACACACCAAATATGTACTTCACCTGATCCATCCACATCCCTGCTTTAGGGATGAGGTACCCTGCACCAAACCCAAGTAATATAAGGGGTACACCCATCCCAAGCGCTAAAGAGAACATGGTTAACGCCCCTAGAGTTACATCACTCGTTGAGATGGCTACAGATAAAAAGGATATGAGTACAGGTGACACACAGGCACCTAAAATAAGTGCAGAGATCATGCCTAAAAGAAATACCATGCCCAGTTTACCGCCTTTGATATCCTGAGATTCCGCATTGAGCTTTGACTGTATAAATGAAGGTAACTGAATCGTAAAAAGCCCGAACATTGAAAGTGCCATCAACACAAAAATAATGCTCATCGCACTAATCGCCCACATATTCTGAAAGTAAGACTGTAACTGTTCACCTGTCGCACCTGCCAAAGCCCCCATAAGCGCATAAGTCACAGCCGTACCTAAAACATAGGAAAATGAGAGCATCACTGCTTTGGTTTTAGTCACATTCTCTCCCTGCCCAGCAATGATACTTGAAACGATAGGAACCATAGGTAAAACGCAAGGGGTAAAGGTAAGGAGTATACCAGAAACAAATGCACCCAAGACTATGCCCAAAGTACTTTGAGTTGTCTGTGTATCTGCGCCAAAAAGGAGTGTAAACGAAAAGAGAAGTACAAATACCGTAAAGAGGTATTTTTGATAGGAGTTTGACATAATTTTTCCTTCTTATTATGAATATTCTATGTATTTTACACTATTCACTCTGCACTTTCTGTGTAGTACCTAAGTTAATGATACCATACCCCCCCATAAACCTATGAAACGAAATGATGTGTCGAAGCATAACTTTTGTAGAATACAAGAAAGTATCTCAACACAAAGAGTCTCCATGTCCATAACTTTAGTACAAAATGCCTCACGAAACCTAACAGATGTACTTCGTGATGTTTTTTTATATGATGACAAGCGTACAGCTTTAGTAATTTATGATCTAGACTCACCCCTGTCCATTCTACTTACAGAAGCATATCGTATTGCTTTACCAAAAGGCATATTTATCAATTTCCACCACACAGAAACAAAGGTAATAATGGCACAAATTGAGGCGCTTAAAAGTGGTGATTTCGTAGCACTGGTACAATCAAAAAGTTTTCGTTTATCGGCTTTTCGTATCAGAATTGAACTGTTTAAAAAAAAGATAAAAGTAGCAGAACATCCACATCTAGGAAGAATGCACAGACAAGATGAAGTAAAACATTATGTGAATGCGCTTGCTTATGATAAAGCGTATTACCATCACATGGGACATACATTGAAAAATATTATGCATGATGCTTCTGGCGCAGTGGTACATAGCGCAGAAGAAAAGCTCATCTACCGTGGTGGTTTTGAAGATCCCAAGATCAATATTGGCGACTATAGAGAGATGAACAACATAGGCGGTCAGTTCCCCATTGGAGAAGTATTTACAGAATCAAAAGATCTGAGGTCTTTAAATGGGAAAACAAAGATCTGTGCCTTTGGCGATATCCATTACAAAGTAAACATTCCAGCACACCCGATTACAATTATCATTGAAAATGGTCAACTTGTCAAGACAGAAAACACAACAGCAGCATTTGAAGCCGTTTTGAACATGATAAAAGAAGAGGAAGATGTTGTTTGGGTAAGAGAATTAGGACTTGGATTAAATCGTGCTTTTAGTAAAAACAACTATGTATCAGACATGGGGACTTTTGAACGTATGTGTGGTTTACACCTCTCATTAGGTGCAAAACATGGCATATATGCCAAAGAAGGCATGAAAAGAAATAGTGGTAAGTTTCACATAGATGTAATGATTGATACCACCTCGTTTGAGATAGACAACAGAGTTGTTTTTAATGGTGAACAGTGGGTGGTATAAAAAGGTACAAAAGCTTACAATCATCACGACAAAACAAATAAATCAAAAAAATATATCCAATCCAAAGTTATCTTTGATATAACATTGCATAAGCAAACTATACACAAGGAAACCATCATGCCAAACAGTGAACCAACACTTAAAAAAGAAAGCAAAGCATATGAGGTCATAACCTATACAGATGATGTAGCATTTAATTACACACTACCAGGTGAAGAAGAACCACGAACCATAGAACATGAACTCACCATCATTTGGGAAGATACACTTGAAAATTTTGTGCTAGAACATGGTGCCGACAGACCCTACAAAATTCACACCTTTAGACGAGAAAAAGAACAAAATTATTTCATAGAACGCATAGAGAGTGAAGCTGAAGACCTCATAGACGAGGTACAAGAAGAGATAGCCAATAAAATGAAGTTTGGCTTTGAATTTAGTGGTCAACTGCATAATGACGACTAAATAACCTCTCTCTATGAGGAGCAACTCACATGAGATATACCCCCGACCTCAAAGAACCTTGATGGCTTCAGTCTATAGTATTTCCCTTCGACTTCTTTAGACTGCTCAGCGTATGGTTGTGTCATAACTTCTTGCAACTCTCTAAGTAAAGTATAGTCGCCCTTTTTGGCTTGCTGATACGCAGGGACAAGAAACCATTCTCTCAAAGTGTATTTTGGATTGACACGTTTCATTTGTTTTGAGAGTGCCTCACGGGATTGGGGTGAAGTCGCATTCATATCGGTTGTATTGGAACTGCGGATCAGCGATTTCCATTTTTCAAGCCAGTGTGTCCAACGCTTTTGGATGCCTGTATCATGTGTCAAGTCCTGATAGAAGCTTTTTTCAAGAGCATCCATATCTTCAGGTAACTCAGAGAGCTCACGAAAGAAGAGTGTGTAATCCACAGAAGTTTGTACCATGAGTGCTGCAAGTTCTTTGAGTAATGCTGCATCAAAAGTACTAAGCCCAAGTTTGGCAGCCCACATCTTTTCCATTTGCGCTTTCATAACTTTAGAAAAGCCACTTCTAATCTCATCTAGTTCAACCAGAGCCTCCTGTTCACCTAGCAACAATGGCTCTAACGCTGTGCAAAACATATGAAAGTTCCTCTGTGCAGCTTGAGGTTGGTTAAGAAATGCAAAATGCTCTCCTCCCCCTGTCCAAGACTGATACTTCGGGTCAAACACATCACAGAATCCAAAAGGTCCATAATCAAGCGTAAACCCTCCTGCTGCACAATTATCACTATTGAAATTCCCTTGGCAATAGCCCACACGAATCCAGTTTGCGACAAGAGATGTCAAACGACTACGGAACTGGGTTGCAAGTAACAGCACTTTTTCTGTGGTGCTTAAGTGCTTTTCAATGACCTCACTATACTCACGATCAATCAAGTGAAACACCATCTTCTTTAGCTCCTCCATCGCTTTGGGATGTTCGTTTTTACGGGCACGTCTAGCAAAAAGTTCGAGCTGACCCACACGGATAAATGACGGTGCAACACGTGTAGAAATAGCCACATCCTCAGAGATCATCATATCGGGATTCTTTGCGTGTGAGTCCTCCGAATACCACGGCCGTTTGACCTTTTCGGTTTTTGAAGTATACAAACTCAAAGACCTTGATGTGGGTATTCCAAGTGCATGCATGTGCTCCTGTGCCAGAAACTCTCGGATACTCGAGCGCAAGACTGCCCTACCATCCGCACCTCGGCAATACGGTGTCCGACCGCCACCTTTAAGTTGCATTTCCCAGCGCTTACCATTGATCATGGCTTCAAGTACGGAAACCGCCCGACCGTCACCGTATCCATTGCCGGTTTGGAAGGGGCACTGCTGGTAGTATTCAGTACCGAAGATGGAGAGTGCATACCCAGTTGCCCAACCGACCTTACGCATCGGTTCTGGTACATCCGAAATGTCACCGGAGAACATGCGTACAAAGGCTTGAGATTGTGCCAGACTATCAGCGAAGCCCAGTTCAAGAAAGAAATTTTTACTGTGTGCAACGTACTGGGGGTCTTGAATTGGCGTAGGGGTTACGGGAACATAGTGGCCTGAAAAGACTTGTCTGGGATCGTGGTCTATGCCATCTTCTTTAGCTTCTGGGTCCCTGTCAAGCGTGTCCATGAGTGAATAGTCTGATAATGCTGCTAGATCACGGAGCGTTTCTACAGTCTGAGACTTTTGTTGTGTTTCTTTCATTTTAAGAAGGTTTTCTGCTATTAGCATTAGATTCAAGAGACCACTTATCAGTAGCACTACAGCCAACATCACAACTAACATGAGGTCTGATACCCACGGCTTCAGCATTGATAGTAACTGTTATGAAAAAGTCATTACCCTCTCCTTTATGCGCAGAGAACGTATGTGTACTACAAAATTCTTCATTCATAAATTCAGCTACAGTGTTTGCATAATGATATGCATCTTTTTGTGTTTCAAATGTAGCATGATTGCTGTATTCACTTTTTTTAAAACATCCACATTCTTTTTCCATTTGTACTGTATACATCAAGTCTTTCCTTATGCGCTAACACGTATGAAAATCATAGGTTAGCAAGATGTGGAATGATAACATCATTTTCTTATGCTCATATAATATATGTGATAGGGTTGTTTTTAGTCTTCAAAGGTGTGTCATATGAGAAAAGAACCCCTATGTCATCATGATAATTTCACCTATATTCATCTGCATCAAGAGAGACTTGATGTAAACTTCTATAAAAAAGGATATGCAATGGACATGAGTATGCATATGGAACCGATAAATTTGGTGAAGTCACTCAGAGGTACATACAAACAAGCAGATAAAGAGATGGTAGTCAGAGTGTTGAATGAATATAAAGAAAAGAATGACTGCAGTTATAAACATGCCTACGATAAAATGGTCGATGGAAATCCATCATTCTCAACAACTACCTTATGGAGGCGTAAATTAACACCTCAATAGTTGCATCATTTACTTAGATTTTGCCACAAATCTAAGCCAAAAATACCCAAACAAACCTGCAAAGAGTGATGCAGCTAAAATACCTACTTTAGCTTGAAATATGAGTTCTACATTTCCCATAAATGCCAAGTCTGCACAAAAATAGACATTGTAAACCCAATCCCTCCTAAAAATGCCACACCAAAAATCTGGTTCATGCTACTTTCTTTTGGAAGGTCTGCAATCTTAAGTTTAATGGCTAACCATGCCACACCAAAGATGCCTAGTACCTTTCCAAGTATAAGCCCCACTATGATTCCCATAGACACCGGTGTCATAATGGTAGTAGTGATGGAGCTAAAGTCTATGGCTATCCCGGCATTTGCCAATGCAAACAGTGGGATGACGATAAGCGCTACGGGCAAGTGCAAATCATTCTCAAGTCTGGAAGCGGGTGTGCCTATCTCATCTATGTTGTCTTGCAACTTTAAAAGGATGGCTTTTTGTCTTTCATTCATACCGTCCTTTTCATCTATGGGGTAACTATCATACTCATCTAGTAAAACTTTTGCATCTTGTCTAAAACTCCCTGGTGCACGTTTTGGCTTCGAAGGTATCGCTAGTGCAGCAATGACCCCTGCTATGGTCGCATGTACACCAGACTCCAGCATAAAAAACCACATAAAAAGTCCCACGATAAAATAAGGTAAGATCATATGAATACCAAAACGGTTAAATGCAACCATGACCAAAAATGCCATACCTGCCAAAGCCAAAGGTAAAGCATGTATCTGTTCAGTATAAAAAAGTGCAATGACCACAACAGCGCCCAAGTCATCAACAATAGCCAGTGCAACCAAAAATGTTATCAATGCAGGAGGCACACGCTTGCCTAAAAGGACTAAAGCAGAGATGGCAAAAGCGATGTCTGTAGCCATAGGTATACCCCACCCAGCAGCTCCTTGTGTACCTGAATTGATCGACATATAAATAAGTGCAGGAAATAGCATACCACCAATGGCGGCCAATATAGGCAAGATGGCCACTTTTACATTTGAAAGTTCTCCTACCAGTACCTCTCTTTTGATCTCAAGTCCTATGATAAAGAAAAAGATAGCCATCAAGCCATCATTGATCCAATGATGAATCGTATGAGAAAGTTCCCACGTACCTATATCCAAATCTACTTTGGTGTGAAAAAAATGTGCGTATGTTTCTGACAATGCTGAGTTTGCCAGTACAAGTGCGAGTATCGTCATAAACATCAAGATGATACCTGTAGTTGTTTGTGCATGTAAAAAATGTTCGAAAGGGGTAGAGACTTTTTTAAAGGCTTTTTCCCATGGTGCGTATAATTTCATCTATTTTCTCTTCTCTTAAATTTTGAGGATTTTAACTAAAAATACAATTATACAAGACAAGCATTAAGAAACACTAACGTGTTTTGATAAATGTATCTAAAACATCACTAGTTTGTTTTGGGTCTTCAAGTATGGGGACATGTCCGATCTGCTTAAATATCACTAGTTTACTTCCCTCTATGGTTTCGTGAAACACGGTTGCATTGTCGATATGTGTCATTTTGTCTTGGTCGCCCCATACTATGAGTGTAGGGATAGTAATGTTTTTTGCAAGATCAGTTAAACAACACACATCTTTATACATATCTTCATACAGTATTTTTTCCAAATCTCTTCTTGCACACTTCTCTTCAAGCATGGCACTTTTAATCATACCCGGAACATAAGGACGTTTATGCATCGAATACGCCCAAAGTGTTTCAAGCCTTTCCTCTGTACAGACATCATACAGTGGATTTTTATCAGATATTTCAACCAGTTTTACACCATCACTTTTTGTTTTTTCCAGTCCTAAAGAGTCAATGAGAATGAGCCCTTTTAGATTTTCGGCATAACTTCCGGCATAGCGTAGAGCAATCGCTCCTCCCATGGAGTGACCCAACAAATAAAAATCGTTCACTCCCACTGCTTCTAAAAATGCATGCACCCGTTGTGATTGATCTGTGATCGTATAACTTAAGGTCTTTTTTGAAATGCTATCACCATGTCCGGGAAGATCTATCACGATAGCATGATATTGATTATTTAGTGCTTTGACTACTCTGTCCCAGGTATCTTTATTGCCACCAAATCCATGAAGGAATACCAACGTGGTATCACTTTTTACATCATTTTCCAGATAAACGATCTCCCCAAAATCTAAAATGATGGACTTTTTTTGCAAGTTTGCACTGTAGCGTTCATACATCATCGCCATCTCATATACTTTTTTAGAACTGCATGTCGTCAAACCCAACACTGCGATGATAGTAATGATGATCATTTTGGAGATACTCATTTCCTACTCTACTTTCTATACAATACACAACATTGATACGGTGCAATGGGTTTACTCTCATCTTCTTTTAGGACATGAATTTGTTCTAGCCCCTCTTTCTCAAAAAGTCTAAACTCATCATCATAAAGTGGCCATGGGGGACCGCCGTATGTATCGGTGTCATCCTGTGTGTTGGCATAAACTAAAAGCTCGCCACCTTTGCTTACAAGAGAGACGATGATACCTACCAGATTTTCTCTATCTTTTGGAGGTAAAGACTGTATAGTCAATCCTTCATAGACAAAATCATATTTCCCTTTAGAAGATACAGGCATATCATAAATGTCCCCTACATGAAAATCTACCTTACTCTTTGGATAACGCTTCTTTGCCAAGGCAATCGCAGAGGGCGAGATATCGAGTGCTTCTACTTCATACCCATGCTTTTCCAGAATGAGTGCATCATCTCCCAAACCACAACCAATCACCAGTGCTTTTTTACCCGAAACACTCCCTTCTTGTGTTAAATGTTCTTCAAGATACACATTAGGCGCCAGTGTCGCCCAGGGAATAGCAGAGAGATCATCATGGTCAGCATTCTCATACACAGATTCAAAAAAGTTTTTCTTTTCCATATTTACCTACTTTAAAAATATAAAATGATTATATCGTAAACATATTTTCCTCAAGTGCCAACAACATCTGACATATTACTGGTAAAATAAAAATAGAGTAAGAAAGTAGCTTAATTAGAAAACACCCTCTAAAGTGTTTTAGGAACTTTCAGAGTTTGATGCTAGAATTATACTTCAGGTTAGTCGCCATAGATGCGAAATCACCATATTTTAGCATTAACATATGTAGCAGTATCCGTGATTGTATTCACAGATATAATTTATTCTTTTTGTTCAACAAAATTTACTAAAAAATCGTTAACATAAAATGCCGTACAGTAGGAAAGAAAATGAAAAAAATAATTTTAGCGACTACAATACTAGCCAATAGTGTTTTGCTTCAAGCGCTTAGTTTTGGTGATATAATCGATAAAGCTGAATCTTCTATAAAAGATTTTAAAAAATTTCGACATCCTTCTGATATGAGTCCAAAAGAAATCGTGGAAACTATGACAGGGGGCGTATTAAGTACAGATCTCATCACCAAAGCATTTAAACAAGCCTTAAAAATAGGTGTAAACAAAGCTGTTGACACACTAGGGGAAAAAGATGGATTCATGNNTAATGCCGCTGTTCGAATCCCTCTTCCACCACCATTTTCTCAAATGGAGTCGATGATTCGANCAGCAGGTGGNGGTGATATGATTGATGAATTTATTCTTTCTATGAATAGGGCAGCTGCCCGTGCAGCGCCACAAACTGCCGGTATATTTGTAACTTCAATTGATGATATGTCTTTTAATGATGCTGCAGATATTTTAATGATGGATGGGAATCCTGCAACGGATTATTTTAAACGGCACACAAGAGAAGATCTTAAAAAGCTCATAACACCTATTATTATAAAAGAGATGAAAACAAATGAAGTTTACAAATACTACGATGCACTAAAAAAAGTCGCTGATCCAATGGTGAAAACTTTTGCCAAAATGTCAAACTTTATGGGAATGGCCGAAAAATTACATATAAAAAAGTATATCCCACAAGATAGTGTGAATATAGAAGAGTATGTAACAGACCATACAATTGATGCTATCTTTTTCATGATAGGCCAATCAGAAAAGATGATTCGTACAAATCCAGTACACCAAACAACTTCAGAACTTAGAAAAGTTTTTGGGAAGGTCATGCCATAAACACAAAATGTTGGTCAGCCTCTCAAGAACCCAACAAAAAGATACCTATCATTTGACTTTTGTATGTTCTTCTAGTTTGATATTCTCAGGGTTCATAAGACTTTCAAGGTCTGCATTGCTAAGTACTTGCTCCATCAACATGCCTTTGTTAAGATCAAGTGGTTCAAAACGGTGATCTTCCAAGTTCAACAAATTCAAAAATCTCTTTACTGATAGTAAATTCACCTTCTGTTACTTTGAGCTTCTTAAAATGCTCCAGTATCGCCTGTGTTGTTTTACTTTCGCTTTGTTCTATCTTTGTATTCCCAAAAGCAATCACATACACACCTGCCTGAGAAGCCGACTCTACAAAATTTTTAATTCTTCTTAACTCAATTTCTTCTGTTGGAAAGTTTTCCATGTTGATCAGTACGAGATGGTACATCTTTTTAAGTTTAGATTTTTGATTGTGTTCACTGATGGTAGGTCTATTACAACACAAAAACTCTTTATGGCGAGTGATGACCATCTCTTCAAGCGATTTAAAAAGCCCTGACATCATCTTCACATCATACGCTGTTCTATAGAGATCAATATACTGTAAGGGCGAAAGATTGTAAAACTTTTTTTTACCAAAATCAAAAAGATTGACTTGCAAACTCTCATGAGGCATAGTAGAGAGCAATTCCAAACAAAGACTCTCCAGTAATTTGTCAGCCTTTGTTTCAGAAGCATCATCATATAATAGGCAAAATCCACCATCACTGCTCACTGTATACAAAGGGATGGTCTCATGATCTTTGTGTAAGTCTCCTAAATGAAATCCCCATGGAAATGCATACTGTTCGTCTTTACCTGTCATACTTCTGTGCTCGCTTCTCTTTTTGCTGCATTATATCACTATATAGATTAGGTGCGCGATTTTTCAGGTGCTATGGCATCCACAAGAAGCATAGATGTCAAATGAGCTTTAAGCATGATAGGTATATACTTAACTATAAAGCAGAGGATATATCAATGAGCAAAAAAACCCTAAGTATCTCGATTTCAGGCTCTGGTGGGAGTGGTACGGTAACCGCGGGTTTAGTCTTATTGAAAAGTATGGCTATTGCTGGGTTTTATGGCTACTTATCCCGTTTTTCTGGTCCACAGATACGTGGCGGAGAGTCTTCCGTACTCTTGCATTTTTCAGATTCTCCCATAGAAATATTTCCTGATGTCAGTGAGATTCACTTTGCTTTGGATTGGCATGGTTTTGAACGTTTTGCAGATGAAATTCCATTGGGTCAAGAGAGTTGTATTCTCTACGACAGCACAAAAAACAAACTTCCTGACATGCTTGAAAAACTTGGAGCAGAGATAGTCGAAGTCAATATCCATGAAATGTCCCAAAAATCTAAAGGTAGCCGTCCCAATGCTTTTGCCATAGGTATCATTGCGAGTAAAATGGGTCTCTCTTTAGAGGCAGTGTCTCAAGCGCTGCATCAGATCTTAGATAAAAAAGGGGTAGAGACCTTTACCCAAACATTAGACGCTGTTAAAGTAGGCTACACTTTACTCAAAGAAGAAAACACCCCACTTGCATCATGGAAACCAAGCACCCAAAAACGATGGAATATCAGTGGAAATGAAGCGTGTGGATTGGGCGCATTACGTGCTGGCATTCAATTGGCTTCTGCTTATCCTATTACGCCTGCGAGTGATATTGTCGAATATCTGGCTTCCCGTTTGGAAAAAACGGGAGGTACTGTACTTATTGCTGAAGATGAATTGGCCGCGATGAATATGATTATTGGTGGTTCTTTTGGTGGAAAAGCTTCAATGACAGCCACTTCAGGTGCAGGATTCTCTTTGATGGTTGAAGCCATGGGCTTGGCTGTTGCCAGTGAAATACCTGTGGTTGTCGTCAATGTCATGAGAGGGGGGCCCTCCACAGGTATCCCTACCAAATCAGAACAGACAGATCTCAATCAGGCACTTTTTGCGATGCATGGAGAAGCACCGCATATTGTTGTAGCTCCTTTACATATTGCCGATACTGTATTATGTACCCAATGGGCAGTCGGATTGGCCGAAGCACTGCAAACACTCGTAGTACTGCTTTCAGACCAGAGACTAGGACAATCGCGTGCGATTATTGATGCGGTACCTGCTAAAACCTATGGATTAAAAAGAAAACTGTGGGAAGATACACACCCTTTACAAGCATATGAACGCTATGCCATCACAAAGGACAATGTTTCGGCCATGGCGATCCCCGGTATGCCACGTGGGCAGTATACTGCGGATGGATTGGAACATACTATCACCGGAAAACCTTCTTCTATGGCTTCTGACCATCATCAACAGCTTAAAAAAAGAGAAGAGAAGATCAAACATTTCGATTATGAAGATAATTGGGCTGAAGTCTTGAAGAGCAGTCAACAAGCCAACGCCATTGTATTGACATGGGGCTCTACTTTTACCCATGTAAAACAAGCCGTTTCCGAGCTTGATTTGGAAGGTGTGTTTGTAGATATTTTAGCCTTAAGACTCTTAATGCCTCTCCCTGTGGATGCCATTGCGAAGGTGTGTCAAGATAAAAAAGTCTTAGTGATTGAACAATCTTACTCTGGTCAGTTTTACCACTACTGCGTAGGTCAAGGAGCTATTGATGCTTCGGCTTTGTTGTTGGCAAAACCTGGTCCACTCATCTTAAAAAATAGAGAAATTAAAGCATTTATCACGGAGTCACTCTCATGAGAAAAAGTGTAAACAACTTGAAAGCAAAAGCATATTTGACAGATACCCATCCTGTTTGGTGTCCTGGGTGTGGGCATTTTCTTATACTTCATACCTTGGCAAAAGCCTTGGCATGGCTCAAAATCCCCAATGAAGACATTGCACTTATTTCAGGTATCGGGTGTTCATCACGCATACCTGCTTATGTTGATGTGTATGGATTTCATAGTATCCACGGACGTGCTTTGCCACTAGCCCAAGGATTAAAAGCCGTACGTCCTGATTTGCATGTGATCGTCGCAGGAGGAGATGGCGATGGGTACTCTATAGGAGGAAACCATTTTCTTCATGCCTGCCGTCGCAATATGGATATCACCTATATTGTGATGGATAATGAAGTCTACGGTATGACAAAAGGGCAGCCTTCTCCCACCACAAAACCTGATTGGGAGAGTAAACTCGTACCCCATGGTACGGGTATAGCTACGTTTAATCCACTGGGTATTGCTTTGGCTTCGGGTGCAAGTTTTATTGCCAGGGGATTTGCCGGAGATCAGGAAAATCTAACAAAGCTTATTGTGGATGCTATGGAACATAAAGGATTCTCTTTTATAGAGATCAAAAGTCCTTGCATCACCTTTCGACCAGAAGAAAAAGAGTGGTCAAAAACCATACGTAGAATGAATACATTACCCACAGATGACCCTATTGAAGCGGTAAAAACCATACATGCTAGCGATGGCTTGGATACAGGCATCTTTTATCAGGCTGAATTACCCGTATATCAACCTGAATTTACAGAAGAAAAAACGCTTTTCGATTTTGAAAAGGAGTTTGAAGTATAAATCAAATACCTATACCGAGTATTTTATTGTTCCTTCACTAAGTTTCTTCATTTCTTCATATCTAAAACAATCTGTTGTATGGTCGGTTACCATTCCCACCGCCTGCATAAATGCATAGCAGATCGTTGGACCTACAAAGTTGAAACCACGCTTCTTTAAATCCTTGCTCAACATTTCGGATAATTCAGTTTTAGCTGGTAGTTCTGCCATCGATTTCCATGCATTCTGCTTTGGTACACCTTTAACATAATTCCAAAGATATACGTCAAATGAACCGAATTCTTCTCGGATCTTCAGAACGCCCTGTGCATTTTTAATAGCTGATTCGATCTTTAGACGATTGCGTACAATGCCGGAGTCAGAAAGCAAGCGTTGTATATCTGATGTATTGTAATTGGCTATTTTTTCAACATCAAAAGAGTGAAATGCTTTCCTGTAATTTTCTCGTTTTTTCAGGATTGTCAACCAGCTAAGGCCAGCCTGAGCGCCTTCCAAAATAAGGAACTCAAATAGGTGCCGATCATCATGAACAGGAATGCCCCATTCATTATCATGGTAAGCCATGTACAAAGGATCATCTCCACACCATTTGCATCTCTTCATCTTTTACGATCCTTGTTAGAAATATTTAAATGTAAAGTGCTAAATCTCGTGAGGGGTATGGATGCACTTTAAGTGGGTTAAAAAGTGCAACTTTTTATATCGTTTTAACTTGCTTGTTTGTTAAACAGTTTAAACAAGTCAGATAGTGTTTGATGCATATCAGCACGATTAACTATCATATCTATCAGTCCGTGTTCAAGTAAAAACTCTGAACGCTGGAAACCTTCAGGGAGATCAACCCCCACAGTTTGCTTAATCACCCTTTGACCTGCAAATCCTATAAGTGCACCAGGTTCTGCCATGATCACATCACCTAGCATCGCAAATGATGCAGATACACCACCCATCGTAGGATCTGTCAATATAGAGATAAAAGGTAAACCTTTGTGGTGTAGTCTGTTGAGTGCAGCTGAAGTTTTGCTCATCTGAAGCAATGAGTATGTACTCTCTTGCATACGCGCACCACCAGAAGCAGACACGATGATAAACCCACACTCTTTTTCTATAGCTCTGTTAATACCACGAACGATCTTTTCACCTTCAACTGAACCTAAACTTCCACCCATAAAAGAGAAGTCAAACACAGCAATCTCCACTGACTGTCCACCAATCGTACACGAACCACTCATCACAGATGAGCTCTTACCCGTTTTTGCTTTGGCTTCCTCTATACGTTTTTTATACGATTTTTTATCAGAGAACTTGAGTGGATCAATCGGTGCGAGTGTTTGGTCAAATTCTACGAAAGAGCCTTCATCAACGATAGAAGCTATGCGCTTTTCAGCAGATATACGAAAATGGTGGTTACATTTGGGACAAACATTCTGTTTAGCTTCTACTTCTTTGTAGTACATTAAAGAGGTACATTTTGGACATTTTATCCACTGGTTAGGTGTTTCTTGTGTACTTGTAGTTGTCGCTGTTGTGGTTGCTTTTTTAAAAATATTTCCAAACATTCTTACTCCTGCATATCTATAATTTGTGTATTAATGCTTCTATCTGCGTTGCTATATTTTTATCTTTTGATACTATAACATAATCCGCCTCAACAATTACTTCTAAGCCCTCACAAAGTGCTAATCCTGCCGCAAAATCATAGATACGAAACTCTCCCATAAAGAGTACGTAACTCACAGAATGGGCATAGGCAAGTGAAAGCGCAATAGCACCAGGCGATCGAAACTTTAATTTTTCTTTGTCCAATGCAGCGACCAATAAAGGGTTTGCATACGCTTTTTCAAAAAGTCCAATTTCGCCATTGCGTGTTGTATGCGGTGCATGAAAGGTATTTGAAAAAAGTTTTCCCTGTTGCATCTGGGTTTTAGAAGTTTTCAGAAAGATATCTCCATTTGCCAGGTTACATACTATGGCCGCATCCAAAAGACCGTCCACATTTATCTTCGCAACAGATGTACCATAAAAAGGAAAAAAAGAAAGCGCATTGGAAGAGCCGTCTATAGGATCGATGATGATCTTCTCCTCACCCTCACCTATCAAACCGCTCTCTTCAGACTCTATATGTCCAAAAACACTTAAATGCTTGACAAATATCGCTTCAGCAAAGAGATCAAGCTTAGAACTGACATCCCCTCCAGCACCTACTTCTGTTTTTTCAAACCAGGAGGTATCAAAACCATCTTTGATACCTGTAGCTATCTCTTCGTTGGCTTTAATACAGGCTTGAATGAACGCTGTCATGCCTTTTTATTCGCCTTTTTTTCCAGTTGCTATGGTCGGTTTAATACCTCTTGGTGCGACCATCCAGAATTTCCTAATCTCTGTTCTGAAGCGGTCTAAAATATCACTTGCACGTTTACTTCCTGTTTTTTCTACATAATCTTTAAGCAGTGCTTTGAGTTCAAACATTTCAGTATCCCACTCATCTGTATCGATACGAAGTGGTTCTACAAGCTCAGGGTTGACTTTTTCATAGAATGAACCTTCTTCATCATAGACAAAGGCTTTACCTCCTGTCATACCTGCACCAAAATTGACACCTGTTTTACCCAGTATCACTGCAACACCACCTGTCATGTATTCACAAGGGTGATCTCCAGTACCTTCTACCACAGTCGTAGCACCTGAATTACGTACAGCAAAACGCTCACCTACTTTTCCATGCACATACAATGTTCCGCCTGTTGCACCGTAAAGACAGGTATTTCCACCCAATGCGAACTCTGTACCTGCATTCTCGGACGTAATGACAATACGCCCACCGTTCATACCTTTACCAATGTAGTCATTCCCTGCACCCTCCACATTGATATTGATACCTTTACTCATGAATGCACCAAGAGACTGCCCTGCTGTACCCTTCACATTGAGCGTAATGGTATCATCGGGCAATCCTGCATTCCCATGAAGTGCAGCTATCTCACCAGAGATTCTTGTTGCAAAACTTCTGTTTAGATTGGTAATCACTTTATTGAGAACGATAGGCGTTGAAGGATCTTTGATCGTAGCTTTAAGTTCTTCAATCATCTCTTTTTCGTACTCATTTTTATCATAAGGTTCATTTGATGTAACTTGACATGTGTTGACCCCCTCAATCTTGTAGAGAAGTTCTTCAAAATTGAATTTTTTTGCAAATTCGTCATCGATTACATCAAGTAAATGATTCTGTCCTACGATCTCTTCTAAAGAAGTATACCCCAGTTCTGCAAGTATTTCTCGTATGTCTTCAGCAACAAGCGTAAAGTAATTAATTACTTTTTGTACATTCCCTGTAAATCTTTCTCTTAAGTGTGGATCTTGTGTTGCTACACCCACACCACAAGTATTTAAGTGACATACACGTAACATGATACACCCTACAAGAACCAATGCACCTGTACCAAAAGCATACTCTTCAGCACCGAGGATAGCAGCTTTTACCACATCCAGTCCTGTTTTAAGTCCACCATCGGTTTCCACTGTGACTTGACCTCTAAGGTTGTTAGCCTTAAGCGCATTATGCGCTTCTATGAGTCCAAGCTCCCAAGGGTTACCAGCAAATCTGATAGACCCTATAGGTGCCGCACCTGTACCACCGTCACCACCAGAGATAATGATCTTATCTGCATACGCTTTTGCCACACCTGCAGCGATCGTACCCACACCCGCTGTTGAAACAAGTTTTACGGCTATTCTTGCGTTAGGATTGATCTGTTTCAAATCAAAAATCAATTGTGCCAAATCTTCGATAGAGTAAATATCGTGATGCGGTGGCGGTGAAATAAGTGTCACACCCGGCTTCGTAAATCGAAGTGTCGCAATAAGTGGTGACACTTTACTTCCTGGAAGCTGCCCACCCTCACCCGGTTTTGCACCTTGGGCCACTTTGATTTGTATCTCACTAGCAGAACGTAAATACTCCGGTGTTACACCAAAACGCCCAGAGGCAACTTGCTTAATGCTGGAGTTTTTGTTCGTACCGTAACGTGCAGGATCTTCCCCTCCTTCACCTGAGTTTGACTTCGCTCCAATCGTGTTCATAGCCACTGCCAATGTTTCATGTGCCTCTTGAGAAATAGACCCCATAGACATAGCAGCCGTTGAGAAACGTTTAAAAATCGCACTTAAAGGTTCAACCTCATCTATGCTAATAGGACTTCTGTCACTTTTGAGTTGATAAAAATCACGAATGAATTTTTTCTCTCTGCCATTTACCAGTTTTTGCACCTCTGCATAGTCGTCTTTCTCTCCAGTCTGGGCACATTTCTGAATAGCCGAAATCGTAGGGCGTGAGAAATCATGGAACTCTTCACCTTTTTTATACTTGTAATACCCGCCTTTATAAAGCGCTTTGTCTTTACCATCAAATGCATGCGTAAAGGCACGTTTGTGATTTGCGTTGAGACGTGCATCTATGTCTTCATAACTAAGACCTGACAAAAGTCCTCTTGTACCAGGAAAACAATCAGCAATGATTTCCTGATTTAACCCGATCACATCAAACAAACTTGAGTTTCGGTAAGAAGAGATTGTTGAAATTCCCATTTTAGACATGATTTTCATAAGCCCTGCACCCATAGCTCTTCTGAATCTTTTCAGTGTAGCCTGCATCGCTTCATTGCCTTCTTCAAGTTCGGCTACAGTGTAGTAAAGTAAGTAAGGGAATATCGCTGCTGCACCAAAACCGATCATACATGCTGCAGAGTGTGGATCAAATACTTCACCTGTCACAGCCACCATGCTTGTTAAATGTCTCAATCTAGCTTTTAAGAGTGCTTGACTCAAACGTCCTATCACCATCAGCATAGGAATGACTTTTGTATGTTCATCAAGATTTCTATCATCCAAGATGATCGTTCTTACGCCATTGTCTCTTACATCTGTGATGATCGTTTCGACCAGTGACTCTAAACTTGTTTTAATATCTGTTGTATAAATAGTGTCATATTTTCCTACTTTGTATGCAGGGTCATATTTCTCATTCTGTTCATCTCCAAATTCTTGAAGTATGCAAAATTTTTCGGCTGACATTAAAGGCAGTACGGTTTTGAGTCTTTTTGCATGTTCAGGACCTTCAGAAAGTACATTTCTCACTTCACCAAAACCTGTATTTAGACTCATGACTGTTTTTTCACGGATAGGATCTATAGGCGGGTTGGTCACTTGTGCAAATTTTTGCTTGAAAAAGTCAGTAAAGTTTCGTTGTTCTGTTGAGAACGCAGCCAGAGGGGTATCATCACCCATCGCACCTGTTGTTTCTTTCCCTTCCGCGATCATTGGTTTGATCACTTCTCTCATCACTTCAAGTGTATAGTTAAAGTAACGCTGTCTTATTTCCATGTTGCCGTATTCTATGGAAGATTTTGGCACTGCTGCAGTAGGTACATGCTCTTGCAGGTAAGACATGTTCGAGCAAAGCCATTTGTCATACGGATTACCGGCTTTCAAATAGTCATCGATATCTCCAGTTTTAAGTACCGTACCAAATTTAAGATCGATACCCATCATTTCACCAGACTGCAATCTACCTCTCTCAACGATATCTTCTTCAGGTATCTGAAGTACACCATATTCAGAAGAGATAAGCAATCTGTTGTCTTTGGTTCTAATGTACTTTGAAGGTCTTAGTCCATTTCTGTCAATCACACAACCGATGTAACGTCCATCTGTCATACTCACGGCTGCAGGACCGTCCCATGGTTCAAAACACGTACTTGCATACTCATAAAATGCGCGTAAGTCTGTATCCATATGTGGTGCATTATGCCATGGTGCAGGAATCAAAGAACGTGCTGCTTTGAAAAAATCTACGCCATTGACACGTAAAAATTCCATAAAGTTATCTAAGCTTGCAGAGTCACTCATGCCATCTTGTATGACATTGGTTAGTCTTGTCATTTCTTCATCTGTAAATACATCCGATTTTACCGCAGCCATTTTTGCTTTTACGTTAAATCTATTGGCAGTCACGGAATTGATCTCACCATTGTGAGCTATCATTCTGAACGGTTGTGCCAGCTTCCACTGAGGAAGTGTGTTGGTAGAGAAACGCTGGTGGAAAAGACAGAATGAAATTTCAAAATTTTCATCGGCAAGGTCTTTGTAAAACTCTTTAATATGCGTAGGCATCACAAGTCCTTTGTAAGAGACTACTGATGTCGAAAAAGAAGGAATATAAAAGGTTGGATCTTCGATGAGTTCAGCCTCGATCTCTTTACGTGAAAGATAAACCAATGCTTCAAATCTGTTTGCAGCGACTGCTGATTTGGGCGCAACAAATACTTGCTTCATCATAGGAAGCGATGCCAATGCCTGTTCACCAAGTGCATTGGTATCTACAGGTACGGTACGCGTATAAAGAACGTTAAGGTCATTGTTCTCACATACTTTGTTTATAACATCAAAATCTGTTTCATTGTTTGAAAAAACCATTGCTACTGCGTATGTTTCAGGTAATTCTATACCGTTAGAAGCAGCTTCTTTGTTAAAAAATGATTTAGGAAGTGAAAGCAAAAGACCTGAACCGTCTCCAGTCTTACCATCTGCTGCGATAGCACCTCTATGCATCATACGTGACAGGGAAGTAACAGCATCTTCCAAATTTTTGTGCGACGGTGTATTGTCGATAGACGCCAAAAGTCCAAATCCACAATTATCCTTAAACGAAGTAAACAAATCTCTCATATTCTAACCTTAAAAATAGTATAAAAAGAACATCATATAGTGTTCCTATAATGGGATGGATTATACTTAAATGAACGTTAAAACATCTTTAAGGATTAGTTAAGCCCATCCCGTCGTACATTACCCCTGCTCTATGTTTAACATCATTTTGACTATAATTAAAAAAAATGATTGGGGTGTAGCATCAAAGGTTTTATACTTTCTGTTAGAAAAGCGAAAAATGAAGACTCTATAGCGCTTGTACTCAGCCCTACAGAAGTCAGAACCTATTACCGTTTTTTTGGTGCGAGACATTCCATTTTACAGTTGGGAAATCTCATAGATTTTGAGGTAGAAGGTGAAGGTAACAGTTTTCTTCCCAGACTACGTTCACTCTCACACATGGGCTTCCCATGGCTTTTTGACAAAAATAAACTTCTGCTCTGGCACAACTTTATAAAACGTTTTGAGCCTCATCTCAAAGACACAGAGGAGATAGACTCTTTTTACTTTGACTTGCTACTTTTGGCTGCGAAAAAATGGGATAAACAGAACCCTAAACGTATCGTCTGCGAGTCTTACATTACGCTGCTCGCATACGAAGGAAGGTTGCATCATGATGAACACTGTTACATCTGTGAAGGTCGCATAGAAGATGAGATCGCACTAATGCAATCTTTCATCCCTGCCCATCCCGCATGCCTCTATACTGCTGCACTACCGACGAAAAAAGTACTCGATTTCTTCAAGAGTCAAAAGACGGTATTTTTAGAAGACCATGAAGTGGATTATCTTTTTGAGATTGTCATGAAAGGGCTATGAAGCTTATCCCCCTACGTTTTATATCTATGATATAATTTTAAAAAAGGTTATACTTTTATGAAGTCATTTATACTCTTTCCCCTTCTCTGCATTTTTTTATTCTCTGCTGACATAGACACAAAACTTTATGAAGGAAACAATACCATAACCTACCATGAAGAGATTGGCAAACTTATCGACCAAAAACAGCAGGCACTAGATCAAAATCAAACAAAAGAAGAGTTAGAACGTATCGCTACAGAGCGCATGATTCTTGAAAAGCTTTCCAATATGCTCTCTTTTACATTTAAAATCAATCCTATGCCTGATTCACTTCTTCCTGATGATCAGAATATCAGCACTGAAAACTATCTTTCCTACCTTAATGCACTTACAGATACTTATGCCAAGATTGATACCTTAAAAAAAGAGCAATCCTCCATGCAATCCAAACGGCATTATTTAAAAAAAAGTATCAATGATATTACGGTTGAGGATAAAAAAAACCTACTCCTTTATCAATTACAATACGCATTTTATAAACTTAAAGGCAATAGTCTTACACAGAGCATACAAGCCTATGAAACTTCCATCGATAAAGCAGAAGAGCGTTTTGAAAAAAAACTGAAACAAGTCAACTTTAACATTCCAATTTTAGAAAAAAAACTGACTCAAATAAATACAAAGTTTCCTGCTGTAGAGCAAGAAGCTGTTGCACTTAATCTAGCCAAAGAACGTGAACTGATACATCGTGAAAGTATTTCAGAAACTTTACGTAAAAAATTTCTTTCCAACGATATGGATATGATGAGTTTACTGACGACAAAAATCGATCAAACACTCATGCTTTCTTTAGCGTATCTACAAAAAAAAGAAACGCAAAAAAAGGCACTTGACCTGTTTAATGATTCAAAAGCAGATTTGACAATCCTCACTCAAGATCTCATGAATCACTATACATACAAGCGCACAATTCTCAATACATTATTTAAAGGCGTAGCGGGAAATGTGGCACTGGCACTTTCAGATGTAGAACAAAGTGCTGAAAGTCTTTATGATTATACGTATAGCAAATTCACTGAACCCCTGTTTATCTTTAATGAACAAGGTATTTCAATGTTTGATATCCTCAAGGTACTTCTCATCCTTATTTTTGGGTTTATGCTCGCTGCATTTTACAAACGAAAGGTCATCAGTCTAGCGACGCAAAAAGAAAAACTTTCACTCTCTTCAGCCAAAGCGATTTCGAGTGTGGGTTATTATCTTCTTGTATTGATCACTTTACTGATTGGACTAAAGAGTATCGGATTGGATCTCTCTAACTTAGGGTTGGTTGCTGGAGCACTTTCTATTGGTATTGGTTTTGGTCTTCAAACACTGGTCTCCAACCTTGCTGCAGGTATTATCTTAATGTTTGAGAGAACGGTACGTTTGGGAGATTATATAGAAATATCTGACACCATACGAGGTACGGTCTCTGATATGAAAATGCGTTCCACCACTGTGACAACCAACGATAATATTGATGTGGTGATTCCAAACTCTTCTTTCATTCAAAACAATGTCATTAATTGGACGTTAGAAAATGATATCAGACGTATACATATCCCTTTTTCTGTAGCCTATGGCACAAGCAATGACAAAGTGGAAGAAGTCATTATGGAAGAGCTCAAAGCCAGTAAGATTAATTATGTAAAAAACATTGCAAAGTATCAAACGGTGATATGGATGACCGCTATGGGATCAAGCTCTGTAGACTATGAACTTGTAGTATGGATTCGAGGACAATCAACGATTAGACCTGCAGGTACCAAATCTGATTTCTTAAAATTTATTTATAGTACGCTCAACAAACACCATATTGAAATCCCATTCCCACAGTTGGATTTGCATATGAAACAAAGTAAACCAGAGAATGAAGATAAAGCTC
>JGI10211J34971_10000813_pt1 | contig 26070 bp, 24 predicted proteins | sample Etolagsediment_FD_34971 | JGI IMG/M metagenome (IMG submission 34971)
GATGCAGCAAGAGCTGGCCAACATGGAAGTGACCGGTTCGGCCGGCGGCGGAATGGTGCAGGTTACGCTGAGCGGGAAGCATGAAGCGCGTCGGGTGCAGATTGATCCGGCGGTCATGGATGATCGCGAGATGCTGGAAGATTTGATTGCCGCGGCGATTAACGATGCGACGCATAAAGTTGAAGAAACCTCGAAAGAGAAGATGTCGGGTGTGACCGCGGGACTGGGCGGCTTGCCGGGCATGGGCAATTTCAAGATGCCGTTCTAGATCATGCTGGTCCGCCACGGCGAAGGATTTCTTCTTCGGTCATTGCGAGGAAACCGAAGGTTGACGAAGCAATCCATGCGGCGGATGTGGATCGCCGCGGCGCTTTCAGCGCCTCGCGATGACGTGGACAGAGAACGTCGCCTAGTTCAATGAAATTTCTTCAATGAAAAACACGCCACTGATTCAGGGTCTGATCGATGCCTTGCGCGCTTTGCCTGGTGTGGGACCAAAGAGTGCGCAGCGCATGGCCTATCACTTGCTGCAGCGCAATCGCACCGGCGCGCGGCATTTGGCGCAGGCCTTGGACGTCGCGGCGGAACAGGTGCAGCAATGCAGTCGCTGCCGCACGCTGAGTGAAGATCCAATCTGCCCAACGTGCGCGAGTCCGCGGCGCGATGCGTCACAGTTGTGTGTGGTTGAGCAACCCGCCGAGATCTTGGCGTTTGAATCGGCGGGTGGCTACGGCGGCTTGTATTATGTGTTGGGTGGCCGCTTATCGCCGTTGGATGGCATGGGTCCCGATGAGTTGGGTCTGCCTGCGTTAGAAAACCGTTTGGCCGAAGGCGAGGTTAAGGAGTTGATTCTGGCGACCAGTCCGACGGTGGAAGGCGAAGCCACGGCGCATTATTTGATTGAGATGGCGCGTAGCTACAGTATTCGTGTTACGCGCATTGCGCATGGCGTGCCGCTCGGCGGCGAGCTGGAATATGTCGACAGCACCACGCTCGGCCATGCGTTGGCCTTGCGTCGTGAAGTTTAGGAACGCGCTTACTTACTGTAGCGGTAGAAGTTGTCGTTGAGGTATTCAACGACCTGCGCTTCTTCTTCCGGGAACCAGTCCACGCCAAGGTTAGCGCGACAGAAGCCCACCATGCGCTTTACGCCGGCATAGTCTTTGGCTTTGCGATCCGCACGGGTGTAGATCGAGGTGTCATGACACTGAAAACAATTGGAGTCGGCATGCAGTTGTTCGCCGTTGGCGTGGACAGGCAGACTGATGCTCAGCAGCGGGGCGGAAAGGCTGAGAGCGAAAGCGAATGCGGGGGTGGTGCGCATGTTCATACTCCACGATGTTTGTAACGGGATTGAGAACTCGAACTGAATCAACAACGCGGCTGAGCATAGACTCGCTCGCGCTCAAAATACAAGCCAAACACGATTCATAAGGAAAGAAGGCATGGATGCAACGCGATTGGTATGGATGGACCTGGAAATGACTGGGCTGGATCCGTTGCATGACCGCATCATTGAAATCGCGACGGTGGTGACCGATGCCGAGTTAACTGTATTGGCAACCGGACCGGAGCTCGCGATTCGACAGACCGAAGCGCAGCTTGCGACCATGGATGAATGGAACCAAAGCACGCATGGCAACTCTGGGTTGCTCGAGCGCGTGCGCAGCGAGGGTGTGAGCGAGGCCGAAGCAGAGCATCAAACCCTCGATTTCTTGCGCCATTGGGTGCCCGCAAAGACCTCGCCCTTGTGTGGCAATACGATTTGCCAAGACCGCCGCTTTCTCGCATTGGCCATGCCGCGCGTGGTGGAACATTTGCATTACCGCAATCTTGATGTCAGCACGATCAAAGAGCTGTCACGCGTGTGGCAGCCGACGTTGCCGGCACGTGAAGATAAAAAAGCCGCGCACACCGCGTTGTCCGATATCCTCGAGTCGATCGAAGAGTTGCGTTATTACCGCCAGCATTGGCTGCGTTAATGACGATGGTGTGAGCCATGTCGTTTAGCGCATTTGATACGCACTGCATGCAGCGCGCGCTAGTGCTAGCGCGCGAGGCTTCTGCCGCGGGCGAAGTGCCGGTGGGGGCAGTGATCGTGCGTGAAGGCGAGATTCTGGGTGAAGGTCGTAACCAACCCATCGCTCAGCATGATGCCAGCGCGCACGCCGAGATGGTGGCCTTGCGTGCAGCGGGGCAGGCGGCTGAAAACTATCGGCTACCCGGCAGTACCTTGTACGTCACGCTTGAGCCCTGTCCGATGTGCGCCGGCGCGTTGGTGCATGCACGGGTCGAGCGGGTGGTGTTTGCGGCGGCGGATCCGCGCACCGGCGCCGGCGGTAGTGTGTTCGACCTGATGCGCGATGCGCGTCTGAATCATCGCTGTGTGGTCGAAGGCGGCCTGTTAGAAACGGAAAGTGCGGCCTTATTGCGTGAATTCTTCGCCGCGCGGCGTTAGACTGCGCCGCGATTTCTTGTTCTAAGAAAACAAGCCCGGATGGCGGAATTGGTAGACGCCGCGGACTTAAAATCCGCTGCTCGGAAACGAGCGTGCCGGTTCGACTCCGGCTCCGGGCACCATTCTTTTTTGTTCCTGATCTCGGGAACTTTGTTCTCTTTTTACCTCCTCGAGTTCCTGCGCTAGACTCCGGTGATTGCGTTGTGCAGTACGCATGCGGTTGTAACGTTTACGGAGTCCGGGATGGCGATTCATTGCATGCAGAACGAAACGTTGAAGTCTCCCTTTGCGGAGTACCGACACTTGCGTCCGTATCAGGTGTTCTTCAATGGCTTGTTAGACGAGCATGCGGACGGCTCGGTGACGATCCGCGAGACCGATCCCAATGTGTTTCAGCAATTTCGGGGTGTGCAACGGCTGTCGTGTCACATCGTGATGTTCAAGGGCTGCGAGTCTTTGTTTCCCGTGGTTGGACCGACCGAAGTGCGCTTTGGCGATCGTTGCACGTTTGTGGTGGGGATCTGGATGATGCTGTTGAAACAAATGCATGGGCTCACGGGGCGCACCTATCCCAACGGCGATGCCATTGATGTCGGCCTGACCTTGGCACTGGGTGGATTGAAACGAATGCAGGATCTCCAGTCGTTGCTGATTGACGATCCAAACCGTGCGATGTGGATCAACATCGAGCGGCTGTGTGGGGATGATGGCGTTGCCTACTGTGAGCAGCTCGCCAAATTGGATTCTTCTGCTGCGTGATGGCGTCATCGCGGGGCAGGTTCACGCTGGAGGAAAAAACAATGAAGAACGGAATGATGGGTTTGGCGGCAGGCACGCTGTTGGCCATGATGAATGTCGCGCAGGCGGATGATGGCGGGAATTACTGTGAGTCGATTGGCTCGGCGCCGCTGCATTGCGCGAAGGGCGATGTGATTGCGGTCGATCGCAACACGATGCCCTTGGTGTGTGATTTTGAAGACACGATTATTTTCGATCAGCCCGCGGAAGGGGTCGAAGTGTTCTTGTGTCGTTACATCGGTTTACCGCGCATGGTGATTGATAACCCGAACGCGCAACAGTCGGCTGCGCCGCAGGTCGAAGCGCCGCGTAATCGTGGCTGGAAGGATGTGGATCCGTATGCGCCGTACAGCAAGATGATGGGGCCATTCGGCTTCTAGGCGCTAGGAAAGGCCGCAGTACGCGATTTTTCTGGGTTTTTTGTCCCGAATCGGCCCGCGCGGAGCCCTCCGCGGCGGGCCTTTTCTTTATAATCGCCGGCTTCGCGGACGTGGTGGAATTGGTAGACACGCCAGATTTAGGTTCTGGTGCCGAGAGGTGTGAGAGTTCGAGTCTCTCCGTCCGCACCAGATCCGTTTTTGAACCGACGCAGTGCGTCAGACCGAGTGAGAGATTGTATGCAAATCAGTGTGGAGCAAAGCGGCGGGTTGGAACGCCGGATGACTGTAACCGTGCCGTCTGAGCGCATGAGTGTCGAGGTGGATAAGCGCCTCAATCAGTTGAAGGGTCGGGTCAAGATTCACGGTTTCCGCAAGGGCAAGGTGCCGATGTCGGTGGTGCGGCAGCAGTACGGTGCTGCGGTGCGCAGTGAAGTCGCGGGTGAGGTGATTCAGTCGAGCTTCAATGAAGCTGTGGGCAAAGAGTCGTTGCGTCCTGCCGGTATGCCGAACATTGAGTCCGTGGATGAAAAAGATGAGGGCCTGACCTTCACAGCGGTGTTTGAGGTCTATCCAGAAGTGCAGGTTGCTGACTTTTCTGGGATTGAGGTTTCACGCCCGCAGGTTGAGATTTCGGATGCCGATGTTGATGCAATGATCGACAAGCTGCGCAGTCAACGTAAGGTCTTCAACAAAGTCGAACGCGCAGCCGAAGAGGGTGATCAGCTGACCGTGAGCTTCCGCGGCACCATGAACGGCGAAGAATTCAAGGGCAATGCGGCCGAGAACGTGCCGATTGTGCTGGGTTCGGGGGCCTTGATTGCGGGCTTTGAAGCGGGTCTGGTCGGTGCGAAAGCGGGTGATGATGTCACGCTAAACCTGACCTTCCCCGAGGCGTATCAAAACAAAGATCTCGCCGGTAAGCCGGTGGAGTTCAAGGTGCAGGTGCATGAAGTGGCGGGTGTCACGCTACCTGAACTGACCGATGAATTCCTTGTCGAGTTTGGTGTGAACGAAGGCGGTGTCGCGGCGTTCAAAGAGCAAGTGTTGAAGAACATGAGCCGTGAGCGCGATCAGGCCGTGCGTCGTCGGGTGAAAGACCAGGTGATGGATGCGCTGGTTGCGGCCAATCCGATGGACATCCCGAAGGCGATGGTGCGCGAAGAGGCGCGTCGTATGTTGGGCCAGATTACGGCCAACATGAGCGGTCAGGGCCGTGATGATTTGTTCAAGGCTGAGATGTTTGAGCCGCAAGCGCAGCGTCGCGTACATCTGGGTTTGTTGATGGCCGAGATTGTGCGCTCGAACGAAGTCTCTGCCGATAAAGATCGCGTGCGTGCGTTTATTGATGAGATGGCATCCGCTTATGAAAAGCCAGAAGAAGTGGTGAACTGGTACTTCAGTGATCCGCAGCGTTTGGCCGAGGCTGAGATGGCGGTGATGGAAGAGCAGATTGTGGAACTGGTTACCAACAAAGCCACCGTCAAAGACGAGAAGACGGATTTTGAATCGTTGATGAAGAGTGTGGATAGCGCAGGAGCCTAATGATGAATAACTCGCAAATTGAAAACCTCGGTCTTGTGCCGATGGTGATTGAGCAGTCCTCACGCGGGGAGCGCGCGTACGATATCTATTCGCGTCTGCTCAAAGAGCGAGTGATCTTTTTGGTCGGTCCGGTTGAGGACCATATGGCGAACCTGGTGGTTGCCCAGTTGTTGTTCTTGGAATCGGAAAATCCGGACAAGGACATTCACCTCTACATCAACTCGCCGGGTGGTTCGGTAACAGCAGGGATGTCGATCTATGACACCATGCAGTTCATCAAGCCCGATGTGAGCACCATGTGTATTGGCCAGGCGGCAAGCATGGGTGCGCTGTTGTTGACCGGCGGCGCGAAAGGGAAGCGCTTTTGTTTGCCGCACTCGCGCATGATGATCCATCAGCCGTTGGGTGGGTTTAGTGGCCAGGCATCGGACATTGAGATCCATGCCAAGGAAATTCTCTACATCCGTGAGCGCTTGAATGAGGTGTTGGCCCAGCATACCGGCCAGCCGATTGAGCGGATTCAACAGGACACAGATCGCGATAACTTCATGAGCGGAACGGCCGCGGTCGAGTACGGTCTGATCGATAAGGTTTTAGAAAAGCGCTGATCGGTGTCTCGCTACAGATCTAACGTACTGATCTGAAAGGAATTTCATCAAACTGTAAAAAGTCGTTGCAATTCCTGACTAACGCGCTAGGGTATAGAACCTGTCGATGTGGTCCTTGGATCTGGCTCTTGGGCCGGATTCTGGGTAGGGTTAGTACCTGTAACCGAATTGTCATGATTCATTTCGAGAAAGGCTGAGCTGAGGATCCAAGATGAGCGAAAAAACTGAGAGTGGCACCGGCGGCGGTAACCGCGGCGACAGCAAACTCCTGTATTGCTCCTTTTGTGGCAAATCACAGAATGAGGTACGCAAGCTGATTGCGGGCCCTTCGGTCTACATTTGTGATGAATGCGTCGATCTGTGTAATGACATCATTCGCGAAGAACAGGTTGAAGCGGTACAGGGCACCGAGCAGTCCAAGCTGCCTACGCCGCACGAAATTAAAAACATCCTTGATGAATATGTAATTGGCCAAGATAAGGCTAAGCGCACGCTGTCGGTTGCGGTGTACAACCACTACAAGCGCATCGAGGTGGGTTATAAGAAAGATGATGTTGAGCTGTCGAAGAGCAACATCCTCTTGATCGGCCCGACGGGTTCCGGTAAGACATTGCTCGCCGAAACCTTGGCGCGGATTTTGAATGTGCCGTTCACCATGGCCGATGCCACCACGCTTACGGAAGCCGGCTATGTCGGTGAAGACGTCGAAAACATCATCCAGAAGTTGCTGCAGAAATGTGACTACGATGTTGAGAAGGCGCAGATGGGCATCGTCTACATCGATGAAATCGACAAGATTTCGCGCAAGTCAGACAACCCGTCGATCACCCGTGATGTGTCCGGTGAGGGCGTGCAGCAGGCGCTGCTCAAGCTGATCGAAGGCACGATTGCTTCGGTTCCGCCGCAGGGTGGTCGCAAGCATCCGCAGCAAGAATTCCTGCAGGTTGATACCAGCAAGATCCTGTTCATTTGCGGTGGCGCGTTCGCCGGCCTTGATAAGGTCATTCGTGCGCGTTCTGAAAAGAGCGGCATTGGTTTCTCCGCGAGCGTTTCCAGCAAAGACGATGCGCGTGCAGTGGGCGAGGTGCTGGCCGAAGTCGAGCCAGAAGATCTGATCCGGTATGGTTTGATTCCAGAATTTGTGGGTCGTTTGCCGGTTGAGGCAACTCTGCATGAGTTGGATGAAAGCGCTTTGATCCAGATTCTGACCGAGCCGAAGAATGCGCTGACCAAGCAATATCGAAAGTTGTTTGAGATGGAAGGTGCCGAGCTTGAGATTCGTGATGATGCACTGCGTGCGATCGCGAAGAAGGCGTTGGCCCGCAAGACTGGTGCACGTGGTTTGCGCTCCATCCTTGAACATGCACTTTTAGACACCATGTATGACCTTCCATCTTTGGAGAACGTCAGTGACGTGGTGATTGATGGCAATGTGATTGAAGGCGGTTCGAAGCCGCTGCTGATTTATGAAAACAATGAAACGGAGAACGTAGTCTCCGAATCCGCCTAAGCCGGCGCAGTACACAGCCGGCGGATTCGCCGCGAGTCTCCTCGAGTCCACATGGACGCGGCAGGAAGCCGCATCTTAAGCAGGAGCAAATTGTGGCTGAACACGACAAAACCCCTGAGCTCGATCTTCCGGCGAGCCTTGCAGTCTTACCCCTACGCGACGTCGTCGTGTATCCACACATGGTGATCCCGCTGTTTGTTGGGCGCGATCGTTCGATCCGTGCACTTGAAAAGGCGATGACGGAAGGCAAGCGGGTCTTGCTGGTCGCGCAAAAAAATGCCGGCGTGGATGATCCAGGCGCGGACGATATCTATCGCATTGGTACCGTGGCTTCGATTCTGCAATTACTCAAGTTGCCGGACGGTACCGTCAAGGTGCTGGTCGAAGGTGTGCGCCGTGCGCATGTTGCCGAGCTGGAATTGGAAGATGCCTTCTTCCGTGCGCATTTAACTGCGATCGATTTGCCGCATGAAGACGAACGCGAGCTTGAAGTCGCCGGTCGCTCTGTCATTGCCCAGTTCGAGCAGTACATCAAGCTCAATAAGAAGATTCCACCTGAGGTGCTCACTTCGCTTAACGGGATTGAGGATGCCAATCGTTTGGCCGATACCGTTGCCGCTCACCTCAACATCAAGCTGGAAGACAAGCAGGTCTTGCTGGAAACCGGTCCGATTCGTGAGCGCTTTGAAAAGCTCCTGGGTTATATGGAGGGCGAACTCGAACTGCTCGAGATCGAGAAACGCGTGCGTGGCCGTGTGAAGAAGCAGATGGAGAAGAGCCAGCGCGAGTACTACCTCAACGAACAGATGAAGGCGATCCAGAAAGAGCTGGGTGAGCTGGATGGCAATGAGGGTGGCGCGTCAAACGAGTTGGAAGAGCTCGAGCAGAAGATTCAAAACGCCGGCATGACCGACGAGGCCAAAGAGAAGGCCATGGCCGAGTTCAACAAACTCAAGATGATGTCACCGATGTCTGCGGAAGCGACGGTGGTGCGCAACTACCTTGACTGGCTCGTCAAGGTGCCTTGGAAAGACCGTACGCGTGTGCGTAAAGATTTGGCGCGCGCTGACGAAGTGTTGGATGAAGATCACTTTGGCTTGGAGAAGGTCAAAGAACGCATCGTCGAATACCTTGCGGTACAGCAGCGGGTGCGTTCACTGAAAGGACCGATCTTGTGTTTGGTCGGCCCACCGGGCGTGGGCAAGACCTCGATTGCACGTTCGATTGCGCGTGCGACCAACCGTAAGTTTGTGCGCATGTCACTGGGTGGCGTGCGGGATGAAGCGGAGATTCGTGGCCATCGGCGTACCTACATTGGTTCGATGCCGGGCAAGATTGTGCAGAACATGGCTAAGGTTGGTGTGCGCAATCCGCTGTATCTGTTGGATGAAATCGACAAGATGGCGATGGATTTCCGGGGCGATCCTTCTTCCGCGATGTTGGAGGTGTTGGATCCGGAGCAGAACCACAACTTCAATGATCACTACCTCGAGGTCGATTACGACTTGTCGGATGTGATGTTTGTGGCGACCTCCAACAGTATGAACATTCCGGGGCCATTGCTCGACCGTATGGAAGTGATCCGCATTGCGGGTTACACCGAGCAAGAGAAGGTCGCGATTGCCAAACGTTATCTGTTGCCGAAGCAAATGAAGGCGAATGGCTTGAAGGAAAACGAGGCCGCGGTGGCCGACAGCGTGCTACACGACATCATTCGTTATTACACGCGTGAAGCGGGGGTCCGTAATCTTGAGCGTGAAATCGCCAAGATTCTGCGCAAGGTGGTGCGTGAGATCTTGTTGGCGGGCAAGAAGAAGACCGCGAAGTCGGCCAAGACGGTGAGCAAGACCGCGAAGACGGCGAAGACCCTTGCAAAGGTGAAGGTCACCAGCGCCAATCTCGAGAACTATCTCGGTGTGCGTCGCTTCCGTTATGGACTCGCCGAAGCCGAAGATCGTATTGGTCAGGTTACAGGTTTGGCCTGGACCGAGGTGGGCGGTGATCTTCTCAGCATCGAAGCGGCCGTAATGACCGGTAAGGGCAAGTTCACCGTGACCGGTCAGTTGGGCGATGTGATGAAGGAATCCATTCAAGCGGCCTTGTCGGTGGTGCGGAGCCGTGCTGACGCGTTAGGGATTGAGCCTGACTTCCATGAAAAGCAGGACATCCACGTGCATGTGCCCGAAGGCGCAATTCCGAAGGATGGCCCCAGTGCCGGGATCGGGATGGTGACCACGCTGGTGTCGGTGTTGACCGGCATTCCGGTGAAATCGACGGTGGCAATGACGGGTGAGATCACCTTGCGTGGTGAGGTGTTACCGATTGGTGGATTGAAAGAGAAGCTCTTGGCCGCGCATCGTGGTGGCATTGAGACTGTGATCATTCCTGAAGAGAATCGTAAGGATCTTAAGGAGGTGCCGGAGAATGTATTGAGTGCGCTCGATATTCATCCGGTGCGTTGGATTGATCAGGTCTTGGATCTTGCGCTGTCGCGTCCGCCACAGCCGCTCGAGAAGTCAGCGGATGAGGTGGAAGCCGTGGCTCCAGTGAAGGGCAAGGGCAAGAGTAAAGCGCGTAGCGTTCAGACCCACTAAACGGTCGTTCAGGCTGCAATTTTAAGTTGCACATCTAACCTACTGATTGTTCGTTTATGGATGATCAGTAGGTTTCTTTTTGAGTAGTATATTTTGCTGAAATCGCCTGTTTTTCAAGGTTTTGGCTTGACCCGCATCGGGTGTGCGGGTACTTTCACTCGCGCAATCACACAATAAGTTGCAATGCATTAGGCGTCTTGCCTGATGCAAACAAAATGCGTGCAGGGCACGTCACCAAGGAGAAGAATGAATGAATAAGCAAGACCTGATTGATCGTATCGCAGATGCTGCTGACATCTCGAAATCTTCTGCGCAGCGCGCACTGGATGCGATGACCGATGCGGTAACCGATGCATTGAAAGCAGGTGACAAGGTGGCGCTAACCGGCTTCGGTACCTTCCAGGTCAGCAGCCGTGCCGCACGCACCGGCCGTAACCCGAAGACGGGTGAAACCATCCAGATCAAGGCCTCAAAAAGTGCCGCGTTTAAGGCTGGCAAAAGCCTGAAGGATGCCCTAAACTAGCGCGCCTTCGAGGGGGGGCGGACTGCTGCTCCCGCAAAGTGCAGATGCACTTTGCCTCGGGTGCTTAGCTCAGCTGGGAGAGCATCGCCCTTACAAGGCGAGGGTCGCAGGTTCGATCCCTGCAGCACCCACCACTACCTGGAGCGGTAGTTCAGTTGGTTAGAATACCGGCCTGTCACGCCGGGGGTCGCGGGTTCGAGCCCCGTCCGCTCCGCCATATCGAAAAGGCGTGCTGTAACAGGCACGCCTTTTTTATTGTCTGACGCCAAGACGCGCAGTAAACACGTTAGAGAATCACGAGACAGAGATCATGTTGCAGAACATTCGCGATCGTTCCCAAAGTTGGTTGGCCTGGATCATTCTGGGGCTCATCTCGATCCCCTTTGCGTTTTGGGGCATGGATTCATACTTCCAAAATAGTGATAACGACATTGTCGTGGCTGAAGTGGAGGGTACGGAGATTAGTTTGGCAACCTATCGTACGGTAATGAAGCAACAACAAAACCGGATGCGCCAAATCTTGGGCGCGCAGTTTGATCCGGAGATGTTTGATCGTGCCGAAATCAAACAAGCGGTGCTGGAAAATCTGATTCAAGATCAGGTGGAGGCACGCGCAGCGCGCGCTTGGGGCTTTCAGATCAGCGATGAACTTCTGCGACAAACGATTGCAGACATTCCAGAACTGCAACGTAATGGCCGCTTCGACAACGATCTCTATCGTCGGGTGTTGGCGCAGCAGGGGATGACAGAAGCGCAGTTTGAGGTAAACCTGCGCAGAGATATGGCGCAGCAGCTGATGCGTTCCAGCCTGCAATCCTCGGCGGTGATCGGCGAGCGGATGCTGGCCGACGCGGTTGCGCTGCGTGATGAGGTGCGGCGTGCGCGCAGTTCGCGTATTTCAGCTGCGGCATGGAAAGACGAGGTGAAGCCGAGCGACGCACAAATTCAGGATGCATACACAGCCGCTGCTGCGCGCTTCCAAGAGCCGGAAGAGGTTCGAGTGGCATGGATTGAGGCCTCCTTGGGCGCCTTGGCGAAAGAAGAGAGCGTGTCTGAAGAGGAACTGCGTGCGCTTTATGACAGTCGTGTGCAAGCGTTTCAGGCGAATGAACAACGACGTGCGCGGCACATCTTATTGACGGTCGATGCCGGCGCGGATGAAGCGACCTGGCAGGCAGCCGAACAGCAGCTGAATGGGTGGCGTATGCAGGTTACGGCGGGGGCGGATTTCGCGGCGCTGGCCAAGGAACATTCACAGGATCCGGGCTCTGCGGCCGAAGGTGGCGATTTGGGGTTCTTTGAGCGTGGCGTGATGGTGCCGGCGTTTGATCAAGCGGTATTCAGCCTGCAGCCGAGTGAAGTCTCACAACCGATTCGCACGGAATTCGGTATGCATTTGATTCAGCTGGTCGAGGTCCGTGCGGATGAGCCACCGAGTTTTGCAGACGAACGTCCGGCGCTGCTGAAGGAGATGCAACGCATTCAGGCGGAAGAGCGCTTTTATGATCTCGTTGATCGTCTTGCAAATGCCGCTTATGAGCATCCGGATGGATTGACTGTGGCGGCGGAGCTGACCGGCCTGTCTGTCCAGGAAAGCGGATGGTTTACTGCGCAGGGTGGCGAAGGAATGATGCGTCATCCCCAGATTGTGCAGCGCGCGTTTTCCGATGAAGTCATGCGTCAAGGTCGCAATAGCGGGCTGATCGAGTTGGAACCGGATCATGTCTTGGTGTTGCGCGTGGTGGAACATAAGCCGGCGCGACAACAAGCGCTGGCGGAAGTGTTGGATGATGTGGTCGCGTTGGTGAAACAGCGGTTGCAAGCGGAAGCCGCCAAGGAAGCGGCAGAGGCCCAGCTCGAGGCTTTGCGCTCTGACCAAGCGCTGTTCACGGTTTGTTGCGCGTGGTCGGAAGCCAAGGATTACCAACGTAATGCCGCGGAAGATCGTGAGTTGGTTGCCGGTCTATTTGCAATGAATGCAGAGCAAGAGCGTTATGCGCGGGTGGCTTTGCGCAATGGCGATCAGCTCTTAGTCGCGCTTGAGCAGGTTACGCCGGGCACGTTGGAAGCGTTGGATGCGCAGGCGCGTACTCAGCTTGAGCTGGCCTTACGAACTGCGCGCGCGGAGGAGTGGGCGAGCGATGCGCTGGCCGATTTCCGCGCAGGTCTTGCGATCGAAACTTTTCCACAGCGTCTGAACTAATGAGTTAGATCTACGCGGTTTTGTCCTTTGGCAAAAAGCGCTCAACGACTGCCGCGCCGACGGCATCACCCCAGACGTTGATGGTGGTGCGGAAACGATCCAGTAGCCAATCCACAGCCAGCAGCAGCCCTATGCCTTCCAGCGGTAAGCCAACTGCATTGAGCACGATCACCATGGTGACGAGGCCAGCTTCGGGGATTCCGGCGGCACCAATCGCTGCCAGTGTTGCGGTGATGAACACGAGCACTTGTGCGCCGAGGTCGAGTTCAATGCCATACGCCTGAGCGATGAAGAGTACCGCCGCGGCTTCGTAGAGCGCGGTGCCATCCATATTGATGGTGGCGCCGAGTGGCACCACGAAGCGAGTTGAGCGCTTGTCGACGCCGCTTTCTTTGATGCATTCCAAGGTCAGTGGCAGCGTGGCCGATGAGCTGGCGGTGCCGAATGCAGTCAGCAGTGCGCGTGCCAAGCTGCGCAGATAGTCGAGGCCGCGTCGGCCCACCCACAGCAAGATCCCCAGCAACACAAAGAAGTGGATGGCCAGGCCACTGATCACCGTCACCATGTGCCAAAACACGGCTTCGATCTCGAGCCAGAACGCGGGTCCGCCGCCGGCTTGACCCAGGCGATTGGCAACGAGGGCAAAGATTCCGAACGGAGCGAGATACATCAGCCAGGTGACCAAACGCATCATGGCGTCATTGGCGCCGTCGAAGAACTGAATCACAGGTGGATTGGTCTGGGGCTGGGTGCTCACGGCCGCTGCGAACAGGATGGCAAACAAAATCACGGGCAAGAGCTGGGTGTTGGCCATGGATTCGAATAGGTTGGGCGACACCAGCGATAACAGAATGTCACTCGCACCAATGTTTTGTTTGTCGAGGATGCGTTGCGGGAGCTCTGGTGGTGTGATGTTCAGCCCCGCGCCAGGTTCAATCCAGTTCACCACGAAGAGGCCGATCAATACTGCGATTGCTGTGGTGCTGAGGTAGTACACGACGGTGATGGTGCCAAGGCGACCGAGCTTGCGGATGTCGCCCATGGCGGTAATGCCGCTGATCACTGCGACGAGGATCAAGGGCACGATGAGCATCTTGAGTGCATTGAGAAAGAGTGTGCCCATCCAGGCGAAGCTCGAGACAGCGGGACCAAAGTGCCAGCCGGCATAGACCCCGAAGAGGACGGATAGGGCAATTGCAATGAGCAATCGAGTGGCGTGTTCAGTTGGCATACACCAGCCTCGTTGTTGAACGCACTTGCGGGTGCGGTGGGCTCCTTAACAACAGGAACAGATTAGGGGTTGAACGTCGAAATACGCAGGCGCATTCCAAACAGGTAGGGCCCCGAAGGGCCCTTAATTGGTTTATGCAGTACCTGGCTGATGTCCCGGGAGTCCTGCGGTAGCCATGCCGGTGATGTTGTAACCCCCATCGACATACAGAATCTCGCCCGTTACACCAGAAGCAAGATCCGAGCAGAGGAAGGCGCCCGCGTTGCCGACTTCTTCGATCGTGACGTTGCGGCGCAGTGGCGAGTTCTGTTCGGAGTAATCCAGAAGCAGGTTGAAGTCACCGATGCCTTTCGCGGCGAGGGTCTTGATGGGGCCTGCGGAGAGTGCGTTGACACGGATGCCCTGCGGACCGAGGTCTGCCGTGAGGTAGCGTACATTCGCCTCAAGACTCGCTTTGGCCAGCCCCATGACGTTGTAATGTGGGACCGCGCGGACGGCGCCGAGGTAGGTCATGGTGAGCACCGATGCGTTGGCGCGACCTTGCATCATTGGTAAGGCCATGCGGGTCATCGCCGTGAGGCTGTAGGAGCTAATTTCATGCGCGATGCGGAACCCATCGCGGGTGGTTGCGTCAACAAAGCGACCATCCAGCTCTTCCTTGGGAGAGAACGCTACGGAGTGGACCAGCACGTCGAGGCCATCCCAGTGCTTTGCCAGCTCATCAAAGGTGCGTTGGATTTCTTCATCGGTGCCGACATCACAGGGCAGGGTGAGGGTGCAGCCCACTTCCGGCGCGAGTTTCTCAACGCGGGATTGCAGTTTGTCGTTTTGATACGTAAGGGCGATTTCAGCGCCTTCACGATACATTGCTTGGGCGACGCCCCATGCGATTGAACGGTTGCTGGCAACGCCAACAATGAGGACTTTCTTGCCCTGCATGAAACCCATGATGCCTACCTCGGATTTACTCTGATTTGATTGAATCAATGTGTTTTTGTTATGGACGAATCCCGGTAATCTTACACCAATGAGAGCGACCCGCAGCGCCGATTTGTCGGCAGGCGTACCAACCTGTAACCATCCCAGTGGAACCATGGCCCGGTTCTCTGGGTTTTTCTTTTGGATTGTGCTGGGTTGGCTCACGATCGTGGGGCTCTCGGGGTGTGATGCGGTTTGGAACAGCCCCTATCCGGCGTCGGAAGCGACGGACAACACGCTCTATCGATCGTTCTCACAACGGCCGAAACATCTCGATCCGGCGCGTTCCTACAGCTCGAATGAATACGCCATCTTGGCCCAGATCGTCGAGCCGCCCCTGCAATACCATTACCTCAAACGGCCTTATACCCTCGAACCGCTGACCCTGACCTCGCTGCCCGAACTGACGTTCTTGGATGCCTCTGGCGCTGTAGTGGCAGACGGAGCTGGGCAGAGCGAGATTGCCTTTAGTCGCTATACCTTGCAGTTGCGCAACGATGTGCGTTATGCCCCGCACCCAGCGTTTGCGCAAGATGAAAATGGATTCCTCTACAACGACCTGGATGCGGAAACCGTTGCGGCTTTACGCTCACCCTTAGATTTGAATGTGCATGGAACCCGCAGCGTACGTGCGGAAGACTATGCCTATCAGATCCGTCGATTGGCCGACCCCAACTTGCACTCGCCGGTATTTAGCATTCTTGAGGATTACATTGTCGGTCTGCGCGAAGCGCGAGCGGCGATTCGTGCGCAGCGTGAGGCACTGGGCGAGGGCGAGTGGTTGGATCTGCGCGAGATCGAATTAAGCGGGGTCAAGGTGCTGGATGCCACAACCCTGCACATTACCTTGAAGGGGCGGTATCCGCAGTTCGCGTATTGGCTGGCGATGCCCTTCTTTGCGCCCTTGCCTTGGGAGGCCGATCAGTTCTTTGCACAGCCGGCCCTGCAAGCGGCCAATCTCAGTCTGGATTGGTATCCGCTGGGCAGTGGTGCTTATCAACTGATCGAGAACAATCCGAATCGACGCATGGTGCTAACTCGTAATCCGGAGTTTCACACCGAGTATTACCCGAGCGAGGGTGAATCTGTAGATCAGACCTCAGGTTTGCTTGCCGATGCGGGCAAGCGCCTACCGTTCATTGATCGAGTCGAATACCGTCTGGAGAAAGAAGACATTCCGTATTGGAATAAATTTTTGCAGGGCTATTACGACGCGTCCGGCATTAGTTCGGATAGCTTTGATCAGGCGGTGCAATACAGTCCGGAGGGTGACGCAGAAGTCAGTGATGCGTTGGGTGAGCGTGGTATTCGCTTACAGACGGCGGTATCGGCTTCGTTGTTCTACATGGGATTTAATTGGCTTGATCCGGTCGTTGGCGGTGATGCAGTGCGCGCGCGTAAGTTGCGACAGGCAATTTCTATTGCGTTCAACCAAGAAGAACAAATCAGCATCTTTTCCAATGGACGTGGGGTGCCGGCGCAAGGGCCGATTCCGCCGGGCTTGTTTGGGCATCGCGAAGGCGAGGCGGGCATCAATCCCTGGGTCTATCGGTGGGTAAACGGCAAGCCGCAGCGGCGTAGTCTTGCTGAAGCGAAAGCCTTGCTTGCCGAAGCCGGCTGGCCGGAAGGGCGTGATGCCGAAAGCGGCCAGCCGCTGGTCTTGAATCTCGATGTCACAGGCGGTGGTGCAGATGACAAGGCGCGCTTTGATTGGCATCGCAAACAATTCGCCCAGCTTGGTATCCAACTCATTATTCGTAATACGGATTACAACCGCTTCCAAGACAAGGTGCGTAATGGCACTGCGCAGATCTTTCTGTGGGGATGGAATGCGGATTATCCCGACCCGGAGAATTTCTTATTTTTGTTGCGCGGTAGCAATGCCAAGATGAAGAGTGGCGGGGAGAATGCCTCGAACTACCAGAGCGCTGCCTTTGATGCCGATTTTGAGGCGATGCGGTTGTTGCCAAATGGGCCGGAGCGGCAGGCCGTGATTGATCGTATGGTCGCGCAGTTGCGCACAGACGCGCCGTGGGTATGGGGTATGCATCCCATGAGCTATGGCCTCTATCATGCGTGGTTTCAGAACACCAAGCCGAACCTGATGGCCAATAACACCTTGAAGTATTTCCGTTTGGATCCTGCGCTGCGTGCACAGAAGCGAGCCGAGTGGAACCCACCCCAGCTACAACCGCTGCTATGGGGTATGGCCGTCTTGTTGCTTTTGTTGTTGCCCGCATTGCTGGTGCGTTGGGTGGGTGAGCGGCGTGCGCGCTATACCCCATGGAAGGCAAAGCGAGGATAAGCAGTGCGTTATCTATTTACGCGTATTCTGCATGCCATTCCGATTCTGATCGGGGTCAACCTGATTACCTTCGTGCTGTTCTTTGTGGTGAACTCGCCCGATGACATGGCGCGCATGCAGCTGGGGATGAAGCACATCACGCCAGAAGCGATTGAGGATTGGAAGGCGCAACGCGGATATGACAAGCCTTTGCTTTGGAATGAGCAACAGCAGGGCGTGGCACAGGTTACTGAAACCCTGTTTTGGCGCGAGTCTATGCGCTTGTTCCAGTTTGATTTTGGCGTGGCGGATGATGGTCGGGCTATTGGCTCTGACATTCGTGCACGCATGGGGCCGAGTTTGGCGATTGCGATTCCGAGTTTTGTGATTGGTCTTTTGGTGCATGTCACCTTGGCTTTGTGGTTGGTGTTCTTTCGCGCAAGTTATCTCGATACCGCCGGCGTTGTGCTGAGTGTGGTGTTGATGTCGATCTCGGGACTGTTCTACATCATTGCCGGACAGTACTGGGTCGGGAAGCTACTGCATCTGGTGCCGATCTCGGGCTACAACCCGGGTGCAGATGCTTTGCGCTTCATTCTGCTGCCTGTGCTGATTGCGGTGATCTCGGGTTTGGGGACGGGCGTGCGTTGGTATCGCACCTTATTTCTCGAAGAGATGGGGAAGGACTATGTGCGCACCGCACGTGCGAAAGGGCTGTCCGAAATGCAGGTGTTGTTCCGTCATGTGCTGCGCAATGCATTGATTCCCATTCTGACCGGCGTGGTCGTCGTGTTGCCGTTACTGTTCATGGGCAGTTTGATTCTGGAGTCTTTTTTTGGGATTCCGGGGCTCGGTAGTTACACCATTGATGCCATTCAGGCGCAAGATTTTGCAATTGTCCGCGCCATGGTGTTTCTGGGGGCTGTGCTCTACATCATCGGTCTGTTGTTGACTGATCTTTCCTATACCTGGGTCGATCCGCGCGTACGCCTGCGATAAGGCTGAGTACGCGACGAGCATGAATATGGATATCGGACTCAAGCCTGTTTTTTTATGGACGGACATCCTGATTTGGTTGTTGGTTGTGGTGGCGATTTTGGGTGCGCGCTATAGCGCGCGCCAGCCTCATCTTCGGCGCCCATGGCAACGCGTTATGCGGAGCCCAATGGCGATGGGCTCCGCGCTGATTTTGCTGCTGTTCTTGCTGGTCGCATTACTCGATTCCTTGCATTACCGCCCGGCTTTAGACGGGCGTGGTGCCGATGGTGAGGTGCATTATGCGGTCGAGGTACGTAGCGTCTTGGACGATTTGTTGCGACCGATTCAAGCCGCAAATGAAAAGACCTATTCGGCACCGCTAGCGGCTCAAGGTTTGGTCCGTGAATTCGTGGGTGAAGGTGTCAGCGCGCGCCGCGATTATCCTCGGCTAGCGCATGGTGGCGCACATCTTGATGATCCAAATCAACGCCACGCAGATGTACTCCAGCGTAGTGAGCAAGGCGCCTATGCGGGGGTGTTTGTATGGCTGATCATTGCCGTTGTGTGGTGGGTCTGGTCTCGACGTGGTCGTGCGCGGACGCAGCCTGATTCAGCGGAGTTGCATGCGAGTCGTCGCGTCTACCAAGGGGTTTTGGCGGTCGCTTTGATTCTTTGTGTAGTGGGTGGAATTGGCTTCATGCTCGCCAGCAGCTATCACGTCTTTGGCACCGATAAAGTGGGGCAAGACGTGCTCTACCAAGCCATCAAAGGAGTGCGCACGGGCTTAGTGATCGGCACGCTGACTACGCTCGTCATGTTGCCGTTCGCCATTGTGTTAGGGGTTGCGGCGGGTTACTTCCGGGGTTGGGTCGATGATGTCATCCAGTATGTCTACACCACGCTGAATTCGATTCCAGGCGTTTTGTTAATCGCCGCAGCGGTGCTTTTGATCCAGGTCTACATTGATCAGAACCCACAGTTGTTCGAAACCACGGCTGAGCGCGCCGATCTGCGTTTGTTGTTCCTGTGTTTGATCCTCGGGGTCACCAGTTGGACCGGGCTGTGTCGCCTATTGCGCGGCGAAACCTTGAAACTACGCGAACTGGAGTACATCACCGCTGCGCAGTCGTTTGGCGTGTCTTCGACGCGGATTTTGTCACGGCACATCCTGCCGAATGTCTTGCATGTGGTGTTAATTACCGTGGTGCTCGATTTCAGTGGCTTGGTGTTAGCAGAAGCTGTGTTGTCGTATGTCGGCGTCGGGGTCGATCCGGCGATGATCAGTTGGGGCAACATGATCAATGCGGCGCGTCTTGAGATGGCGCGTGAGCCGGTGGTGTGGTGGACCTTGGCGGCAGCCTTTCTGTTTATGTTTGCCTTGGTGTTGGCCGCCAATCTCTTTTCTGACGTGGTGCGTGCTGCCTTTGATCCACGCTTACAGAGGCAGGGCGAATGAGCATGCCTTTGCTTGAAGTTGAGGGTCTACACACCTGGCTGCGCACCGCGCAGGGAGTGGTGCGTGCCGTCGATGATGTCAGTTTCAGTTTAGAGTCGGGCAAGACCTTGGCGCTACTTGGCGAGTCGGGCTGTGGAAAATCGTTAACGGCATTGAGTCTGATGCAATTGTTGCCGGAAGCGCCCTTGGCACGTTTCGATGGGGCTGTGCGCCTGCAAGGGGTCGATCTGCTGCGTCAGAGTGAGCGTGCGCTGCGCGATGTGCGCGGTCGACGTATTGGCATGATCTTCCAAGAGCCGATGACCTCGTTGAACCCGGTGCAAACGGTTGAGCAGCAGGTCGGTGAGGCAATCGCGCTTCATCGCGGATTGCGTGGCGAAGCGTTGCGTGACTCCGTATTGCAACTGTTGCGGGATGTGCGCTTGCCGGATCCTATGCAACGCTTGCATGCGTATCCGCATCAGCTCTCGGGTGGTATGAAGCAGCGCGTCATGATTGCCATCGCATTATCGGCTGAGCCTGAGATCTTGATTGCAGATGAACCGACGACTGCGTTGGATGTCACCATCCAGGCACAAGTCTTGCAGTTGCTACGTGACTTGCAGGCCGAACGGGGTATGGCGCTGTTGTTAATTACGCATGACCTGGGTGTGGTCGCGGACATGGCGGACACCGTGGCGGTGATGTATGCCGGCCAGTTCGTCGAAGTGGCAGCGCGCGAGGCCTTTTTTGCAGCGCCGCAGCATCCTTACAGCCAGCGCCTGTTTGCCGCCTTACCCAGTTTGAGTGCGCGTGGACAAAGGCGATTACCGATGTTGCCGGGGCAGGTGCCGTCGTTGCTGCATCCGCCGGAAGGTTGTCGTTTTGCAGCGCGCTGCACGGAAGTTTCTGAACAATGTCAGCACCCGCCGGGTTGGCACACCCAAGTCTCGGGTACGCACGTACGCTGTTGGTTAGCGCAGGCGGGGCAATCGATCCAAACGATTCGGCGTGCCCCTGATTCCAGCGCGTCGCACGCTGTTGACCAGCGAGGTGGCAATGCACTGCTACAGGTGCGGGATCTATCCGTGCATTTCCGCGTAGGGAGTGGCTGGCGCCGCAAATCGTTGCGTGCGGTTGATGGGGTAAGTCTGGATCTGAAAGCCGGTGAAACCTTGGCGCTGGTGGGGGAGTCGGGCTGCGGCAAAACCACCTTAGCGCGTGCCTTGCTGCAATTGCCAGCGCCGACCGCAGGTTCGGTGCGTTTGGGAGATACAGAACTCACGAGCCTGTCGCCCCGCGCGCTGCGTGGACAGCGTGCGCAATTGCAAATGATCTTCCAAGACCCGTACTCGGCCATGAACCCGCGCATGCCGGTGAGCGAGATTGTGTTGGAGGGCGTGGACAGCTTATGTGGCCGTGTCCCTGATGAAGAGCGACTTCAGCGTGCGGGAACGTTGTTAACGGAGGTGGGGTTGCCCGCCGATGCCGCACAACGATATCCGCATGAGTTCTCCGGTGGACAGCGGCAACGTATCGCGATTGCCCGTGCCTTGGCTTTGGCGCCACGGGTGTTGCTGTGTGATGAGCCGACCAGTGCGCTGGACGTTTCGGTGCAAGCGCAGATTTTGAATCTGTTGCGTGACCTGCAAGAACGACATCAGCTCGCGATGTTGTTCGTCACACACAACCTTGCCGTGGTGCAATGGTTGGCGGACCGAGTGGCCGTGATGTACCTCGGGCAGATCGTCGAGCAGGGCCCTGCGGAAGCCTTGCTAACCTCGCCACTGCATCCCTACACGCAGGCCTTGTTGGCCGCAGTACCCCAGATTTCAAAGCGTGCAGAACGTTCAATGTTGCACGTGGAAGGCGATCCGCCGTCACCACTACAACCCCCTTCGGGCTGTCGCTTTCATCCACGTTGCCCGCAGGCGAGTGAGGTGTGTCGTCATGAGGCGCCATTGATGCGTCAGCCACAGGGACACGCCAGCGCGCATCTCGTGGCGTGTCATCTGTATCTTTAACCCGTTGAGTCTGAGCGTCGATACTCGTTTGAATTAACCGAGTAGGGTGGCGAGGTGGCCACCGCGCTTACGCTGCATCATTAAAAACAGTTCAGCAAACTCCGGCACTACTGATTCCTGAACCGCAGGCTGTTGATTGAGCGCCTGACTCCAAGCACAGAGTCTGGGTAGGCGGTCACAGGGCAGCAGCGTCAAGACGCTTTGCAGGATTTCAAGGCGCATGCAGAGCGGTGCAAATGCGGCATCGACAAGGCTGAATTCGTTGCCGTTGAAGAATGGACCTTTGTCGAGGCGATGTTCCAATCGCTCCAACTTGTGCAGCAAGCTTTGCAGGGTTTGTTGATAGCCTTCCTCCGTGTCGCATCCGCCGAGATGAAACAGATCCATTAAACATGCGGATGCGAACTCGATCCAAGCGCGATTCTCTGCTTTCTCGAGCGGATCCTGTGGATGCAACGAGCCCGGTGTGACCTCGTCGATGTATTCGGCAATCACCGCGGACTCAAACAAGATGTGCGTGTCGTTCACTTTCAGCAGTGGAACCTTGCCGAGCGGTGAGATTTCCTCGAACCATGCTGGCGGATCATTTAGATCGATGTAGGTGATCTGATAGGGAACGTCTTTTGCGCGCAGGGCAATAACGGCGCGCTGCACAAATGGGCAGAGCTTGAAGCTGACGAGCTCAAGCGTGTCGGGGGTGAGGTTGGACATGTCGCGATCCTGCTAAAGCGTGGAAAGGCCGCAAGAGTCTTCCGGAAAGCCTTGCGGTGAATCGAGCGCGTGCTACCGTAGCACATCATGCGAACGCGCTCGAACCTGCTTTCATTGCTGCTTACCGGCCTGGCTCTGGCTGCCCTGAGCGGATGTGTTGCCAATACGCCCAAGCCCGATCCGAATGCCTTGCCGGGAAAGACCGCGGCAGAAACCGGCGACTTAACGCCGGAGCCCTTCCGCGCGAATTTCCTGCTCAAGTCCGATCTCGATCGTGCAGCTGAATTAACCCAGCGCGAAGGCTTGAAACATCTACGTGAGCTGATGGTCAAGCTCTATAAACGAAATCCGAACATGTGGCGGTTGCATGCCACCAGCTATACCGCCGCTGTGAATGAGGTGTTTGGCGAAAACTTCAAGACCTGGTTTGAAGAGTTCGGCGATCGTCGTGGTGGTGAGATTGTGAACCTGGCCTTTGACCCGGAATTTAGCGGAGACCGTGTGCGGGCTTTTGTTGCGGGGTTGTTGCAGATGTACATGGCGTCGTTCAATGACACCACTGAGATCTATATGAATACCCAGCTGGATCCGCAGCGGTTATATAACATGGCGCGCAACTTGGAGCGTGCGTCCTGGTTGTTGAATCACAAGCGCGATGCTCAGGGTCACGCCTATCTGATTGCTAACAGTATTGAGGGCGATGAAGTGAACTTGAGTTTCGAACGCCAATTTGGCAAGTTGATCGCGCAACAAGACATGCTCGCACAGGTTCTTGCGGATAAAGAAAATCGCACCATCACCCGCGTGGTGCATTCTGTGGCGACGGTGTTTCTTCCGATTTAGGAGTCTCTATGCCCATGAAGCAATCGTACGTTTGGTGTCGCACGTTGATGTGTGGAGCCATGTTGTTGCCATCCTTGGCTTTTGCACAGTCCTACTTCAATGCGCCGTTGTATCCGCCACAGGTTCCGCCTGTAAACACGGGGGTTGCCCCGGCGCCCATGCAAGGCTTTATGCCGATGGGCCCCGGTCCACGCGACCGTTTTGGTGGCTGGGAACGTGCCTGGGAACGTTGGAACCATCAGATGTTTGGCGACACCTTTGCCAATATGTTCGGTGACATGGGCGTGGATTTTGAGGTCGATGCGAGTGTGAAAGCGCAGGGGCAGATGGATGCGCAGGGTGTAACGCAAGGGCGGGGTGCGGCACAAGCCGATCCGCGTGCAAATGCTTTGCGTTACTACGGCCAGCCCTCTGGCGGCTGGATGCCGCCGATCGCTAATCCCTACGGTTGGCGTTAGGTTGAGTCTTCGAGGCCGAGCAAGGAATCCAGTGACGTTTGTAAGTCACGCGCAATCTTCGGCCCGTACACATCCACCATCATGTCTGCGGTCCAGCGATTGGAGGGACCCGCTTCGCCCATGATCTCGCCGACGCGGGCACCGAGGTAACGCAGGAACGGATAGCTTGGGCCTTCTTGGTTGAAGCCGAATTCGGCGTAGTCAGCAAAGCGTTGATTAAAGAGTGCGACCGCCTTGGCTCGATGGTCGCCGTTTGGACCATCATGTTCGAGCCGATTTTCCACAATCATCTCAATGGCTTTGATCGCCATGGCGCGACTGAAGCGCTGGCGATCTTCTTCTTCCATGCGTTCCCAGACGAGGCGGTCCGCAACCTGAACCAGAAAGGCCATGATTTCACTCAGGACATCGAGGCCCTGGCTGTAGGACTCAAACTGCACTTGCTCTTGCTGCATGTCGTTGAGGGTGCGACGACCGAGCTTCCAGCCGTTAAAGGCCACGGCACCCGCGACTTCTTCCAATTCTTTTTCGTCTTCGCCATGCCATTGGCTGATGATGCGCATAGAAACCTCAGGGGACTTTTGTAAATTTTTCAGCATGCTATTCTAGCGGAAAATTCCTGACTAATTCACTAAGCTAATTTTCCACGTCCATTCCGCCTTCCTTACTTCACGCCAAGATCACCGTTCCACAAGCATGCTGGATCTGACCGAACTGCAGCACCGTGTACAGCACAACTGTGACCTCGCAGATGCGCAACACGCGGGGGATTACACCCTGTGCACCTATTTATTGCGCATGCGTGAGCATTACCGCTGGGAGCAGGGGTTGCCGGCCGCCGCGCGGATTCCCAAGGANGATCTCTCCGATTGGCTCACTGCGCGTGAAGCACATTACGAGGCGCTTGAGCAGGCNGATTGGTTGCCGCTCAAGATCGCCGAGCAGGAGTTCGACGCCTTCGAGGTCGATGCCATCAACACCGCGCTTGAACCGCATGGGCTGTATTACGGCGCCGGCTATGGTCGTGGATGTCGGCCGCTGTTCTTCTTGGCGGAGTTGTTGGAAGCCGAAGGTGAGGGTGCGGCGCAGGTCAATATCTGTGGGCGTGAGTTGGCGCGTGACTTGCCGGCACCCGTGGCGATGCAGCAAAACGGGCGCGTGATCGTGCGGCGCCATGCGCTTCGTCAATGGTTGTGGGAGAAGTTTGAAGAGTGGGATTGGCGCAAGCGTGATAATCCATTGGCGCGTGCGTTTCGAGGGGCTGGGTTCGATCAAGACCCCGAGCAGGCGCTGGAACGTTTCACTGAAATCGTTCTGCCGCAGGTGGTGGCACATGAACAAGGTGAACGCCTTGCTGGTGAACAACTTGGGGCGCGCTGGGCAGAGGTTTTGAGTGGTTTGGGTCATTCTCGTGCGGAGATCTTGCTGCGTGCACTGCGCGATCATCTGGCAGATAGCCTGACGACTCTGCCGCGGCTGCTCTCGGACCTGGTGCGTGCATCTGCATTGGAATCCGATGCGGCGCGCGCGGTGCATTTCTATTTCGCCAATCTCACCGGTATGCGCAAGACGCTCTGGCCCGAACTGCGTGCCGGCTATGACCGTTGGGTGGAAACCGGTCTGGTGTCGTTTTTAGAGAATGAAGTGGGGGTGGCGACTGCGCGTTGGTCGACCTTAGCGCAGACTGTGCTGAAGGTTGCGGACGAGGGGGCTGTGACAGATCAGGCGGTCCGCATTGAGGACTGGGCCATTGCTGAGAAGCTCTTGTTGCCAAAGTAGCGTTCGGATCCTTTCGCGGGGGTAATAAAAAACGGGGCCGAGGCCCCGTTTTTTATTCGACGCAGTGCGCCGTTTGGAAGACTCAAGGCAGACTTACTTGGTCCAGTTACCGAAGTTATCGGTATTCTTTTCCAGGCCGTCTTCGTATCCAGCGGTGTAGGCATCGGTGATGCGCTGCTCTTCACGCTGCGGGTTCCGCAGGTAGCCGCCCATCCAGCCGTCCATATATTCTGGGTCCACGCCCATCTCTTCCATTTTGCAAACTGCGTCGTAGTAATTCATTGTTCCAGTGACTCCTTCGAGTGACCTGTCTCCCCCAAAAGAGAGACCCCCAAATGCGAAGTGCGGCGTATTGGAGCACAGCCTCCAGCCATAAGCAAGGGCTAATACACCTCGATTCCGCAGCGCATCCTAGATGCGGTTTGCTCGCGCTACAAGCCTTGACATGCGGTAGAAAAAACCCCCTGCAATGAGGCACTGCAGGGGGTCAAACGCGGCCGGAAGCACCGGCGGCGTGCGCACGAAACTAGTCGTTGTTGCCGCTGAATGCGGAGAGCAAGTGCAGCAGGCTGGTGAACAAGTTGTAGATTGCAACGTAGAGGCTGACGGTCGCCATGATGTAGTTGGTTTCACCACCGTGAACCAGTGCGCTGACTTCGTACAAGATCAGACCCGACATCAGCAGCACGAACATGGCAGACACGGCGAGTGCCAGACCTGGCATGCTGAAGAT
>JGI10211J34971_10000816_pt1 | contig 26034 bp, 26 predicted proteins | sample Etolagsediment_FD_34971 | JGI IMG/M metagenome (IMG submission 34971)
GAAAAATTTTGCAAATCTTTAGGGGGGCTTAAGTCAGGGTTTGCGTTATGCAGGAGGGGGAACTTTCAGATTTCGTCTGAGAGCAAAACCGCCTCAGCAATGTGGCCAATGGATTTGCGGGAATCCATGGCGCGTTTCTGCATCCACCGGTAGGCTTGTTCTCCGGCCATGTTGCGTTGCCTCATGAGCACCTCTTTAGCGCGCTCAATCAGTTTTCGGGCCGCCAGCTCTTCCTGAATGACCTTGGTCTGTACCATGAATTCTGTGTTCAGAATCGCTACGGCCGCCTGGTTGGCAACCGCTTTGATGAGGTTTACCTCTGTTTCCAGAAACTCGTGGGGTTCCGATGTAAAACAATTGAGAACGCCAATGACTTTTTCATCCTTGACTTCAAGGGGGACGCTGACCATGGAAACAAGCCCCAACTTGCTGGCCATTTCTTTTTCCTTGAAGCGGGGGTCTTTTAAAACATCCTTGAGAATCAATGGCTTGTTTTGGGTGGCCACGAAGCCCACGATCCCTTCATCCATGTCGAGGGATCGGTCTTTCAGGTATTCGTGTTCAATGGCCTGTGTCGCTTTCAACCGGATTTTTCTGGTGGGCTGGCTTTCATCAATAAGCCAGAGAGAGCAGATTTCAACCCCTGTCACCTTGGCCGTCACCATGACGATCAGTTTCAGGATATCTTCCAGGTAAAGATCGGAGGTGATGGCCCGGCTGATGTCCGTGAGGGCTTTGATGTATTTGTCATAGGTTTTAGCGGAGATTTTTTCCATTTTTTGTAGAAGCAGGGGTCGTTTATATAACCGGTTTGATATCCACAACCGGTGTGTTGTCAACAACTTCAAGCGCTTGGACCTTGATTCTAAGCGGTTGATCAACGTTGAGAATGCGAGTCTGATGAAAACCGATGGGATTGGGCCGACTGGGTGAACGGGTGGCGAAAACGCCTTTCAGAGGGTTTTGTCGATTCCCTCTGGGATGAACCTGCAATTTCTCTCGATTCGCGAGATGCAGCCAGGTTAAGACGATAATTTCATCCCCCGGCTGCAACCCGGCCAGACCCTCCCCGTAGGGTGATTCGATCTCAATCCAGGCTTCGGGAGCCCCTTCCTTTTCCTGGAAAGGGCAATCTCCCCTGTTTTTGAGGGTTGATCGAACCGTGCCGATCTGCCGCAACTCAAAGTCCATTATCGCTTTATAACCGCTATTGATTCAAATTTTCACGAATTAATGCGATGAGTTTTTTAATGTCCTGGGGGGACAGTTTGCCCGCTTTCATGAAAATCAGTTTGCCGTTTTTATCAAATGCCAGAACATCACTATTGTCATCGGCCAGATTCCATTCTTTTACGAGGACCTTGTCATAATCCCGTACATAGATGGCATTGGGGTATTTTTTCTGTTTCTCTTCAAGGGCGGAAGAGATCGCAAAATTGGGAAGCCAGGTGGCATCCATGTTGATCATGGCATATGACTGGTACTGGTCTTTCGGAAAATTTTCCAACCGAAGGGCTTCGCTGGTATCATTGTTGAGATCTTTTTCATCAGGATCCACATAAAAAACCACGTGGACTTTTCCCGTGAGTTCTTTGCTACTCCAGGGACTACCATCTAATCGTCCACCCAGGTCGCCTTTCAGTTCCACTTCCTTGGGAATTTGACCCACTTCCAGTCCTGCCCATGCGGATGAAGCCAACACGCATACCGATAACAGCATCATTAAAAGAGTTTTCATAATCGTTCTCCTCACCTGTTCAAAAATTGACCCGATCTGCATTGCACCATTAATTATGAAATAGATCATAACCCAAACGCCCATGTCAATGGGAATTCCTGATCATCGGCCCCTTATGCACTTCAAATCCGCAATCCGCAATCCGCATTCCGAAATCCTAAAGGTATCTTCCAAATTCAAGGGATTTCTTGTTGATGGCCAGCCCGGTATGGGTTTGAATCATTTCATGCGCTGTCTCTCTAAAGGGAAGATAAATTAATGTGGCTTTTTTGACAGCGGTGTTGATTTCGGGAAGCTTAGGCAAGATGTTTCTTTTGCTCACTGTCGCATGCGCAAGGGTCACCTTGATGCCCTGAATGGCTTCTGCGAGGGGCAGGGTCACCGGATGATGGGGTTCAGGTGGAAAGGCTTTTTCACTCTCCAATTTTTCCTGAGACAGGGTAAGGCGTCTTGATATGGCGAGAAAAAGCTTTGGTCTAATTTTAAAAGCCGGTGCCCAAAACGCCATATCCCGGTCATGCCAGGATTTTTGAACCACTTTCGGCTGGTTTGTCGTTCGAATGAAATCGGCAAACGAATTAATGGTGATGCCTTCGGTCCGCACTGACATCTTCCAGAAAGGGAGGTAGGTCAAGTCAGGGTGACCCGCTGGAACCATAAGAAAATCCACGGGAACAAATCGCCCCCCTTTGGTTTTCCAGGCAGTTTCACAGTTGCTGCATGTCAGGACCACGCTGTCCTTCTGCCCCTCGAGATTCCATCCGCATCGGGGACACAACGTCGCCAAAAATTCGAGTTTCCAGGGTGAGACATTTTCAGTAATAGAAGAAAATTTTTTCCTGTCTTTCGGCAGCCGTGCTACAGGATGGTGGGTGATGGCATCCAAAAGAGCGCCTTTGTCTAAATAGAGGGGCAGATAGATGAGGTTTATGGCTTCGCCCACATAGGCTTTGTGAAAAATCTCTTCCGAAATACCGGACATGAACTGTTTTTCCGTATTGGCCAGCATTTCGGACGTTTTCAGAAAGCATTTCAGAAATGAACCCTCGGTTTCCTGATTCAAAAAACGCATTTTCATGGCTTGCGGTCTCAGCCCCAGAGAAACGGGAAACCGCTTGAGAGGAACGGCCAGCCGTGTAATATCCATGATCCGGTAACGTACACCTCGAAGCTGACAGGCAAAGACAACACCCCGAAATCGCAGATAGGGGACATAGAGGATTTCTTTATTGCGTGTTTTGTGGGGAAGCACAAACCTGAAAGGTTCGTTAGAGAAAAGAAAGCTCTTTACATCACAGTATGGGCACTGAAGGATATGGTCGGTTTCCTCCAATTCAACAGGTGCGCCGCACTGGGGGCATTCCTGTTTGACCCGAAAAGCCATTGGGACTCCGATTAAAGCCTTTCACCACACTGGTTGCAGAATGTGGCGTCGGGCAGGTTTACCCCCTTGCAGTGAGAGCAGACTTTTTCTTTGGCTTTTTGTTCGACCTTCTGACCGCATTTGGGGCAGAATCTGGCGTTAGGGGGCAGGTTTTTGCTACAGTTGCCGCACTGACCAAATACCAGCTGCTGATGCCCGCAGTGGGGGCAGAATTTTGCATCTCTGCCAATGGCTTTTTTGCAGTCGGGACAGAAGTTTTCAGGCGGTGCGGTCTGCCCCTTTGGCCTGAAGGCGTCACCGAACATGGCCGGCATCATGAACCCCATGCCCATTCCCAGCCCCGCGCCTGCCTCTCCCTGGTTTGCGGCGGCTTTTTCCATGGCCATGGCGGCTTTCATTTTTACCAGGCGATCCAGGTCGGGAATGACATTCAAGCGGCTTTTGTCGTCGATGGTCGCCTGCACCTCGGGCGGCGGCGTAATCGAGGTGATGTAAAGATGGGTCAGGCCGAGTCCAAAGTGGCTCAGATCGTTCTTCAGAGCTTCCTGAAGTCCTGCTGAGAGTTTGTCGTATGTTCCGGGGAGGTTGAAGAGGCTGTCCAGATGTTCACCCAAATGGTCGTTAAACCTGGAGACGATGACCCGTTTTAAGTATTCCTCAATCTGTTCGGTGTTGAACTGCCCCATGGTCCCCACCATGGTGTTGATAAAAAGCAGCGGTTGGATTACCTGTATATTAAAAACGCCGTGAGCCCGAAGCCGAATCAGCCCCAGTTCCGAATCCCTGAAGGCCACCGGTTCACGAGTCCCCCATTTAAGATTGGGAAAAACCTTCATATTGACCATGTAAACTTCTGCTCGAAGGGGGCTGGTCATGGCCCAGGGTACGGACAGAATCTTGGTGAGGATGGGTATGTTGGCGGTTTTCAAGGTATGACGACCGGGTCCGAAAGCATCACAGGCACGACCCTTGTAAAAGAGAATGCCCGCCTGGCTCTCCCTGACGGTAAGCTGCGCCCCGTATTTTATTTCTCCAGAGCCTTTTTCAGGGATTCTGTGAACCAGTTCTTTGCCGGTTTCATCAAACCATTCAATGACTTCAAGGAAAATCACATTGTCCATTCCCATGGTTTTACCCTCCCTTACTTTCATTCAATATTGGAAGTTTAACCCCTATTTACATAAAGTACAAGGGAAGAATGGCTTAAAAATTCCTGTTTGACATGGCGTTTTGGCAAGGCTACTATACCGGCCTTGTCAGGCTTTTTGGCGCCAGGATGGATGCAGACAAGATTGCTGGCAAAAATTGTGTGGAGAAAAACATGAACCATCAGAACCATTTGACCGAAATGCGGTCAACTCTCAAAAATATTTTTTGCCCTAAAAATGTGGCTGTTATCGGGGCATCCACCACATTTGGCAAGTGGGGGCAGGTTATTTTTTCAAATATTAAGGCGGGCGGTTTTGAGGGCAAGGTTTTTCCGGTAAACCCCAAAGGGGGTAAGATGTTCGGTCTGGAAGTGTTCCCGAGTATCAAGGATATTCCGGATGGTGTTGACCTTGCCTTCATCACAACACCAGCCGAGACGGTTCCGGGATTGATCGAAGAGTTGGGAGAAAAAGGGGTAAAGGGCGCCGTAATCATTACATCGGGATTCAGCGAGACGGACGCATTCGGAAAGAAACTTGAAAGAAAAATCGTTGAAGTTGCGCGAAATAACAATGTTTGGATAATTGGCCCCAATACCATGGGAATTATTTGCCCGTATGCCGATTTTTTTGCGACAGGTTCTCATCCGCGACCCCAAAAAGGGTCCGTGGGTTTTATTTCACAATCGGGAAATCTGGGCAATCAACTCGTTCACTGGGCCGAACAGCAGGGGGTGGGCATTTCTCTGTTTGTAGGGTCCGGCAATGAAGCCATGCTGACATGCCCTGATTATATGGAATATCTGGAAACAGATCCCAATACCAGATTCATTGTGCTCTATGTGGAAAACGTCGGCGATGGCAGCCGCTTCATGAAAGTCGCGGAGCGGATCAACAGAAAAAAACCGGTGATTCTCCTGAAGGGGGGCAGTACGGCCGCGGGTAAAAAGGCAGCCGCTTCACACACCGGAGCCATGAGCGGCGAAGACGCCGTTTTCAAGGGTGCCTGCCGTCAGGCGGGAATCTTGAACGTGAATGTGCCATCGGATTTACTGAACTTGTCCGCTGGTTTTTCTTCTTTGCCTCTACCCATGGGAAACCGTGTGGGCATTGTGACGCTGGGCGGTGGCTGGGGGGTTGTGACGGCTGATGAATGCACCAAAAATGGGTTGGTGATTCCGGAAATTCCGGAAGGTATTGTGACCCGCATCGGAAAATACCTGCCCGAATTCTGGAGCAAGGGAAATCCCGTGGATCTGGTGGGAACCCGGAATCTGGATGCACCGGTGGTGGCTGTTGAAGAGTTGATGAAATGGGACGGGATTGATGCAGTTATCTGCCTGGGCATTGTGGGGCGCCATGAATTGGTCAAACAGATTCTGGATTCCACGCGCAAGGCCGATCCGGACGTATCTTCGGAGTTCCTGGAATATGTGGAAAAAATGGGTCGCGCGTTTGAAGAAGGTTTCATTGCAAAAATGGCTGCCTTTATGGAAACCTACCAAAAGCCCGTGATCGGGGTTTCCATGGCTGATGGCGGCAAGGGCACGGTACGCCCCGTTCCGGACAGCCGTTACAGCGGCGTCATGTACCAGACCCCTGAAACCGCGGTGAATGTGCTGGCGCAGATGGTGGCCTACGGTCGGTTTCTGTCCAAAATCGGTAGCGATCAAAACTGACCCCCCGAACATCTTGGCTTAAATAAGGCCGGAATGGCTATTCCGGCGGAAAGGTTTCAAGGCCTTCCAGTCGGGCGGCTGCAGATAGCCTTTCATCAAAGCAGGCAAACAGGAACCCTTCAGGCATTTTTTCCTGAATCACCAGCGCCGAGGCGAGATGGATTGCGTCAAAGCCTCTCAGTGGATGGGTTTGTACGATGCGGTCAATAGTGCCATTGAGCTCTTGGTTGACTTCTATACGGATGAAGCTCTCCCAATCCCGTTGAAACGAAGACGCTATCTTTCCCATAAGTGTTTCCGAAAGATTCGCTTCCCGTTTCTTTCGATACATGGAAGCCATGGTTTCCGCGTAGGTGACGAATGATGTGACGATTTGTGCCGCTGATCTCCACCTGGAAAGGAGCTCATCCGAATAAGGCTCCCGAAAATAACGCTTTACCAGTGCGCTTGTGTCAAGGTACAGGATCGTCATCAATTCACCGTCGGCCCTCAATCACCATCTCTGAAACAGGCTTCCCGGGAATTTCCACCGCCGAGATGCCGTCTTTCAGGATACGCCTGTTAGGAAGTGTAATCACCCCTCTCTGAATTAGGGGCGCCAGTGCGGTACGTATGGGCTGATTCCCGCCTTCTTCACTGATTATTCGGGCAACGGGCCTTCCCCTATCGGTAATGACAATCTCTTCCCCAGCTTTGACCCTGGCCAGGAGTCTGCTCAGGTTGTTTTTGACGTGCTTGATTCCAGCATTGATCATGGCGGTTCCCCCTTTTTATATTGGTGGCCACATTCTGTGCGATAGTAGCTACGAGAGGAGCCTCAGTCAAGCATTTTCGAGATCCTCGCTCTAAATTATTTAGCGAGCATCTCTTCTTCCGGCCTCCGGTTTTAAGGGCTTGGCAGGTGGCATCTGTTTCAGATGTTGTTGAAAAAAGGCTTTTGCGGAATTCCAGGCTTCCAGCCACCCCTTATGGTCTTTTTCGAGCATGTGTTTGCCGCCTTTAACCAGTTGAAGCTGAACTTTTTTGTCGCAATCGAGCATCTTTTTTGCCATTTCGAGGCTTTGCTCCATGGGGACCCGGGTGTCCTTTTCCCCGTGGATCAACAGTGTGGGCGCATGAATGGCGCAGGCTGCGTATAGGGGGGACTTGGCCTTTAACCCCAGGTCTTTGGCGCAGACCTGGGGAACATAGGCGTCTTTGATGCCCGGCGCCTGGGTGGTTTGGGCCCAGCGATCCAGGTCTGTCACGGGAAAAAAGGCCACGACGGCTTTTATTTTGGGTGTAAGGCCCGCAGCCAGAAGGGCCACCTGCCCGCCTTGGGAAAATCCGAGCAGGCCGATTCGGTTGGGATTAACCCCGGGCTGTTGGGAAAGCCACTCGACTGCTCTGACCACATCAAAGGGCTGCTTCCCGCCGCAATCATCCTGGCCGCCCGTGTCGGGCCAACCCCGCATGGATAGGGCCAACGCCACATACCCTTCACGGGCCAAATGCCAGGCCACAATGCTCACCATGTCCGCACCGTTTTCTTCCGGTTCAAGCCAGCCATGGAGCACTATGACGGCCGGATCGTTTTTGTCGGGATCCGCAGGGCCGTAGAGAATGCCGGACAGGGTGATGTCGTCTCCGGGGATGGTGACGCGAGTCCCCTCTTTTAAAATTTCCTGTTTATCGATGCAGGCGCCTGGAATAACCATCAGAAAAAGGGCCAGGAGATATGCTCCGAATTCGTTCGGCGCTGGGAACGTTCTTTTAAGGCCGGAGTTTGGCATGTGTGACCGTCAACCGGTGACCGTAAACCGCTTACACGTTTAACTTCCGGTGAATCAGCTTAATGACCGATTTGGGATTGGCTTTTCCTTTCGATTTTCGCATCACCTGGCCCACCAGAAAATCGATGGGCTTAAGGTTTTCTTTGCTGATTTGAGACACCACTTTGGGGTTTTCAGTGATAACCTCGTCGAGGAAAGTCCCAAGTTGGTCTTCATCCTGAATCGGTTTTAACCCTTTTTTATCGATGATGGCTTCCGGATCTTCTCCGGTTTTGAACATGTCATCCAGAATTTCTCTGCCGATTCCGGCAGTCACTTTGCCCTGGCTTACGAGATTGACCAATTCCGCACAATCCTTTGGTTGGATGAGACAATCGTCCAGTGTACAGGATGTCTCATTGAGAAGTCTGAAAAGTTCCTTGATAATCCAGTGGCTCAGTTTTCTGGGATCTTCGCAATAGGAAACGCAGGCAGTGAAATAATCTGAGATATCCTTATCCCGGGTCAGGATCAACGCATCATCTCTCGGGATGTCATGTTCATCCATGATACGCTTGACCCGCTGGTGGGGCAGTTCGGGCAATGCCTTTTCGATGTCGGCGACGAATTTATCTTCCAGGTTTACCGCCAGCAGGTCTGGATCCGGGAAATAGCGGTAATCGGGGGCGTCCTCTTTGCTCCGCATTGGGTGAGTGACGCGCTTTATTTCGTCAAAAAGAAGGGTTTCCTGTTCCACAGCGCCACCGGATTCGAGAATTTCCGCCTGTCGGCCCATTTCGTATTCCAGGGCTTCCATCATGAATCGGAAGGAGGACATGTTCTTGACTTCGGTCCGGTTGCTGAACTCCCGGCTTCCTTTAGGGCGAATGGAGAGATTTACGTCACATCGAAGCTGGCCCTTTTCCATTTTGCAGTCACTGATACCGATGTAGCGGAGTATCTGCCGAAGCTTTTCAAGGTAGTTCCTGGCTTCCTGAACGGAGCGCAGTGGGTTTCGTTCATGGTCTCCCACGATCTCAAGGAGCGGTACGCTGCTGCGATTGTAGTCGACCAGGCTGTAATCGGCGTCATCAAAGGAATCGGATGAGTGGACCAGTTTTCCGGCATCTTCTTCCAGGTGGATCCGTTTGATGCCCACCGGGTAGGGATTTCCATCATCACCGGTGATTTCGAGATATCCGTTTTCACAAAAGGGGAGTTCGTACTGGGAAATTTGATATCCTTTGGGTAGATCCGGATAAAAGTAATTTTTCCGGGCAAATCGCGATCTTTGGTTTATGGTGCAGTCAAGGGCCACGCCCGCCCGAATGGCATATTCCACCGCCTTTTTGTTGAGAACGGGCAGGGCTCCCGGCTGCCCGGTACAGACCGGACAGATTTCAGTATTGGGAGGGATGTCATAAGCTACCCTGCAGCCGCAGAACAGCTTGGTTTCAGTTTTCAGCTCCACGTGCGTTTCAAAGCAGATAATTGCGTCGTATTCCATGGTTGGGATTCCTGTAGGAATTAGGTATAAGGTTTAAGGTGTAAGGGCCTTAAACCATTTTTCAGTGTTCCATATTTGACAGTCTCGTAAAAAGTCGTCACCCCGTTGAAAAACGGGGTCCAGTGCTTTTTTAAACACCTGATAACACTGGATTCCGGCTTTCGCCGGAATGACGGAAAAAGAGCATTTTCGACTTTTTACGAATGCATCATATTTGCCGTTTTAACCAACCGCTCGTAAGCCGCGCCCACCCTAAGAACCATTTCTTCATCAAAGGGTTTTCCCACGATTTGAAGGCCCACGGGAAGATCATCCACTTTACCGCAGGGAAGGCTCATGCCGGGCAGACCTGCCAGGTTTAGGGAAACGGTGTAGATGTCCACCAGGTACATCTGAAGGGGGTCGGTCATTTTTTCACCCAGTGCAAAGGGGAGGCAGGGCGTGACCGGTGTCATGATACAGTCCACTTTCTTGAATGCCTCGTCAAAATCCCTCTTGATCAATGCTCTGACTTTCTGGGCTTTCAGGTAATAGGCATCGTAGTAGCCTGCCGAGAGGACATAAGTTCCCAGCATGATGCGGCGTTTGACTTCCATTCCGAAACCTTCCGTTCGGGTCTTGTGATACATTTCCATGCAATCGGTGATATCACCCGCATTCCTGAAACCATATTTTACCCCATCAAATCGCGCCAGATTGCTACTCGCTTCAGCGGTAGCGATGAGGTAATAGGCGCTGATGGAATGAGGACTGTGGATCAAGTTAATGGGAACCACAAGGGCACCGTTTTTCTCAAGAAGATGGATCGCCCCCAGCACTTTCTCTTTGATTTTCCCATCCAGCCCCTCCGCAAAAAACTCTTCTGGAATTCCAATTCGAACCCCTTCAATTTCCTGGTTGAGCGCATTTAAGAAGTCGGGTTTTTCAACATTTGCAGAGGTGGTATCCAGTGGATCGTGCCCGGAGATGACATTTAACATCATGGCACAGTCGCCAACTGTTTTTCCAATGGGTCCGATTTGGTCCAGGGAAGAGGCATAGGCGATGAGACCGTACCGGGAAACTCTGCCGTAGGTTGGCTTGATGCCGGTGACACCGCAAAAGGCGCATGGTTGTCGAATGGATCCTCCCGTATCGGTCCCAAGAGCGAGAATGCTCTCACCGGAAGAAACCGCTGCTGCCGAACCGCCGCTGGAGCCGCCAGAAACCCTTTCTAGATCATTGGGATTTCGGGTGGGGCCGACAATGCTGTTTTCAGTGGACGATCCCATGCCGAATTCATCCATGTTGGTTTTTCCCACCAGGACGGCGCCGGCTTCGAGGATGTTGCGAAAGGCGGTAGCGTTATAGGTGGGAACAAAGTTCTCGAGAATTTTCGATCCGCAGGTGGTTTTGATCCCTTTTGTGCACAAAAGATCCTTCACGGCAACGGGAATGCCGGTCAGAAGCGGAATATCGCCGCCCTGCCTGAATTTTGCGTCGGCGAGATCCGCCTGTTTGAAAGCGGTTTCCCGGGTTGTGGTGACAAAGGCATTAATGGATTGCTCTCTCTCATCTATTCTTGTAAAAACCGATTCCGTAATTTCCCGTGCGCTTACTTCCCGCCGCCGCAGCATTTCGGTCAGTTCTATTGCGCTTCGGTCGCAGAGCTCCATGGCTTGGTTTTCCAATATTCTTTAACCTTCCAGTATCTTGGGTACTTTATAGTAGTTCTCTTCCCTCATGGGGGCGTTTTCAAGCAAGGGTTCAGTTTCCTTATGCGCTAGAGGCGTGTCTTCCCGCCATACGTTGTCTATTTCGAGAACGTGGCTCATGGGAGCGACGTGGTCAGTGTCGAGGCTTTTCAGGGCCTCCACGTAGTTCAAAATGGAATTGAGGTCTTTTTGGAAAAATGCGGTTTCCTGGTCCGTCAGTTCCAACCTTGCCAGCCTGGCCACATGATGGACTTCTTCCTTTGTGATCATTTCAGCCGTTTCTTTTTTTGAAGCGACGGTGCTCTCATTGGTGGAGGCTTGGATGCTTTTCACGGATTCACCCGCAACGGGCTCCAAAGGCGCGTTCAGGGCCAATTCCTCAAGTTGGGCAGGATCAGCCGAAGAAGGGGCTTCGGTGAGGGGACAAAAGGCTCTTCGGTTTTTGGGAAAGGCAATCACATCCCGTATGGACGTCGTTTTGAGTATCATTGCAATGACACGATCCAGTCCAAGGGCCAGTCCCGCATGGGGGGGCGCTCCGAACTCCAGGGCTTTGAGGAAAAAACCGAACTTAGCGGTCGTTTCTTCATCGCTGAGTCCCAAAGCTTGAAAAACCTTTTGCTGAACGTCCATTCGGTGAATACGAATGCTTCCGCCTCCCAACTCCTCACCGTTCATGACCAGATCGTACGCCCTTGAATTGAGGGCCTGAAGCGCAGGCAGGTCTTCGGGATCAAAATCCACCCGGTCGGGCATGGTAAAAGGGTGATGCTGTGAGCTGATTTGTCCGTCCTTCAATTCAAATAGTGGAAAATCCGTGACCCACAAAGGCCGCCAGTGGTCTTTGGGAATCAGGTTCAGCCGTTCGGCCACGTGAAGGCGCAGTCTGCCCAGCACTTTTTTCACCAGTTCGCCGGATTCGTCCGCGATCATCATGAGGACGTCTCCATTCTGCGCTTTGAAACGGTTTAGCAGTGCCGCCTGTTCATGGGGGCTGAAAAACTGAACAATATTGGATTGAAGCTTTCCGTCAATCACCTTCATCCAGGTTAGTCCTTTGGCGCCAAATTGCGGAACGATGGTTTTCGCATATTCATTCTGCAAAATGTTCTTGCTGAGGGCGCCGGTCGAATCTTTGACGGAAAAACCCCTGATTTCACCGCCCCTATCGATGATTTGCCGAAATATGCTATAATTTGCGTTTAGAAAAATATCCGTGGCATCTTCGAAAGTCATTTCGAAACGGAGATCCGGCCGGTCCGTCCCATAACGGTTCATTGCCGTTTCATAGGTCATTCGGGGAAAGGGCCGGGGAAGGGCAATTTCCCCAATGGCAAACATTTTAACCGTCAAGGCTTCAATCGTTTCATAGATAAATTCCTCGTCAATGAAAGAAGCCTCCAGGTCCAGCTGCGTAAACTCCGGTTGACGATTGGGCCTTAAGTCTTCATCACGAAAACATCTTGCAATCTGAAAATATCGGTCCATGCCGCCGATCATGAGAATCTGCTTGAACAGTTGGGGCGATTGTGGCAGGGCGTAAAATTTTCCATGGTGAACCCGGCTGGGAACCAGATAATCTCTGGCGCCTTCGGGTGTGCTTCGGGTCAGAAAGGGCGTTTCGATTTCAGTGAAGTGTAGCGTATCCAGAAAATCCCGAATACATTTGATAATCTGATACCGTTTGCGAAAAATGTTCTGCACCGAGGGCCGGCGAAGATCCAGATATCGGTATCGGAGCCGTATTTCCTCGTCAACATTTTCAGGCCCGGCCTGGATTTCCTCCCCGAATACCATGGCCTTTTCACTGATCTGAAAGGGCATGGCCTTCGATTTTGATAATATTTTAACGTCACTTGCCAGGACTTCAATTTTTCCGGTCTCAAGGGCCGGATTTTCAGCGGCTTTATCCCTCAAGGTTACGCGGCCGCGAACTTCAATGACATATTCTTCCCGTACTAAAGCGGCCGTTTCATAGCTGGTTTTGTCTTTTTGTGGATCAAAAACCACCTGAACAATGCCACGAACATCCCTCAGGTGAAAAAAAAGGATGTTTCCATGGTCCCGTATGGCATCAACCCAGCCCATGAGCAGTACTGACTTACCGGCATCGGAATCAGTCACCGAACCGCAATATGTTCTTTCTAGACGAGTCATTAAAATCCCCTGGCTGTTTCCGCCCGTTTATTCATGATGCTGATCACTTCGTTCAAGCCTCAATTTTTAAGGAAGATCCTTGAATTAAACGAATAAAATCCATCTTTATAGTTTAGATATTTTTTTTAGTCAACAGGGGCTTAACTCTTTTTCAGGCGGGCGGAAACTTTTGGGACAAAAGGATATCGAGGCAATACTTTCGGAAAATCAATAAATCAAGAACGTCCCTCATCCCTCTGGAATTTTGGATAGCTCGCCAGGGCGATGGCATCGGGAATATCCCCGGTCTTGAACCTATCCAGAATTCCATTCAATACTTCCTTGGTTCGGTTGTTCATGGCGCCTCCTTTCATTTTTCTTGACTCCTAAAACCAGAAAACCCCCACGGCATGAGGAAAATGCCACAGGGGTTGTTCTGGTAGCCTGGTTCAACCATTGACCTGTTGGTCGATGATTGAGATTGAGACCTTAGTAAATAAATGAATAAAGCATGCGTTAAATTATGCCATATTATATCATATTTATTCTGATTTGTCAATATTGTAAATTATTGATTTCATAAGCATTATTTCAAGCCATTGAATCTGCAAACAGTACAAATCCTGAAATCATGGAAGAATAGTCCGAAATTACAGGTATTTCTGCGATTATTCGATGAGAAAGGAGCCATTTCTGTGGACAGGCTGAGACATCCAGAGTCCTATGTGTGGAAAGTGTGGTGGGTACAAATTTCTCAAAAAACATTGCCATAAGCCATATCTAAAATAAGGCCTGCATCGCCGAGAACAAATAATGGCTGATGGGGTGATAACACCTCAAGTTTTAATTTCTTAAATGATACCAGTCATTTAATTACGCTTTTCATGCCCATTATTTTTCCATTTCCAATTACAAGAATGTATAAAAAAAATCTATAGATAAAAAAATACACACTACTGAACTTTTTACTTGACAATGTGTATTATATGTGATATATAGCCTTCAAACACACTGGCTTGAGATAAACCTATTTGTACGTATCATGGAGGTGGGCTATGGCAGCGAGAATAAATATTAGCATTCCTGAGGATCTTCACGAACGACTTACCCGATTCAAGGATAATCTAAATATGTCTAGGATTTGCCAAGAAGCGATTGGGAGAGCGGTTAGGCTTGAAGAACTGAAAGCTGAAAATACTGATATAGAAACTTTGGTAGAACGATTGAAAGAGGAAGAATTGCAGGTCGCACAAAAATATGTTGATGAGGGCTTTGAGTGTGGAGTTAAAGATGCTTATGGCTTGAGTTTAGACCAATTTCTTCAAATAGATACATGGGGTTCAGACAATTATGACTGGCACGATGAGAGTGCACCCTTTTTCCCCAGCAAGGAAACCGTCAGAGCCTTAAAGGAATTTGATGAAAGAACAAACTTCATAGATGGCGAATGGAACATGGTGAGTAATGATCATCCTGGAATGTATTATGCGCTAGAACCTAAAAACTATTTTGTTAGGGGTTGGATGGATGGGGTTTTTAATGTTTGGAAAGAGGTGAAATATAAATTGATAGGTTTGCAGGATGAGCCAAAATTGCTCAAAATTGTTTGTGACGAAGATGATAACGAAGACTGAAAAGAGAAAGGAGATTTCAGATGGAATTATCAAGGCATGCCGAAGTAAGGTCTCAACAAAGGTCGATCCCTAGAGATTACATTGAAATGATAATGGAATTTGGGACTCCCACCAGAAAACCAGGGAATGCTCTGGAATACAAAATCCACAAAAGGGACAGGCAGCAAGCCATTAGCCGTCTTAAACGCCTTATCAATACCATAGATAAATGCCAGAAGAAGGCGGTATTGGTTGATAGAAACCTCAATCAAGTCATTACCGTTTATAATAAGATTTGATTCCTGAACATTGGTTGTCATGGGAGAACCTTATTAAAACATTGATTTTGTTTTTTGAAAATTCCTAAAAAGGAGGTTGAAGATGCCCTATGCAAACTACATTTCCATTTTAGAGAAAAACGGTGAGAATGTCCTTGGAGACGGAATTGATTTTGATGATATTGATTTGAGTGACCCTTCTCTCGAAGCCATTCAAATAATCACTCCAAGATCCATGTATAGGCTTGTGATTCAGGATAGTGGAATAGATAGTCGAAGACTGTCCTGTGAAGGGATGGATGAGATCAGAAGGGAAACTTTCAAGGTTTTGGAGGGTGGCAAACAAGACTTGAAATGAATGGCAATAGAGTAGGGACAGATATTTTAAGACTCCATAGCATTCTGTAGATAAGCGCGGAAATTTCCCTTAAATCCTTCCAAAAATCCCAAGATAGTGTACCCACCCGTAAATAGTCAGGTAACATAGAAGTAGAAGAATCAGGTTTGAAAGAGTGAGATAGCAGGAACCGCGATATGCCTTCCATCCTCCTCCCCCCTTTTGGGGGGGATAAGAGGGGGGGCTTTGTGCTATGTCCTTGTTTTTGTACGCCTAAATACCAAAACGAGGAGAAGTAGCACATGCCCCACACATGGAAGTCATTAATAACCTATTTGTCCAATATCACAAAAGAAAATTATGACTCTATCACTTGCTGCACCCACTGCGGGAACCGGGATTCCTATATAAAATGGGGTTTCTACAGCAGATATCTATTTAACGATGAGCTCATAAAGATCCAGCGGTACCGCTGTGATAATGATCTATGCCCTCGAAAAACCTTTTCGGTCCTGCCTCATGCGTTTTTGCCGATTTTAAGGGCGTCTTTGTGTATGCTGATGTATGTCCTCGATCTGTATGAAAAGGGGCATACTGTCGCACATATTGCCAGACGCACCGGAAACGAGTGGCCCAGAATAAGAAGTTGGATTTCTAAAGCCATTGTAATTCGGGACTGGCTCCAGCGAGAGAATACCTTCCCTTGCCTATCGCCAAACACCCATTGGAACTCTTTTACCCGAAATTTTTCCTGGGCTTTTTATCCCAATCGAGTCCGCTAAAAAGCCACCAACACAAAACGAATATTCCATAAAATCAACAAGTTTATTAAAGGAAACCTTCGTTGCCAATAAACCCTAACAACGGAGGTTCAAATGACAGAACAAAATGACAAGAATTTAGACTTGGCCCTGTGGCGTTACTCAATTATCAGTCCACTGTTGCACAGGGATGCCAATGAGCAGCCTTTTGGGGAGATGCTTGATTTAGCGTCCTGGAACAATTACATCCACCCCAACGGTTCCCATGTGACCCTGAGTGCGGAAACCATCAGGAAATGGTTTTATCGTTACTTACGGACCGGCCTGCCCGGACTTGAGGGCAAAACCAGGTCCGACAGTGGCAAACATCATATACCGTTTGAAATTTCATCTGAAATGATTGACCTGCGTGAGAAACACCCCAGATGGACCATTGCAGGGATCATCAGAGAATTGGCACGGACCCGTATTTGGAACGGTCATAAGCCCAGTCGGTCGGCCTTGTACCGGTTTGCCAAATCACACAACCTTCAAAGAGATCCCCACATTTATCCCCAACAGGCTCGACCTTTTGCCTTTGACCATTTTGGGCAGTTGTGGATGGCCGATTATCTCCACGGTCCAAAACTGTTCAATAACAGGAAAAAACAGAAGACCTATCTGCATGTGATCCTGGATGACAGCAGTCGTTTCATTGTGGGGGGTGGGTTTTACCTGACCGAGTCCGTGGAACCTTTGATTCATGATCTCGTGGAGGCGGTGAGAAGATTTGGCATCCCTCAGCGATTTTACACCGATAACGGCGCGGCCTATGCCAGCCGTCATCTAAAACTCATCTGTGCCAGAAACGGAATCGCCCTGGTTCATACCCCTCCCTATAAACCCCAGGGAAGGGGAAAAGTCGAGCGTTTGTTCAGAACCGTCAGGGATCAATTTCTTTGCGACCGTTTCAAAACCTTGAATGAAATCAACCTTGCGTTTAAATCATGGATCAGCCGCTATCATGAAACCATCCATTCTTCCCTTTCCTGCTCACCTCTGCAAAAACGACTGCAGACCCGCAGTGTCTGCAGGGTACTGCCGCCTTCAACCGATATCGAAGCGCTGTTCCGGATGGAACGTCGGTGCAGGGTTTACAACGATTCAACCATCCGGTTTAAAAAAGTGCGTTATGAAGTTCCCGAATGCCTGCCGGGTTCCAGGGTCACCATTTACTACATGCCCTGGAACAAGACCTGTATTTACTATGGCAACGAGATGAAAAAAGCTCGCATTGTTGATCTGTTAGCCAATGCAAGACGATTTGAAAATCCGAACCAATAGGAGCGTATCATGTTTGAACAATCAGCCTCTCCGGCAGAATTCTTTGATTATAAGTGTCACCCGTTTGCCGATACATACCGACTGAAGACACCATTCCTCGCCGAACAGGACAACCGATTTCTTAAAACAGCGTTATCCCTGATATCCACAGGAAAAAGCTTTGCACTGTGCGGCCCTTCGGGCGCTGGCAAATCGACTTTGGTCCATTATCTTTTGTCCCGGCTTGATGTGAATTGTTACAAACCCGCCCTGGTCCATTACGGCGGTTTGCAGCGCAATGGGATGCTCAAAGCCATCGCCGATGTGATGGGAGTGGATACCGATGGCAGGACCGTTCCATTACTGATCAAATTGCAAAAACAAATCACTCTGATGGCTTCAGAAAATCGAAGTATGTTTCCGGTTTTTGCCATGGATGATGCCCATTTGATGGAAAAGGAATCATTGATGGATATCTGCTCATTGATGTTTAATCCCCACAAAGAGACCGTGGCCGCAAGTTTCATTCTTATAGGGGACGAAACCCTTGAGAAGAAACTGGAATTGCAAATACTGGCGCCGGTTAGAAACCGTCTGACCGGTCTGTTTCATTTGAACACCCTGGATGAAAAGGAAAGCGTTGAGTTCATCAAATTCAGACTCGCCAGTGGAAAGGCTCCGGAAAACCTTTTTGGTAACAATGCCCTCAGCATTATGTCTTCCTATTGCAGAGGCAACAGACGTCAAATCATGAATATGGGTACTTTGCTCATGGCAGAGGCCTTTTACAGGGAGGAAAAAACTATCGGGTCGGATTTGATCTTCAATTGCGACCAGATAGAGATATCTGAGTGAAACGGAGGCATTCGAGAGGGGACTCCGATGCCAAGGGATAACTCAGTGCGGTAGACTGCTGTCTACATGGAGCTCGACGGTTCGTTATCGTCGGGCTCCAACTCATCCTAAAAAGGTAAAAAACCGTGAGAATTTTTAGGGATAATACCGCGACAATCAACAGCATTCCACATCTATCAATTATATTGGAGTTTTGAAAATCATGAATTCCATTTCGCTGAAAAGATAGACGATCCTGCTGCCGAAAAAATCTAGTTTGGCAAATTCGATTGTTACTACTGAAATAATTTTTCTAATTTTAGTAGGTAGTTATAAAAGAAACAAAATTTGGAAAGGAGAACTAGAATGGAGAGAAAAAGAGTGGACATAAACAAAATGGCCAAAGATGCAGTTGTGGAAAAACTTGAAACTAATGGTTTTAAAATATCAAACCAAGACTGGTATAAACGTGGGAAAAACATTATAGCCAACAAAGACAGTCGTTCATTCAACATCAAAGTGCATGCGAAAAGGGATTCTGATTGGCCTAACTGTAAGGGTGTATCAGGTTCAAATTCAATCCTTATCCTCGTTGACTACAGGCGTATCGGTAGATTTGGAAAACCGGATTTCTATATCCTTTCTGAGGGAGAATGGATTTCTACCGTACATACCGTGGTGGGAGATCGTATAAAGCGTGGAACTATTGAAATCAATGAGGATAATGTTCCTGTATGGCTTGATCAGCCTTTAAAAACTGGAAAAGGGTTCTACTCAGGGATGGGCCTAAAAAACCGAGATGTTGCCTCACATAAGGAAAAATGGGAAAAGTTACTTTCTGTTTAAGGCGACCTGCTCACAAATAATAGTTGGCGGGTATCAATTCGGATTGGAGGAAAGGGTAGCATTCTTTCATAGCCTTTCACTGAAATTCCAGGGCAATAGATCGCTGTCAATATAGGTCTACTTTCTGTTTGACATATGATAAATCATTTTTTTAATTTTTCACCTTCTTGTAAAATGGCAGTGTCTGTTTTGGATGCTGCCTTTTTCCTTTTTGGTACCCGATTGAATTTTTTTTGATTGTGAAAATAAAAAATTAATTTTGGCGATTGTAGACACTCAAGTCGGAACTATGGATTGCACCACTACCTTTTAGCTAGTTTTTTACCTTGACGAAAATATTTACGTTGGATACTCTTTTTTCCCGGATGCACGATTTGCCATGGGATAAGATTTTGTAACTCTCTCATATTATGTCCTGGACTTTTGGAAAGGCCAATAAATGGAAACTCAATCAGCATCTAAGATATTCAATCAAGCTATATTTCGTGTTCCTGACTACCAAAGAGGATATTCTTGGACTTCACATCATTTAGAGCAATTTTGGGATGATTTAAAGAGATTGCGAAAAGCACAAGACCATTATACAGGCCTTCTGACAATCGAAGAAGTCAAAAATTTCCAAGAAAATCCCAAATGGGACGATGTAAATTGGATTATATCATCAGCAGATTATAAACCTTTCTATATTGTTGATGGCCAACAAAGATTGACAACAATTTTAATCTTAATACAATCAATAATAGAAAAAATTGATGATGATGATAAAATTAATCTTTTGAGCAAAATACAGATACGAGAGCAGTATATATGTATCAAAAATGATAATTTGATGGCATATATATTTGGTTATGAAAAGGATGATCCAAGTTATGAGTTTTTGAAAACCTATATTTTTCAGGAAAACTCAAGCAATAGCATAAATACACCTTTTTCACTTTATACAAAAAATCTTCTTTATGCTAAAAACTTCTTCGATAAAAAACTATCTAAATTCGACAATGAGAAACTTGAAGAAATTTTTAGAAAAGTTACATTGAGATTTAAATTCAATTTATATGAAATTGAAAATGAGCTTGATGTTTTTGTAATGTTCGAAACTATGAATAATAGAGGAAAGCCTCTTTCGAAACTAGAAATATTAAAAAACCGATTGATATATCTAAGCTCTATATTGCTGGATGCGTCTGATGAACAAAAACAAGAAATTAGAAATCAAATTAATAATTCATGGAGAACAATTTATGAATACTTGGGGAAAAATTCGCATTCACTATTAGATGATGATGAATTCTTGAAAAACCACACCTACATGTATTTTAATTATATGGGCCAGGACAAATCAGATCGTTACGCTGAATTTCTTTTGAATGATTACTTTAATACTGACAACATATATGAAAGAAAGATTACAATTAAAAGCCTTTACAAATACTCAGATAGCATCCAAAGAAGTATTTTAAAATGGTTTGATATAAAATTTCCCTGGAATACTGTTTCGGATACAAATAAACGAATCATGAGTGGGCTTAGAAGAATTAGTCGTCTAAAATCTGCGTATTTTTTGCCTTCGATAATGGCTGCACTCTTATTTAGAGATACCCAAGAAAATGCATACGGAATTGATCAACTACTAAGATTGTTCAAAGCTATGGAAAAATTTGCCTTTCTTTCATTCAATGTCTTTCAGCGTAATTCCAACTATAAGAAGAATCAATTTCTAGGTCAGGCTTCGAAAATCTATTCTGGAGAAAAAAGTGTTTCTGATTTTGTATTGGAAATCGAAGATGCAGTTCGTCAACAGCCTCAAAGTCTAGAATCATTTCGTTACTATTTGGACAGGCTTTTTGATAATCCGAATAAACCAGGATTTTATGGCTGGAATGGTTTACACTATTTCCTCTATGAATATGAAAAAAGCCTGAAAGGAAATGAAGAGATGAAGACTACATGGGAGAATGCGAATAAATCCAGCTCAATAGAACATATTTACCCCCAAAACCCTAATGAAGATTGGATAGTGGGTTTTAGGTCTTTTACAGAGAAAGAAAGGGTAACCCTATGTAATTCTCTGGGAAACCTATTGTTGATATCACAGAGGAAAAATTCCTCCATTAAGAACAAAGGCTTTGCATTTAAGAAAAAGCATACAACTGATGCTGGGCAGTCTGACAACAGTGGATACTTCAACGGTACCCATAGTGAAATCGAAATTATGGAATACGATAAATGGACTGCAAATGAAATTTTGGATCGAGGTATAAAAATGCTTCGTTTTATGGAGAAGCGTTGGGAGATTAACTTCGGTGGTGAGAATGAAATGAAGAGAGTTTTATTTTTGGATTTTTTGTAGAATTTATTTTTCTAAATGTTTTAATGGTTGGCCTGTTAAGGAGTCTAAAAATGTTTGTTAGAATTGAAAGTATCATTGACACACGTTGGTTTGACAATGCTGAGCGTGTTAGGGTTACGATATCTCAAGAAGGAAAAGTATCAGGACTGTATAACCTCCCGGGGCTTAACAAATGGGCAGTAGAGAATAGAATAGGTAAAGATCCAGGGAACCCGGTACTGCTTAAGAGAGAAGGCGGAATTTTTGATGGGTTGGATATCAAAACTCCTGAAGTTGCAGAATGGCTAGACAGTTTGAAGGGGTCACATTTCAAAGCATTGATAGCAATATGCGGACCTAAGCTAATGAAAATGAAACCATTTCGATTTGAAGAAATTGATGGAAAAAGAGCAACAAATTTTGTTAAAATAAGTGCTCCTGGCAAGAATAACAAAAGAGAATATCTTGAGGTGGAAGATTACCTAAAACTACCTGATATTATAGGTTTTCATGATCCTAACCGCTATACAAAATCCTAACCGCTATACAAACAAACTGGCCCATTAATTGTATCATCTTTCCACGGTAAATTTGTTCTAACAGGGATCACGCCTGGGGCACTGAATTCTTGGTCATTCTGAGATAGTCGAAGACAGCTCTCACATTCTGTGTAAGCTGGCGCATTTTCTGGGCTACACTGCGAACACCTTTCGCCTTAATGACGCCAACCGCGAATCTGCGCAGTCTGGTCATGTTTTCAGGACCATTTCCGGTTCTTATTCGGCTTCGATCTTCGTCGTAGTTCCAATCGATGATGTAATGGCACTCGTTTTCAATGGTCCAGTGACCCCGATTGATACAAAGTAAGTGTTCAGGATCTGCCTGCTGAGGTGTCTGGCTGGTTATGCCATATGCAACTTCAGAGGTATCTTCACCGTTTTTCTTGTTTGTGGTTTCTCTTTGGATCATAAAAGCCTGGGCGACATGAGGGAAATCCAGGTATTGGTTGAGCTCGGTCGTCGTCCATATTTTACGTACCTCGATACGTCCATGATCGGGTGCATCGTGTTGTATGAAATCAGGATCGTTACAGTCCTCAAAATACAAGGAAATGTCTTGAAGTAATGTGGCCTGGTTGTTTTTGACGATGAAGTGGTAATGGGCGTTGCGTTGCTCGACCAAATATTTAGCAAAAGCCCTTTGGGTTAGCAGTGCGTCAGCTGAAATGACTTTGCCTTCAATATCGATCGCATCCAGTAAAGGGGCAGCTGTTTTGATCTCATTGGTTCGCTTGAGTTCGTCTTTGCCTTCTAACGGGAGAGAACCGACTTTTTTTGGGTGTAACAGGTTTTAGTTTGATGGCCGACAGCACTCATGATGTGAGTCTGATACCCTTGTTCGTCGATTGCATTACACATGGTTTTTCCATCAATGGCCAGGCTTTGGTCCTGTTCACCATAAAGCAAGTTCCAACGCTGGAGAGCTTTATCGAGTTCTGTGGGGTCGACTCGAACCAGAACATCACGGATAGTAGACTGACTGGGTGGTACATAGCGTCTATTTTCATATCGGCAACGGAAACGCTCAAGGGCTTTTTGTCCAAGACCATTTACCCAATCGGAAATCGCCAGATAACCGCGCATTCCGCACAGTGTTGCGGCGGTAGCAATGGCCAAAACAGTGGAAAGCCGATGACGTCGCCCCTGGGGTCGGCGCGGGTCGGGAATTTGAACAAAAAAGTCGGGCAGAGATTTCATGTGTTCCGCACTGAGCATGATCTTTTGACCTCCTGTAAGATATGGTTTTTTGAGAACAGGTCCGGATAACAGTGCTTGAACATTGGAAACCAATGGTTTAAGAAAAACCATCTTCGGTGAGTCCGCTTTGTCGCTGTAGCCTTGGCGAGTTCGATGAAAACCCTTTGTTTTACCGACATATATCCAATTGGATGCTCGATATACAGTTCCGTGGAACTGCTTTGGGTCCACAAAGGTTTCCAGGAGCACAACCGGATGTCCGAAACGCTCCTGCCAATCAGCCTGCACTCGCTTTCGGCATAATGAAAGAATACGGGATGCGAGATTCGGAACATGCCATTCGGGCAAAATCAGAAAACGGCTGTTATTGGTCACCAGTTTAAGTCGATCGTATTGATGGCGAAAATCCCATCCGATCCAGCGGTCTCTTGGTGCACATTTCAAAGCGGGAGCAGAAAAACTGATAAGCGCAATCCACTCGCTATTCAATGTAGCTGTATACCAGAGGGTTTCGCTGATTTTGGGAAGAGCACCCAGATAATGATGCGACTGCATCAGATGTTGAAAGCGTTGCTCTTCACCAGATCGGACGATTTTAACCCGAACTTCCTTAATATTCAAGACTTTAAACCCCGGATTGATTTGATACCTATCGAAGTATATACACCATCCGAGGTTTTTTGTCCATAGTATGGCACAACTTTTTTATTTTATTTGAATAATTCTGAAGAATAAATTCACCCTGAACTCTTTTTTGATCGATTGCACTATTGGGTGTCATCACCGATTTTTTCATTCATGCGGTCCAAAATGGCCTTTATACTGATGGCGTGTATATTAAAATTGATTGCTCTTCCCACTATCGGTCTGATAATATTTAAAAAAGCTTTGTTATATATCTGTAAATTTGGCAGCAATTGACGGCGTTTTGTGTATTGTGTTAGAATCCGTAAGGGAAGAGCCAGAAATTTTTGATAAGGAGAAGACAATGGCGAACGCGAAAAGAAACACTTTTTGGATGCTGGTTTTTTGGGGATTGTTTCTCTCGGGATGTGGGGGTAGCAATTACAATCAGTACGCGGACGATTTCTACAATCAAGGCATCGCCTGGTATCAGAAAGGAGAATTCGATCGGGCTGTAAAGGATTTTACGAAAGTTCTGGAGATGGCCCCCGAGGGAACGAACAATTACATCGTATATTATAACCGGGGGCTCGCTTACTATAGACTTCGGGATTACGACCGCGCCATCCGTGATTTTGATTCAGGCCTGCAGTTGGTTGCGGGCCGAACGTCCATGGGAAAATACAAACCCCAGATTTATGATTCAAGCATGGAAGTTCCGGCCCCCACACCCAAATTGGAATACGGGGTTTTTAATCTCTATAAAGCCCGTGGGGATGCATGGTTCTACAAAAAAGGATATGCTGAGGCCGTCAACGACTATGATAAGGCGCTCAAGTATGGTGAGCAGAGAAAAGAACTGCCGACGATTTATAATTCTCTGGCCTGGTCCAAGTTTCAAATGGGGAATTACAAGGCTGCCATTAATGATTTTTCCATAGCCATCGATATGAATGGCCGCTCGGCGAGAGATTACTATGGGAGATCCCGCGCATGGTCTGAAATCGGCGACATGAACATGGCGTTACGGGATGCTCTCATTGCCCATGACCTAAACCCGGACAGCCAGAAATATGATGACCTTCTCTTTGATTTAAAGCAGAAGATGGAAAAATAATGGAAACTGCGGTCTTTAATGATTGAAAAGGAGGGTTTGTCATGAAAGTCCATATCGAAACGATTGTCTGCACAACGGATTTTTCAGACTTTTCAAATCGCGCCGTCCCTTTTGGCGTAGCGCTGGCCAAAGAGTTCGGTGCTAAACTGTATTTATGTCATGTGATTGACTTGTCTTCGGTTGCCATGTATGGCGAAGGTTTTTCGGACCCGTTGATGCTGGAATCCAAAATTACGGATTATGCACACGAGCACCTGAAAGATCTGATTGGCGATACGGATATTGAATGGGAATCTCTCACGTCGGTCGGACATACGGCTGATGAAATTGCGCTCATTGCCAAAGAAAAAGGGGCAGACCTGGTGGTTTCCGCCACTCACGGCCGTTCCGGGTTGAAGCGCCTGATCCTGGGATCGGTGACGGAACGCTTAATGCGAACGCTCCCTTGTCCCATGTATATTGTACGCAGTCTGGAAAGGGAGCCGGCGACGTCTGCCATGGCCGAGATGAAACTCAAGAGAATCCTGGTAGGGTGTGATTTTTCAGCCGATTCTGACTTGGCCGTACTGTATGGGCTCAGTCTGGCCCAGTATTTTCAAACGGAGTTGTATTTGGCCCACGTGCTTGAACCGTCTGTTTACAAAGATATGTTAACCCATTCGGCGGGTTCGGCCGGTCTGGGCAGGGAGGGGTTGCGAGAGAAATTGACCCAGAAACTCAACGGTATGGTGCCGGAGGACGCAAAGCAGTGGTGCACGCCGGAAACACTTCTTCTGGCGGGACACCCTTCCGATGAGCTTACAAAATACGCTCTGGTCCATGATGTGGATTTGATTGTTCTGGGTGTGAGAGGGCACAGTGTCATGGAATCACTGCTGGTGGGGTCGACCACGGACCGGGTTGTCCGGCAGGCGCCCTGTCCGGTACTGTCGGTGAGGCCGAAGGAATAAAAAAAGCAGTTTACGGTTTCCTGTTGCCGGTTTCCGGTTACCGCCGGATTGCCATGCTCTGAGTGGGAATCAGAAATCCATAATGCATAATGGCCTAAACCATCCAGCGATGGGAAAAACCGTCAACCGGTAACTGGCAACTGGAAACCAATGCCATTAACTTAAGGAATTTATAACACACGTACCGTCACCCCGGCGAAAGCCGGGGTCCAGAAATCGCCAAAAGGACTGGATTCCGGCTTTCGCCGG
>JGI10211J34971_10000817_pt1 | contig 26015 bp, 20 predicted proteins | sample Etolagsediment_FD_34971 | JGI IMG/M metagenome (IMG submission 34971)
ATGAGCCGGGTTGAACTGAAGTAGGGTACCCCCTCGGAATCAGTCATCCATGGTTTTTTCCCGCTGCACAGACCCCCGTGATTTGATGTGGCATGATTAGTCCTTTTGTGCGCTTTATACGCATTTACAGGGCCGGATATCCGGTGATGTCTCGGATTTCGTTGTAGATGGGTTTGAGGCGGCAGTACATCTTAAGGTAAACCCGTTCAAAAAGCGCCTCGTACAGGTCTCTGTTTTTGGGAATCGGTTCAAAAACATCGGTGATTCGTGTCATTTCACGGACGGCTGTGGGAAAGTCCCCATGGAGCTTAAGACCCACCGCCGCATCAATGGCAGCCCCCAGGGCGGAAGTTTCATAAGTGTGGGGCCGCTGTGCCGGCAAGTTGAAGATGTCCGCGGTGATCTGCATGGCGGCATCACTCTGGGAGCCGCCGCCTGATACCCTGAGACAGTTGATGTTGACCTTGTTCTTTTTTTGAAGGGCGAGCAGGCCGTCTTTCAGCGCATACCCCAGACCTTCCAGAATGGAACGGTAGATGTGTGAACGGGTGTGCACATCGCCAAACCCGATAATGGCTCCCTTGGCATCCGCATCCGTGTTCATGCCTGGTGACCAGTAGGGCTGAAGCGTGAGCCCCATGGAGCCGGGTGGTATATTTTCAATCAGTTCATCAAACAGGGCTTCCGGCGCCATGTTTCTTTTCCTGGCCAATTGCATTTCCCGCAAACCGAACTGCTCTTTAAACCAGCTCACCAGCCAGAAGCCCCTGTAAACCATGACCTCCGTATTGTAGGCATCGGGAACGGCACTGGGGTAGGCGGGTGCAAAGGGCCGGATCTGAACATATTTTTCATTGGCCGTATTGATGGTGGCCGTGGTGCCGTAGCTGAGGCACGCCACATCCGGGGAAAGACACGCGGCCCCCAGCACTTCGCAGGCCTTGTCCGTTCCGGCGGCAATTACCGGAAGCCCCTTTGGAATGCCCGTTTCCCGCGAGGCGACAGATGATACAAGTCCCAGAACCGCTCCTGGTTTGACCAGATCGGGAAGGACGGACGGGTCCATTTCAAACAGCTTCCATCTCATGTCGCGGGGCTTGGACCAGGTTTGGCGCTTGAAATTAAAGGGGAGATATCCCACCATATTGCCGCAGGAATCCCGGTATTCGCCGGTGAGCCGATGGGTCAGAAAGCCTGAGAGGAAGAGGAATTTATCCGTTTTTTCCCATATCTCCGGTTCATGGTCCTGAATCCAGTTGCTTTTGGACTCCCTCACCGCTTTTTCCACCAGTATGTGCTGTCCGACCGCTTTAAGGCCCCACCGGATCAGGGGGGAAATCCGCCTGGAATCGTCTGCTTTCCGCTGGTCGAGCCATAAAATGGCGGGCCTCAGCGGGTTTCCGTTTTGGTCCAGATTGACCATGGTGGTTCGCTGACAGGTCAGGCTCACCCCTGCGATCCGTTCCACCTGAACTTCATCTGCGCGCAACAACTTTTGCGCCGTATCAGCCAGGTTCTTCCAGAAATAATCCGGTTCCTGCTCCGCCCATCCGGGCTGAGGGGAAAAATAGGGATCAATGGGAGTTTTAATCAATTTGCAGATATTGCCCGCAAGATCGATCACCGCGGCACGAACGGACTGGGTGCCCACATCAAATACCAGGAGCCGGTCACGGTTCTCTGAAAAATTGCTCATGGGCGCCTCACATGTTGTGAATCCAGATCCAGCCCCAGCTGACCGCCCGGGTTCATGATGTGGTTGGGATCAAAATGCTTTTTCAAGGCCCTTAACACATCCATCTGTTCCTTGCCCAGATGGGTTTCCATCCAGGGCGCCATCATGCGGCCCACACCGTGATGATGGCTCAGGGATCCCCCGTTTTCTTGAATATGGTCTATAATACCGGTGTGGAACCCGCGATAGTCATCAACACTTTCAAACCGACCCAGGAAAATGAAGTAGAGGTTGGTGCCGGTGGAGTAAAAATGAGATGCATGGGTCATGCAGATGGTCTTCGGTCTTTTTTTGATGAAACGTCGCACACCCTGGTGCAGGTCATGGAGAAGATCCCATGAGACGGAAGTCTCAAGAGTGTCGATAGTAACACCGAAATCGTTCAAGTCTTCCCGCATATAGGGTTCTGTATAGCGGGTTTTTTCCCATTTTCTGGCGCCGTATCCTCCCAGATAGATGGCGCCGAAGCTTTTTGCGAGCCGTCGAATTTTGCGGTGCACCAGTCGGGCATAATCCTTTTCCCCTTCAGCGGTACCCAGGCAGAGGCACCTTTTCATGGGTTTGAACCCGCGCTTTTTGAGAAATATGTCAACAGGGGAGGGCATACCGTAAAGCCTAATCCCCCGATCCGTTTCTTCCGGATCGGAAATGCGAAATACAGCAGGTTTTCCGAATTCCCCTTGCGCCATTTCACGGGCTGTATCCACCGCTGTGTCCCAGGTTGGAAACATGAAACTGAAATACCTTCTATTTTCGGGTTGATACCTGAAAATCTTCAAGTTGATTTCCACCAGAACGCCGAACACCCCTTCCGAACCGATCATGATGTGGTCCAAATTGGGTCCGGTAGCGGCGGCGGGATAATCCAGGGTTTTGAAACTCCCCGATGGGGTGACGTATTCCTGGCTGATGACCAGATCCGCCGCATCCCCATAATATGTGGATGCCTGCCCGGATCCCAGAGCCGCTACCCACCCGCCCACGGTGGAGTGCTCAAAGGACTGGGGAAAATGGCCGCAGGTATACCGTCTTATTGCCATAAGGCGTTCCGGGGCCTGGTTTAAGGCCTTTTCATAAGCGGGTCCAGACAGGCCCGGCTGAACCCTGGCGGTCTGGTTGGTCTCATTGAGTTCCAGCAACCGATTCATGTGGGTGGAAAGCACCAGGGTGATGCCGCCTTTTCTTTGGGGCCGAAGACCCAGGGTGACCGAGGAACCCCCGGAAAATACATAGAGGAGGATATGCTTTATGTTGCAATACTGAACGATTGCACGAACATCGTCTTTGTGGCGGGGATGGACCACCAGATCGGAGATTTCACGAACATGGCCTTGTGCCAGCTCCATCATCTCTTCCGTGGTTTTTCCATAAGCGTATTTTACCCGTTCATAAACATCCGTTGCGATGTTGGATGGGCCCACAATTTCTGATATTTTTTCAATATGTTCTGACGAGAAATGCAAGTCACGTGTCAGATCTATTGGCTCGCGGCCTTCATGGGTTTTAATTTTGAAATCCTGATCCGTCATGCCCAGTTCATCTTTCAGCATGGTGACCCACTGTTTGCTGGGGTGTTTGAACCGGCAAGGGTCGCCATATTTAAAAATTGACCGGTAGCTTTTAGGTGGGGGCGGTGTTTCACTCCACCCGGGACGGATCCCTTTCCTGTTGAACATCTTGGCTCTCCCTTTCGTGGGAATGGCTCACTTGGACGGTATTTTCAGAAAATCGATTGTACTTTCAACCTCTTCAGATATTTTTTGCTCATTCCACTTTAATTCACGGGCCATGATCTGGGCAACCTGAAGCAGTATTCCATCTCCAGGATTCCCCAGGGTTGCGATGCCGGTACGGCGAAGTACAATATCTCGCAACGTGCGCGCCATTTCATACCGCACACCGTAGACCGCCTGGGCCAGGAGTTCGCCATCACTGTTAAGGATTTGTGCCAGAGAATTTTCTTCTCTCACCAGCCCCAGGACCTTTTCACATTCGGTACCGTAAAGCCGGCCGAGGCAATCCAGGGTGTTTTTGTTAAAGTTCTGATTTTCTTCCTTGATGCGGTTTAAAAAATCGTTCAAGTTTTTGATTTCACAACCTTTCAAGTATTGTCTGCATGATAGGGAAGGGCTGATGGAAAGTCCGGTTTTTTCCGCTACGCGATCAACCGCCTTTTCAGCAAGGCGACGACTGGTGGTCCATTTGCCCCCCTCCACTGTCAGAAGACCGGAAATTCCGTCCAGGGCGTTGTCATGGATTTCGTACCTTCTTGAGGATCTGTAGGTCTCTTTGAGCCGGCTTTCCAGCAAGGGTCGAAGGCCTCCATAGCTGTAAAGAACGTCCTGCACTGTCAGGTTCAGGCCATCAAATGATCCATTGACCCCATGAATCAGTTCCTCAATTCTGGTGCGTGTCACCCGGTAGTCATCGGGATGGCCGTGGTAGGGCGTGTCCGTTGTGCCGATCAGGGTATGACCGCGCCAGGGGATTAGGAAGCAATGCCGGCCGCCAGGGGTTATGGCACTCACAATAGAGTCATTTTTGGTGAGCGGCCGGGTAATGATATGGATGCCTTCAGAGCGCTGCAAGCGGGCTGAATCTTTATCTTTCAGAAATTGGGAAAGTATGTGGTCAGCCCAGGGACCGGCGCAGTTGATGGTAATCCGAGCTTTCACCTCAAATTCCTTTTTCATCAGGCGATCCGTAACCCGAATGCCGCAAACCCTTTTACCGTCCATTAGAAATGCTGTAACACGAGCGTAATTGGCGGCCTTGCCCCCGTAGTGAAGGGCGGATTTTATAAATGCCAATGCGAGACGCTCCGGACAGATGCTGATGCAGTCATAGAAAAGAGAAGCACCGGTCAACCCTTTTTCTTTGATGACCGGCTGAAGGCGAAGGGCTTTTTCGGGAGATATTGCCTTGTGAGAAGGAATTTTTTTGGATGTGTCCCAGGTATTGCTTCTGCCCGTGGCCAGAAGATCGTAGATAACCAGGCCGATTCGGGTCAGCCATTTGTTGCTTTTGAGAGACGATCGGTAGTGCGGGAANAACATGGGAAAGGGATAGACGAAGTTGGGGGCAATATTCGTCATGGTACGCCGTTCNATCAGGGATTCCCGAACCAGACGGTATTCCAGGTTGTTCANGTACCGCAAGCCCCCGTGAATCAATTTGGATGAGGCCGCGGAAGTGGCTTCGGAAAAATCCCCTTTTTCAAAGAGAGCCACGGAGAGCCCCCTCGACGCCGCTTCATAAGCGATAGCAGCGCCGGTGATACCGCCGCCGATGACGATAACGTCAAAAGTTTTCCCCGTCGCATGTTCCGTGTACCGCTCCATTCCCCATGATTAGCCCATATTGCTCGGTGCGACAAGCCAAAACTTATGTTTAAAACCGTGTTCATCGATCCGAACATTTCTTGATAAAGAATCCGGTTCCGTGATAAGGACTGGGGAAATCGCAACCAGATGCTCCGAATTGTAAACTGACAACTGCAAACTGACAACTGTAATCATGCATTATTCATCCATAGCACGGGTTCTGGGAACCCTTTTACTGGTAACCGGCGGTTCCATGGTGCTGCCCCTCATATGCTCGCTGTATTACAAGGAAGGGGACTTTTTCGCCATTCTGGTTTCCGGAATCATTACCGCCGGATTGGGACTGCCGCTCTGGTGGTTTTTCAGGAAGGAATACGAATTGGGCATCAAAGACGGCATTGCTTTGGCCGTTTTTGGATGGGTTTTGATTTCGGCCCTCTCGGGCTTGCCCTTTATGATCCACGGTTCGATCCCCTCCTTCACGGACGCCTTCTTTGAAATGATGTCCGGCTACACCACCACCGGCGCGACCATTCTGACGGATATTGAAAAGGTTCCCCACGGCCTCTTGTTCTGGCGAAGCGAGACCCACCTGCTGGGAGGTATGGGATTTTTGACCCTGACCCTCATCTTTCTGCCGCACGGCGTCGGTGGACTCCGCATCTTTCGTGCCGAATCCTCGCCGGGCCAGGTCCTCACCAAGGAGCGGTTCAAAGCTCGTAACCGGGACACCATGATTTGGCTGTGGGGTATATACCTGGCCCTGAATCTGTTGGAGATCATCTTGCTCTTTCTTGCTGGCATGGGCCTTTTTGATTGCATGTGCACCGCTTTCGGCACTGTCTCCACATCTGGCTATTCCGTGTGGAATTCCAGCATCGGACATTATACGAGTCCTTACATAGACTGGATTGTGATTGTCTTTATGTTTCTGGGAGGCGTCACCTTCGTATTGTTTTATCAGATACTGCACGGGGACTGGCGGTCGCTCAAAATCAATACGGAGTTTCGCTGGTATGTAGGGTTCCTGGTCTTTTTCTGCGGAATGGTCTCATTGATTCTCTGGAAGGAAAACACCTATCCCACCCTCATGGAGTCCATACAGTTCGGAACCTTTCAGGTCACCTCGCTTCTGACCACCACCGGCTTTACCACGGCCGATTACGAACTGTGGCCACAGTCGGCCCAGATGTTTCTCTTCGCGGTCTGCTTTATCGGCGCCTGCGCCGGTTCTACCACGAGCGGCATCAAGGTGGTGCATTATGTGGTGATCTGTAAATACATGTATGCGGCCGTTCGAAAAATATTCCTGCAACCCATGTCGGTCATGAGCGTCCGTCTGAACCAGCGCCCAATCGACGACTCCATCATCGATATTTCCGTCTGTTACTTTATCGTCAATATTTTCATGATACTCGGTGGCGCCTGCGTCATGGTATTGCTGGATAACATGGACTATATCACCGGCATTAGTTCGGTGGTCGCTTCTCTAATGAATATTGGTCCCGGCTTTGGCGCCATAGGGGCGTCGGAAAACTACGCTCATATTTCCGATGCGGGCAAATGGTTTCTGGCCTGGAACATGATGGTGGGTCGACTTGAAATGTTCTCCGCGTTGGTCATTTTCTATCCGTCTTTCTGGAAACGGTAACGGGGACCTTACGCCAAAAAGAGTTGCTGAACATCTCGTAAATTGAGGGACATGCAAACGACGATCGCCTTTTCATTGGCCTGAATATGGGTGTCTCCCACGGCAGTTTGCCACTTCCCGTCTCGAAATATGCCGCCGATGAGGATTTTTCCGTAAAATGCGGGGTCCAGCTTTGAAAGAGGTCGGCGTGTAATGGGAGAGTTGGGAGCGGCCGCCAGTTCGACCACTTCNGCATCAAACCCATGAAGGTGGACCACGGAAATCAGTTCNCCTCTGCGGATGAATTTNAGAATTTCATTTCCCGCCAGAATTTTCTTATTCAGGGCAACATCCGATCCGCTGGTNGTGGCCAGCACCAGGTACTCTTCCTTAGTGCACAGGGAAATGGTTTTGGACTGCTTTTCATGGGCATTGCCGTTTTGGGTTTCCATCAGGCGCTTGCCCATAAGGCTGCTCAAAATATTGGTTTCATTTTCGCCGGTAGCCGTAATGAAAGTATCCATATCCCGAAGTCCGGCGGACTCCAGCACATCTAATTCCGTTCCATCTCCATGCAATACCTCGGCATTATTGAGCATGAAGGACAATTCTTCGGCGCGTTTCTGATCCTTTTCAATGATCTTGACCTGAACGGATTTTTCGAGCAATTCGGCCACACGGCTTCCCACCAGACCCCCACCCAAAATCATCACCCGATGATGGCGTTGTTGTTTGACACCGGTCAAATTCATCAAGCGGGGCATGTTATGTTTTGCGGCCATGATGAAGATTTGATCGTGGGGCAGAATCTCCTGGTTTCCCCCGGGTATGATGGTTGTGATGCCCCGCGCAAGGGCCACCACACGAAAGGGGAAATCATGGTGCATCTGAGAAATTTCCTGCAATTTTTTAAAGGCGAAAGGAGAGTCTTCATGAATGCGCGTGGCCATTACCTGCATCTGACCGTCGGCGATATCGATGATTTCGTTGCCCGCCGTCAGTTTAATGAGCCTTACGATTTCCTGGCTTGCCAGTTCTTCCGGATGAATGATCAGGTCGATTTTTAAATCATCGGCGGTCAGAACGGAATGCTTGATGCCGAATTCAAGGGAACGGACCCGGGCAATTTTAAGCGGAATTTGGAAACGGTCGGCAATGAGCGAAGACAACATATTGATGGCATCATTATCCGTAACCGCGATAAGGAGGTCCTTATCGTGCGCTTCAGCTTCTTTCCAGCAATCGATACTCATTGCTGTTCCTTGGATCAACCGAGCATCCACTTTTCCGTCAGCATACCTTAGCAATTCTCCGTCCGGCTCGATCGCCGTCACCGCATGTCCCTCATGCACGAGCCGTTTTGCCAGGTAAAATCCGACACCCCCGAGGCCAAGAATGAGAATGTTTTCTGACCGGTTCTTTTTCTTATCAAATATGGGAAGCATCCATTTCCTTGTTTGCGGATTGAAATAACGCCTGGATTAACAAACATGATTTTTCTAGCATCGACCAATATAGTTGGATATTTATTCTTGTCAAGGCGATGTTGAATATGGAAAAAGATAAGCATGGATTCCTTTGGCCTGCCCATTGACGCTGTCTTAGATGATTTGAGAAGAGCGCTATCTGAAAATGCCAATGCGGTGCTTGAGGCGCTGCCGGGAGCGGGGAAGACCACGGGCGTTCCCCTTGCGCTGTTGGATGAGCCATGGTTTGAAGGACAAAAAATGATCGTACTGGCTCCCCGTCGTCTGGCGGCCAGGGCCGCGGCCATGCGCATGAGTCATCTGTTAAATGAAAATGTGGGGCAAACGGTGGGGTATCGGGTACGAATGGACAGCCGCATCGGCCCTGAAACCCGCATCGAAGTGGTGACCGAAGGGGTGCTCACCCGAATGCTTCAGCGCGATCCATCCCTTCAAGGCATCGGGTTGGTCATCTTTGATGAATTTCACGAACGCAGCCTGGACGCTGATCTGGGCCTTGCCCTGTGCCTGGACACCCAGGGTATTCTGAACCCTGATTTAAAACTCCTGGTCATGTCCGCCACCCTGGAAAAAGGCCCGGTGTCCGCCATATTGGACCATGCGCCGGTCATCACATGTCCCGGTCGTCTCTTTCCGGTAAAGACCCGGTATGTGGGTTCGCACACGCCAGCCTGGTCTGAGGACAACCTTTTCCGGGCGGTGCTTTCCGTGGTTCGTGAGGATCTGGGAAGCATTCTGGTCTTTCTGCCGGGCGCAGGAGAGATTCGGAAGATCGAGCGGCGTCTGAACGGCGCGCGGCTGGGATCAAAATGGCGGATTGTTCCGCTTTTTGGGAATTTAAGCCGAAGAGAACAGGACCAGGCTATTTTGCCGCCGTCCGAAGGCTTACGAAAGATTGTGCTGGCCACACCCATTGCCGAAACCAGCCTAACCATTGAGGGTATTCGGGTTGTGGTGGACAGCGGCCTGCAACGAACCCCGCGTTTTGAGCCGGGAAGCGGACTCACGCGGCTGGTAACGGTCCCCGCAAGCCGTGCATCCGCCGACCAGCGCCGTGGCCGTGCAGGGCGGACAGCTCCCGGTCTTTGCCTGCGCCTGTGGTCCAGGTCTGTGCATTCGACCCTTTTGGCAAACCATCGTCCTGAAATTCTGGAAGCGGATCTCACGGGGCCTGCTCTGGAGCTGGCGATCTGGGGTGTGGACGATCCTACAATGCTGCACTGGTTGGAATTCCCCCCTGAGGGATCATTTCAAAAAGCCCGTGATTTACTCAAGCGTTTGAAAGCTTTGGATCAGAGAGGCGTCGCCACCCCGCATGGCCGTCGAATGGCGAATCTGCCGGTTCATCCACGATTGGCGCACATGCTCATTGAAGCCAAATCAGCAGGGCAGGGGGCCGTTGGCTGTGATGTGGCGGCTCTGCTGGAAGAACGGGATGTGGTGTGGTTTGAACCAGGCCGACAAAATGCGGATATGGAACTTCGAGTGGATTTGATTCGTACCGCACGGGAAAACCGTGCCCTTGTCTGCACGGAAGGAACCGTTGATAATGGTGCCGTTGTGCGCGTCCTGCGTGTTTCAGAACACCTGCGCCGACGTCTCGGCATTAAAGAAAAAACGGGCGAAAAATATGATCTGGGGCGCCTGCTGGCGTGCGCTTATCCGGATCGGATTGCGCAGCTGCGAAACGGTTTCAAGGGAAAATTCCTGTTGAAGAACGGCCGAGGGGCCTTTCTGGATCAAACCTCACTCCTTGCCGCCGCGCCCTTTTTGGTGGCGGCGGAACTGGATGGCAAGCGCCGTGAGGCCAGAATTCATAAAGCGGCATATTACCAACTGGATACCCTTCTTGAACAGTTTCAAGACCAGTTGGAATGGTCCGAGTCCATCACCTGGGACCGTGAGCAGGGCCGGGTAAGAGCAGAGAAAACCCTGAAACTGGGAGCCATCACCCTGCGGAGTGAACGTCAGGAGAAACCGGATTCGGAAAGGGTTATGAAGGTTTTTCTGGAGGGCATCAGCGAAACAGGCATTGGGTGTCTGCCATGGAATAAACAGCTGCGACAATGGCAGGGGCGTGTCTCTTTTTTGCGCCGTTCCATGGAAGATGGCAACATCTGGCCTGATGTCTCTGACCAAGGTCTTGAATCAACCTTTGGCCAGTGGCTGGCCCCTTTTCTGCTCAACATGGACCGGCTGAGCGATCTGGCGCGGATTGATCTCAGAGGCGCCCTTAACAACTTTCTCTCCTACCAACAGCAAAAAAACCTTGATGGGCTGGCGCCCACCCACCTGAAAGTTCCCAGCGGTTCACACATCCCAATTGACTATGACAATCCCGTCCCGGTACTGGCCGTGCGGCTGCAGGAGATGTTCGGCCTTTCAGTGACCCCCGCCGTGGCCGGTGGACGTCAAACCTTACTGGTTCATCTTCTATCTCCGGCGGGCCGGCCAGTTCAAATCACCCAGGATCTGGCTGGCTTCTGGGCCAACGGTTACATAGAAGTGAAAAAAGAACTGAAAGGCCGGTATCCGAAACACCATTGGCCCGATAATCCTCTTCAGGCCGAAGCCACAGCACGTGTCAAACGCAAAAAAAATTGACACGGTACTTCCGAGGCCTTATCTGAGAAACAGTTGCCGAACTTTTCATTCAATGGTATAGGAGACGAAAAATTTCAAGCCTGCGATAGTTGCATGTATGTCGAGTACAACCACTGCGAATAAGAACAGCAGCATGAGGTGAAACGTGATTAAAAAAGGCGTAATGGAAAGATGGAACAAGGATGACTCCGCTGAACTCTACCACATTCGAAACTGGGGGGCGGGTTATTTTGACATATCTGATTCAGGGAACGTGGTGATTCGTCCCTTCCGGGAGCACCAAGAGGTCTCCGTCGATCTAATGAACGTCCTCTCCGGTATTATGGATCGGGGCTACGATATGCCCGTGTTGCTGCGCGTTGAAAATATCCTGCATTCCCAGATCAAGGAGTTGAACGACAGCTTTGCAGCCGCCATTCATGAATACGGCTATCAAGGGGACTACCGCTCTGTTTACCCCATTAAAGTCAACCAGCAGCAGCAGGTGGTGGAAGCCATTACCCGTTTTGGATCCGAATACCATCATGGCTTGGAGGCGGGCAGCAAGGCCGAATTGATTGCAGCCCTTTCCTTTCTGGAAGACCCGGAAGCCTGTCTCATCTGTAACGGTTACAAAGATCAGGAATTTGTGGATCTGGGGCTTTATGCCTGTCGCATGGGTCTGAAATGTTTTTTTGTGGTTGAAATGCCCAGCGAGCTGGATCTGATCCTGGAGCGGTCTCGAGTGCTTGGGATTCGTCCTTTGATCGGCGTTCGCATCAAGGTTTCCACCCAGGGCGGCGGACACTGGATGGAGAGCGGCGGAGACCGAAGTATTTTCGGGCTCAATATCACCCAGGTCCTTGAAGTGGTGGAAAAGCTCAAAACCTGTAAGATGCTCGACTGTCTTCAGCTGCTTCATTATCACCTGGGGTCACAGATTCCCAACATTCGGGATATCCGTTCGGCGGTCATGGAGGCCTGTCGCGTTTATGCGGGTCTGGCCAAGGAAGGGGCGCCCATGCGTTATTTTGATCTGGGCGGGGGTCTGGCAGTGGACTACGACGGTTCCAACACCAATTATGTGACGAGCCGGAACTATGGACTGAATGAGTACTGTACCGATATCATTGAGTCCATCATGAGCATCCTGGATGAAGAAGATGTGGTGCACCCCACAATTATTACCGAAACGGGACGTGCCATTGTTGCTTACTATTCGGTTCTCCTGTTCAACGTGCTGGACAGACGCCGGTTTGAAGGGCAGCCCTTACCTGAAAATCTGCCTGAAGGAACCCACGAAGCCATTTTGAACCTTTATGAGACCATGAAACATCTGAGCCTGAAAAACACCCAGGAGTGCTACAACGACGCCATTTACTATCGGGATCAGATCCGTCAGTTGTTCAAAGTGGGCGAAATAAACCTCAGGGAACGGTCCCTTTCTGAAAATATATTCTGGCACCTGGTTCGAGAAATTGCACAAAACATCAAGAAGCTAAAGTTTGTCCCCAAAGACCTTCAGGATGTCCCCATTGCCCTGGCAGACACCTATTACGGTAATTTCAGCGTCTTTCAATCACTGCCGGATGCGTGGGCCATCGAACACCTGTTCCCCATCATGCCCATTCACCGGCTCAACGAAATGCCAGATTGTCTGGCCACCGTGGCCGACATTACCTGTGATTCCGACGGAAAAATCGACAAATTCATCGACATTCACGGGGTTCGGAACGCACTTCCCCTGCATCAGCTGATTCCGGGGGAAGAGTATTATCTGGGGGTTTTTCTGGTGGGCGCTTACCAGGAAACCCTGGGAGATCTTCACAACCTTTTCGGCGATACCAATGTGGTCACCATCCGAGTGACGGAAGATGGGCGTTACAGCCTTGTTCGGGAACAGGAAGGGGACTCGGTGGCGGATGTTCTCTCCTATGTGGAATACGAACCCAAAAACATGCTGGCACGGTTTCAGAAGTTCGCGGAAAAGGCGGTGGGCAAACGAAGTATCACGGCCCAGGAACGCCGTAAGATCATGAAGGCCTATGAAAACGGGCTTCGCGGTTATACCTATTTTATGCGATAAAAGAAGGAGCGTAACATGCCAAATGTATTGATTATCGGTGCGGGCGGGGTAGGGCAGGTGGTGACCCACAAATGTGCTCAGGTGCCGGAGGTGTTTGAAAACATAACTCTGGCCAGCCGAAACATTGAAAAATGCCTTTCCATTGCGGCGCAACTTTCAAGACCCATTCGAACCGCACAGGTTGACGCCGATGACGTTGAAGCCCTGGTGAAGCTCATTCACGCCGAAAAACCGGATCTGGTGCTTCACATTGCACTCCCCTACCAGGACCTTCATATCATGGATGCCTGCCTTGAGACGGGGGTAGACTACCTGGATACCGCCAATTATGAACCACCGGACGAGGCCCGGTTCTGTTATAAATGGCAGTGGGACTATCACCAGCGATTCAAAGACCGCGGGATCATGGCCCTTCTGGGCAGCGGCTTTGATCCGGGGGTGACCAATGTCTTCTGTGCCTGGGCGAAAAAAATGCAGTTTGATGAAATTCATGAACTGGATATTATCGACTGCAACGCCGGCGATCACGGTCAACCCTTTGCCACCAATTTCAACCCGGAAATCAATATCAGGGAAGTGACGGCCCCCGGGAGATATTACGAAAACAGCCAATGGGTTGAAACCGAGCCGCTCTCCGTTTCAAAGGAATTTGACTTTCCCGAAGGGATCGGCCCACGGAAAATCTACCTCATGTATCACGAAGAACTGGAGTCCCTGACCCAACATATGCCGGAAATTCGACGGGCGCGATTCTGGATGACTTTTTCCGATAATTATCTCAAGCATCTGGAAGTCCTTCAAAACGTGGGCATGACCCGTATCGACCCGGTGGAATATGAGGGCCAAGAGATCGTTCCACTGAAGTTTTTAAAAGCCCTTCTTCCCGACCCGGGATCCCTGGGACCGTTAACCACCGGCCGCACCTGCATCGGGTGTCTAATCAAGGGCCTCAAAGATGGAAAGGAAAAAACATACTATATCTATAATATCTGCGATCATGAAAAGGCCTATCAGGAGGTGGGGAGCCAGGCCATCAGTTACACCACGGGCGTACCCGCTATGATCGGCGCCATGATGATGTTGACGGGAAAATGGAAGGGGAAAGGGGTCTTCAATATGGAACAATTCGATCCTGCCCCATTCATGGAAAAACTTAACCGGTACGGCCTGCCATGGACCGAGATAACCCTCTAAACTTAGATCTTGACCGCATTTCGACCCCCTGCTTTGTGGTTGATAGCCAAGCGCTCAAGCGAAATCTGAAAACGCTTCAGCAGGTTCAGGACCGTACCGGCTGCAAAATCCTTTTGGCGCTCAAGGGTTTTGCCATGTTTCATGTTTTTCCCCTGCTGCGGGAAACTCTAAAGGGCGTCTGCGCCAGTTCTCCCCATGAGGCGCGCCTTGGGCGCGAAGAATTTGGGAGGGAAGTCCACGCCTTTGCATCCGCCTACAGCGAGGCCGATCTAACATCTCTGCTGAAATATTCCGATGCCCTTGTATTTAACTCGTTTTCCCAATGGCATCGGTTTCGGCCTTTGGTTCAAAATTCGCGCAAAGCCATTCGGTGCGGCATCCGAGTTAATCCGGAGCATTCCGAGGGGAGAGTGCCTTTGTACGATCCCTGTGCGCCGGGTTCCCGTCTCGGCGTGCGCCGGGCGGAGTTCCAGGGAGAGAATCTAGCGGGAATCTCCGGCCTCCATTTCCACACCCTCTGCGAGCATAATGCGGACGCGCTTGAGCGCACACTGACGGTATTTGAAAAAAAATTCGGTGAATTTCTGAGAGATATGACTTGGATCAATTTCGGCGGGGGCCACCATATTACCCGTGCTGATTATGACGTGGACCGGCTCTGCCGTATGATTGTAGACTTCACTTCCCGTTATCCAATTGAGGTTTATCTGGAACCCGGCGAAGCCGTGGCACTCAACGCCGGCATTCTGGTCGCCACGGTACTCGATATTGTCCAAAACGACATGCCCATCGCCATTCTGGATGTGAGCGTTCCCTGCCATATGCCGGATGTTTTGGAAATGCCCTATCGGCCGGAAGTGGCAGGTGCCGGAAAACCGGGAGAGAAAGCCCACACATACCGGCTGGCGGGTCTCTCCTGTTTGGCCGGTGACATAGTGGGGGAGTATTCTTTTGATCACCCTTTGCGCAGGGGAGAGAAACTGGCTTTTCTGGACATGGCCCATTACACCATGGTGAAGACGACGACCTTTAACGGTGTTGCGCTTCCAGCCATCGCTTTGTATGATCCGGATGCCGATACCCTGGAGGTGATCAGGACGTTCGGCTATGCGGATTACAGGAACCGTTTGTCATGATCGCGCCCATCGATATCCTTGGAAGAACGTTGCCATACCCGCCTTTTCTCGCCTCAGAGCTGGACGAAATAAATCCTGATCAGGCACTGTTTCATGTGATTCCCGTTCCTTACGAAAAAACCGTGACCTACGGTGAAGGAACCCAGAAAGGGCCTTCCGCCATTCTTACCGCTTCCCAGCAACTGGAGCTTTATGACGGTTTCGGCATTCCCGCCGAGAAGGGGATTTACACGGAAGCGCCGCACAATTGCATTGGATCCCCAGATGCGGTTTTGGATTCCCTTTCCAAAAAGGTAGAGACGGTTGTTGCACAAAAAAAAATTCCGGTGCTTCTAGGGGGCGAGCATACGGTCACGGCGGGGACCCTCATGGGGGTGGGGTGCGTTCTCGGTCCGGTGGGGGTAATTCAGTTCGATGCTCATGCCGACCTTCGCGATCGATATGAGGGATCAGAGCACAATCACGCCTGCACCATGCGTCGGGTTTTCGATCAGGGTCACACTCTTTACCAGATGGGCGTCAGAAGCCTTTCACCCGGAGAGGTTCAATTCCGGCGGGATCAAGGCATCGTTCATCTGGATGCGATGGACATTAATCGCAGGGGTATTCCCGAAATAATTCTACCGGAAGATTTTCCTCTGAATATCTATATTACCATTGACGTGGATTGTCTGGATCCTTCAATCATGCCGTCCACTGGAACGCCTGAGCCAGGCGGCCTGACCTGGTACCAGATGATTGAAGCACTCTCAAAGATTTGCCGGGAAAGACAGGTCGTGGGCTTTGATGTGGTGGAGCTGGCGCCCATTAACGGTTTTCATGCTCCTGATTATACAGCTGCCAGACTTATTTACCAGATAATGGGCCTTATTCGAAGGTAATGGTCTTGGACAAAAAAGTGCCTGGCGTGGAATTGAAAGTTCGTGTTTCTCTGTAACCGGAACTCCTGGTTCCGGAATTTGCCATTCCAAATCGAAATTGTTATCGGGTAGAATCAGCTTGACGCATTTATTTGGATTCTCTTTTTCAAGAATTTTTTGCCGCCGCGTTTCTAAGGGGAGCAAAAGGAGATCATCAAAATTTTTTCGGGAAATTCTGATTCTGATGTCCCAGAATCGGAACGATGAGTTCCTGTTCATGATTAATATTATCAAATCAAATACTTAAATAAGCAAAGAAATGCGCTGATGTTTATCGTGTCTCTTTTCAGAAGGAGGATGAATTTACTGACTGCTAATTTCATTTAGTTAAATGTAAAATTACTTAAATTCGCCAATCCTTATAGCTTTGGCATGTTTGTTGCTCTTATAGGCGAGATGAAGAGCATTTCCGGATTGGCTCGCCTGTTGAATGTTCTGGTAATCCTGACAAAGGTATCATAAAGATGCTGGCAAAAAACGATTGCCAGTCAGTATTTGAGAAATGTGAAATGAAAGGAATTAAATTATGGATTTTGATGATTTTGCCGCTGAAATAACGATTACGGGTGTTGTTATGGCCACGGAATGGGATGATGACGATGAAATTACGGGCCTTGAAATTTCGACCGATGATGACAGCTATTATGTGGAAAAAAATGCCATGTGGGACGAACTGGTTGATCTGTGGGACACGCAGGTGGAAGTCACAGGCATGGTCATTGAGGAAAAAGACGGCACCAGGCGAATTCTTGTTACGAGCTATGAACCTCTGGAAGATGTGAATTATGATGAGGATGAAATTGATTATGATGATATGTATGAAGAATTGAGCTTCGAAAATGAAGAAGAGGAAGTTCGATATCAATAAAACAACCTAACGATGCATTTAACAAAAGAAGCGAAACTGCAAATTGGAGTCTTTAAAAATGCGGGATCAAACGATTTATTGCATGCAGTGTGACAATCCTTTTACGTTTACAATAGCTGAACAAAAGCGTGTAATTTCCCAGGGATTTGATGCGCCAAAAAGGTGTCCCGAATGTCGGAAACGCAAACAAAAATCGACAAATTCAGAAAACAGGCGAAAAAAGAGAGGCCGAAAAGAGATGGAACCTTGGGAAATCGCCGAAGATGAAGATTAATCGCAGAGATCGGAACCCGAGATTTCTTCTCTGTCAAAAATGAGATATTCGGGTTCTTTACCCCCGTCGTTTCCTTCAGAAGTTTTCTTCCAAAATCGATCTTCATAAGAACCAGAAACAGCACGGTTTACAGTTCTTGATCCTGAACGTTTTGGGAACATTGTGAAGGAGTCCATCCGAAAAATTGACTTCTGGCACAAAAATCGCATGAAGGTTTGAGAACCGGCAGAGGGCCATGGTCCATTCGGTGAGATGGCAATGTCATGAATTCAAAAATGATACGGGAATGTGAGATGAGGCATCCTTCAACCATGCGAAAAGTGAACGCGAAAGGGATCCTGTTGCCTTCGGAGTGGGATGAAAACGGAGGCGTTCTGGCGCTGACGTTGTTTACCCATGATGAAGAAGAATACGCGGTAAAAGGAGATGGAATACCGCCTGAGTTGCTTGAGGTCTTGCGCCAGGAGCTTGTGGTTGAAGGATACTTTCAATGGGAAAAAGGTCGTAAAATAATTCAGATTACCGATTTCAGCCGCTTTGGCGGTCTGTGATGTTTAGGTAGCGGTTAAAGGGATTTTATAAGAAAACATGCCTGAAAAAATCGAAAGTGGCACCCCGTCCAGTCTCAACCTTCTAGATGGCGCAAGCCCGCAAGCACCGATCATCGCACCGGAACTGGAAGTGCAGAAGCGCGTGGCGGCTGACCATAAACAACCGCTTGAAACGAGGTTAGAGGCCTATGAGGATATCCTAGAATCGGAAGTGGGGGACACAAGTCTTTCGAGATCGCGGAATATTGAACGGGACGTGGGCCTTCGGCAGATCTATCTGAAGTTCGAAGGGGGTAACCCCACCGGAGCGCAGAAGGACCGCATCGCCTTTGCTCAGGCCATGGACGCTCTGAGACGTCGATTCGATGCCATATGCGTTGCGACCTGTGGCAATTACGGGGCGGCCATGGCGATTGCGGCGGCCATGGCGGGTCTTCGCTGTATTGCCTATATTCCGGAAGGGTATCATACGCGGCGAACCCGTGAGATGCTGTATTTTGGAACGGAAATTGTTCGTGTTCCGGGAAACTATGAGGATGCGGTAATGGCATCGCGGGCAAGGGCTGAGGCGGATGAAATTTATGACGCCAACCCCGGGGGCGCCAACACAGCCATTCAGCTGAAAGCATACGGTGAAATCGCCTACGAAATTTACGATGAATTGCGGGATGCGCCCGCGGTGGTGGCGGTTCCCGTATCCAACGGAACCACCCTCGCCGGTATCTATCGAGGGTTTTTAAGCCTCTACCGGCGCGGTAAAACCTCCAGGATTCCGCGCATGGTAGCGGGATCTTCCCACAATAAAAATCCAATTATTCGCGCCTATGTGAAAAAACGACCAGTCTGCGAGGACCTGCCGCCCCATCGTATTCGAGAAACCCAGATTAACGAACCGCTCATCAACTGGCATGCCATTGACGGGGATCATGCGCTTGAGGCAATCCGCAATACCGAAGGGTGGGCATCCAATGCCAGTGATCGCAATATGGCAACCTACGCGCGGATGATCCGGGAAAAAGAGGGGTTGAATGCGCTTCCCGCATCGACGGCGGGCCTGATTGCCCTGCTGGAAAAACATCGAAAAGAACCGCTGCCGGGAGATCGGTACGTGGTGATCCTCACAGGGAGAAACCAATGAAAAAGAGTTTTGATGGAAATGCCATTGTCTATTGTGAAGGCGCCTTCGGAACACCCAATGGAAAAACCGCACACGGTCTGGTTCGACGTTCCGGCCGTTACAGAGTCCTATCAGTAGTGGATTCCCATCACGGAGACAGGGATGCGGGAGCTGTCNTGGACGGCAAAAGCAACAATATCCCCATTTATAAAAGTGTGAAAGAGGCCATCGATGCCTTCAAAAACAGTTCGTATCCNGCTACCCATCTGGTTGTGGGTCTGGCCCCGGACGGGGGGCGCCTTCCCCCTTTTGCCCGAAAGGATGTACTTTCAGCCCTGGAAAAGGGGCTGCATGTGGATTCGGGTCTTCATGATTTTCTTTCTGAAGATGAAGAGATGCGGTCGGTTGCGGAAAAGTTGAGGGTTGTGATCAGGGATGTTCGAAAACCCCCTGAAAGAAAGAATCTTCATTTTTTCAGCGGTAAGATCGAAGACGTGTCCTGCCTGAATGTGGCGGTTTTGGGAACCGATTCGGCCATTGGAAAGCGCACCACCGCGTGGATCATAGCCGATGCTCTTCAGTCGGCGGGACACGCCACTGAACTTATCGGAACCGGACAGACGGCCTGGATGCAGGGGGTTCGATACGGGATTATTCTGGATTCCCTGGTCAACGATTTCGTATCCGGCGAGATCGAGCATGCGGTCTGGCGGGCGTGGCGGGAAGTACGTCCCGCAGTGATTATTCTGGAAGGGCAGGGGAGTCTTATGAATCCGGCCTACCCCGGTGGTTTCGAACTCCTAGCAGCCGGGCGACCGGATGTGGTGGTGCTCCAGCATGCACCGGGAAGACGTGACTATGACGGCTTTCCGGGCTATCGGATACAGTCCCTGGAAAAGCAGATTCAGGCCATTGAACTGCTGTCGGAAAAACCGGTTGTGGCGGTCACTTTAAACCACGAAGGATTGACACCTGAGGACATTCCTAAGCGCTGCGAGGAAATTAAACGGGATACCGGTGTTCCTGCTTTCGATGTACTTCAGAATGGGGCCGGGGAGCTTGTGAAGATCCTGGAACCACTCATCAAATTGTAANTTACGAGGGAAGCATTGGCTGAAGAAAAAAANACGACGGGGGGNACCGAAAAGGATCCNCTTGAGGTGTTGTGTGTCATCGAACGGCTGGAGGTGGGGCCCGTCAAATTGGAGAAGCGACGTTTGACGGCACCCTACCGGGTGACGCGAAATGGCGAAACCCATGAAACGGAATTGATCTATAAGTTTGAAGAGGACGTATTTAACCTCTCGGCTCCCGCCGCTCAAAATCTTGCCAACATGATGGCCGCCCAAGTAGCGCTTAACTACGGGCTTTTTTGTGAAGAGATTGTTTTTGTTGGCCCGTTTGACAAGCATGACCAGCGGTTCATTCAGGATATGGCCCGAAATACGGCCCGTGAGATCTACGTTAAGAAATTTCTGGAGCCCAATCCGTTTGTACGGGGAGAGGCTGCGCAACTTCCGACTTTCAAAAAAGAAAGTTATCTCAAATCGAAGCTTCTGTTTCAGGGAAATGATACCCCTTCTAAAACCCATTCTGAATCCGCGTGGGAGAAGCAGGACGGGGAAGCATCGCGATACGCTGTACTTTCCAGTGGGGGAAAAGACAGCCTGCTGAGTTTTGGTCTGTTGAACGAAATGGGTCTGGAAGTGCATCCCATTTTCGTTAATGAATCGGGAAGACACTGGTTTACGGCCCTGAACGCTTACCGACATTTCAAAGACGACATTCCCTTTACGTCCCGGGTCTGGACCAATTCGGACCGGGTTTTCAACTGGATGCTGCGACACTTGCCCTTTATTCGAAAGGATTTTGCCGATGTGCGTTCCGATGAGTATCCCATTCGCTTATGGACCGTCGCGGTATTCATCTTCGGCGCTTTGCCCCTGTTGCTGAAAAGGGGCGTGGGACGTTTGGTAATCGGAGATGAATTCGATACCACCCGTCGGCTTTCCTTCAGGGGCATCACCCATTATGATGGTCTATTTGACCAGAGTCGGTATTTCGACAATGCGCTGACCCGCTATTTTTATCAAAAAGGGTGGGGCGTCAGCCAGTTCTCTATTTTACGACCCATGTCGGAGCTGCTCATTGAAAAGATCCTTGCCGAGCGTTACGGAGAGCTTCAGCAACTCCAGGTTTCCTGTCACGCTGCCCACAAGGAGGGGGAAACGATCAAGCCCTGCGGGCGATGCGAAAAGTGCATGCGGATTGTGGCCATGCTGTCCGCCATTGGGGCGGATCCCACCCGGTGCGGATACACCCCCGAGCAGGTGGACCGGTGCCTCTTGCAGGTGGTGGAAAAAGGGATCCATCAAGAGACCGAAGGGATCCGACACTTGACGTATCTACTTCATAAAAAGGGTGTTTTATCGAAAGCGAGAATGGCAACGGTTCGCGCCTCTGAGCAGTCTCAAGTGATGAAACTTCGTTTTGAGGCGGAGAAATCCCCATTGGACGGTATTCCCCTTGAAATTCGAGAACCTCTCTATCGGATCTGCATGGAACATGGGTTGGGTGCCGTGAAAAGGGTCGGCCGTTCATGGGAGGCAATGGATCCATGGACGGATCCCGCCATGGGGCGACCTTACCCTTTTGAACATCCGGCTCCCGTTCCATTTCACAGGGAAAAGCGTGAAGGGCCTGCAAACGGGAAAATAAGGGACTATCTCCTGGGAGAACTGACCTGGCCCGAGGTAAAGCGCCGATTTCAAGAGGTCGATGTAGCCCTTCTTCCGGTGGGCGCCATCGAGCAGCACGGCCCGCACTTGCCTCTGGATTGCGATGCCTTTGATGCGGACTATCTGGCAAAAGCGGTGGCGGAACGTTGCAAAGCACCCAGGCCTCTGGTGCTTCCCCTGGTCTCCTACGGCGTTTCCTATCACCACGAGGATTTTGCGGGAACCCTCAGTGTCAACCCGGAGACCCTCTCACAAATGGTGTACGACATCGGCATGAGCGCCGTGAAGCACGGTATCACCAAGCTGGTGATCGTTAACGGGCACGGCGGAAACAGCCCCGCACTTCATTTTGCGGCCCAGATGATCAACCGGGATGCCCATATCTTCACTTGCGTCGATACGGGGGAGAGCAGCGATCCGGACATTTACGGTATGGCGGACACACCCAACGATGTCCATGCGGGTGAAATCGAAACCAGCACCAGCCTTGCCACCCGCCCCCATATGGTTCGATCCAATAAGATCAAAAAATTCGTGCCCCGCTTTTCCAGCCGTTATCTCGATTTTACTTCCAAGCGGAGTGTCGGGTGGTATGCGCATACCTCAAAAATTTCCCCTTCGGGTGTCATGGGTGACCCCAGCCTCGGAAGCCGTGAAAAAGGAGAGCGCATGTGGAAAGTCATGATCGAAAATCTGGCGGCCTTTGTGGAAGAACTCCAACGAATGAGCCTGGATGAGATCTACCAGAAAAGGTATTGAGGCCCTTACACCCATGAAAATCGTCCAGATCGATGCCTGTCCCGTCACCCTTCGGATGAACGAGCCCTATTCAATCGCCTATGAGACCGTCAGCGAAACCACCAACCTTTTCCTGCGTCTTGAGACCTCCAACGGGATTAACGGCTACGGATGCGCGGCCCCTGATGAGCCGGTTACAGGGGAAACAGCCAACATGCTGCTCAAAGACGTTGCATCGGTCGTGACGCCCCTGCTCAAGGGGGCTGATCCCCTGAGACGCGCACGCTTGATGCAAAAACTCAGACTTCAACTGAAGAACCGTCCCTCACTGCTGGCCTCAGTGAACATGGCACTCCTGGACATTCTGGGAAAAGTCTGCGGGCTTCCCCTGTGGAAAGTTCTGGGTGGTTTTCGGGACCGGATGAAAACCAGCGTCACCATCGGCATTCTCCCTGAAAAAGAGACCCTTGATCGAGCCCTTTACTGGAAAGGGCAGGGGTTTCGTGCGCTCAAGCTCAAAGGGGGTCTCCATGTGGATTCCGATATCGCCCGGCTGCTTCGCGTGAGGGAAACGGTGGGAAAGTCCATGGAGCTGCGGTTTGATGCCAACCAGGGATTTACCGTTGAAGAATCGCTGCGGTTTGTGGATCAAACCCGAAAAGCACGGCTTGAGCTGATGGAGCAGCCCACCCCAAAAGGGGCACCCGAGCTGATGAGACGGGTTACCCGGAAAGCGTTCATTCCGGTGATGGCCGATGAAAGCCTCATGACCCTGCGGGATGCCTTTCGTATCGCCCGAGGAGATCTGGCCGACATGGTAAACATCAAGCTCATGAAAGTGGGCGGCATCGATGAAGCCCTGCAGATCAACGCCGTTGCAAAAGCCGCGGGTCTTGAGGCCATGGTGGGGTGCATGGATGAGTCGGCCCTGGCCATTGCGGCGGGCCTTCACTTCGCCCTGGCCTGTCCCAATGTTCTCTATGCGGACCTGGACGGTCACCTGGACCTGGCAAATGACCCCGCCGCCGGGGCGGTCATTCTTCGAAAGGGAACCCTTTTTCCAACGGAAGCCGCCGGGTTGGGGATTACCCCCGACATTTGAAGGCCGTTGACCTGTCTCCCCGAACAAAGTTCAGAACCCCCTACTTAAAAAAACCTACATATTGTATTATATTTTTTGTTGACACACAACAAAATGTGCTTTACACTTCCGGACGAAAATCCATGATGAACCGAATGTGGAAAAGTGATGGTCAAAAGATTTTCCAAATCTCGTCTAAAAGAAGAACTTCGTATCGGGCGGTACTTCCTTGAGAAGGACCGGCCGAAAGAGGCCCTCCCGTTTCTGGAAAAAGTGTATGCCCACGGTCCCGCGATTGTGGAAGAGGTGGGCATTAATTTCGATGTGCTGGGGGAGGCCCTTCGCCATTGCCGGCTTCAGACCATGCCGTGGCTGAACCCACAAAAGGGTCGCCGAAGAAGGCCGGCAAAACCGAAGAAAACACCGGCCAACGCAACTGCTTCGGACAAAAAGGGAAAACAGAGCACCGCAAAACCCGATCGAAACGTCCGAAAAGCATCTTCAAAAGTGAAAACGCCGCCCGCTGCCGGCAAAGAGCCGTTCCGCCCCAAACCGAAACCGCCACCCATTCAAATGACGGCCGCCGTCCGATCGCCCCAGACGCCGCACCAGCGGTTTGTGGAGGGAAACCCGGGCACCATTGAAGCGTATTTTCTCGCTCGGCAGGCGGCAAGCCTGGCTCAGGCGGACCAGTTCGACAACCTCATCTGCCTCAACACCCTGAGGGGCGTTCAGCAGTACGCCTATCAGGTGGAAACCGTCCGCAAAGTCATGCGGTCATTCCGGGGACGGGTCCTGCTGGCCGATGAGGTGGGCCTGGGCAAAACCGTTGAAGCGGGGATGATTCTCAAGGAATACCTGTTACGGGGCATGGTGAAAAAAGCCCTGATCCTGACGCCGCCGGCCCTCACCAGCCAATGGATCGAAGAACTTGAAACCAAATTTCAAATTGAGGCGGTCAGTACCGATCATCCCGGAATGCGGCAGGATCCGGAACGCTTCTGGCGTGAAAATGATCTGATTGTGGCTTCCCTTGCCCTGGCCCGGAATAAGCGGCACCGCCCGCTGCTCGGCGGCATCGGGTTTGACATGGTCATCGTGGATGAGGCCCATCACGTGAAAAATGATCGAACCGTGGGGTGGAAACTGGTGAATGAACTGAAAAGCCGGTTTCTGCTGCTCTTGAGCGCCACCCCCGTCGAAAACAACCTCATGGATCTCTTCAGCCTGGTAACCCTTTTGAAGCCGGGACAGCTGGGCACCAAAACCGCCTTCAGGCGTCAATTTGTGCTGCGCGGAGATCCCACCCGGCCCCAGAACCGGGAGCGCCTCAGGGACCTCATCGGCCGGGTGATGATTCGAAACACCCGCGCCCTGGCGGACATTAAACTGCCGCCCCGCCATGCCACCACGGTTCTGGTGGAAGGGGTTCCGGCGGAGCGGGAACTGTACGCCAAACTGACGGACCTGGTGAGAAAGGGGTTTCAGCGGCAAATGAACCGGTTGTCCCTGGGCATGCTGCTGCAGGAGGCGGGATCCAGCCCGGCGGCTGTTCGAAAAACCCTGCTGAAGCTTTCCCAAAACAGCGGCGTGGACTCGGATTTTAGAGAAGAAATGGTCAGACTCGCCAAACTCTGCGATTATGTGCCCCACACCAGCAAGACCACCCGGCTTCTGGAGCTGTTGAAGGTGAGCGGGGAAAAGGTGATGGTTTTCTCCCGCTTTACGGCCACCCTGGAAGAGATTGCAAAACGGCTGTCCGAGGAAAAGGTGAATTTTTCCCGGTTCCATGGGGGCATGAGCGCCGCGGACAAGGATCAGGCCGTAGAGCGTTTTCAAAACGGGACGCCGGTGATGCTCTGCTCTGAAATCGGCGGGGAAGGGCGGAACCTGCAGTTCTGTTCCACCATGGTGAATTTTGATCTTCCCTGGAACCCCATGAAAATCGAGCAGCGCATCGGCCGCATTCACCGCATCGGGCAGACCCGCCCGGTCCACATTTACAATCTGTGTGCCCACAGGACCGCCGAACATCATATTCTGGAGGTGCTGGACAGGCGCATCAACCTCTTTGAACTGGTGATCGGGGAAGTGGACCTGGTGCTGGGTCAGACCAAGAATGAAGCGGAATTTGAAGAGCGCATTCTGGATATTTACGGGCAAAGCCGGGACGATAACGATGTAGCCACGGCCTTTGCCCGCCTGGGAGATGAGCTGCTGGCGGCCCGGCAACAGTACGACAAAATTAAACAGCTGGATGCGGATCTGTTTTCAACGGATTATGAAATATAAATAAAATGAATGAATTACTTCAATTTTCTCAAAAACTGATTGAGGCTTCCGGCGGGATTGTGGAGTGGGGGCCGGATCGAAGTCGCTTTGAAGCGCTATTGTCCCGGGACGTTCAAAAAGGGCTGGGCCTTTCCAGTTCTCTGGTGAGTATTTCGGAACCGGGGCATGAGGAAAAACGTTCCGGGGATTCCCAAACTCTGACCATGGGCTATGGCACCGAACTGCTGGATCGGTTCATCCCAATGGCCCTGCACATGGGGTG
>JGI10211J34971_10000818_pt1 | contig 26014 bp, 47 predicted proteins | sample Etolagsediment_FD_34971 | JGI IMG/M metagenome (IMG submission 34971)
CCCGAGCCATAACATCGCCGTTCGGATTCTTGGTCCACGTCGCACCGACTGAATAATCGTTTGCTTCATCCTCTTTGAAAGCGGTGTCCCAAAACTGAACAGTCCGGAATCGAGTATTGAACACAAAGCGATCCGGGTCGTAATACTTCCACCATTTGAGAGGGAAGATCGCTCCCTCCTCGTCAGTCGGCTCCTGCTGGTAGAGTGACGTCCAATCCCTCGTCCCGACTTCCGCCTTGATTACCCGCAGCTCGTCCGCAGAGTAGCGTTCTGGCCATAGAGGGTCGCCTACCTGTCGCCCCAGCACATCGCCGTCTCCTATCGCTAGCGCAGGAAACTTCACCTCTGTCCAATCTTCTTTGTCCTCATCGTCCTTGCCTTCGAGGAGCCTCCCGGCAAGATCGTCGTAATGCCACCGGGTTTGACAGACGATGATTACACCTCCGGGGTGGAGACGGGTGCGAGCTGTCGAGGTATACCAATCCCACGTCGCCTCACGGATCGTCGTAGACTCCGCAGCCTGTCGATCCTTCACCGGGTCGTCGATGATCAGTACGTCAGCTCCGTGTCCGGTGATACCGGATCCCACACCAGCAGCGATCATGCCACCGTGACGTCCAGCGATATCCCATACTTGCGCTGAACGACTGTCGCGAGCCAGACGAGTCCCCGGAAACACCATCCCGTACCTTTCCGTCTCTATGGTGTTTCTGACTCGCCTAGAAAACGCCGCACTAAGACCTGACGAGTACGAGGCGAGGATGATTCTCAGGTCAGGATTGTGACCGAGGATCCATGCCGGCAGTAATTCAGATACATGGACAGACTTCGAGTGGCGTGGTGGGATCTCCACGATCAGTCGTTTGTAGTCACCCTTGACTGCGCCCTCCAACGTGGACGCTAGCATTTGGGTGTATTTCGTTGAGAGGTAGCCGGGATAAACGTGTTCACCGAAAGCAGCGAGCGATCCCTTAGCTGCCTCCCTCGATAGGTACAACTTTCCCCGCGCCGTTGACTCTGAACTCGCTAGGGTTTGCTCCTGCGCCAAGCTCGTCCCTGACGATAAGAGCGAGGAGTGATTCTTGGTCAAGAGCTTCGTCTCCTTTTGCTCCAAGATCTGCGTGGACGCTCAGCTCACGGTTCGTTGTCGGTCGGGCATCCACACCGAATTCTTCACGTAGCGATTCGGACGCCATCTCTATTGCACGCAGGGCGGTAGGCAGGAGCTTTCGAGCGTCATTCGGTGATAGGGAATTTATGTCCGCCTTCCCTAAAATTGCCATGCCGAGGTTCATCGTATTTGTCAGTTGCCGAACCCTGTGGATCTGATTCTCCTCGGCAGTTTTGAGCAAGCCCCGTCGTGCCTCGGCAGCAACGAATTCATCCCACGCAGCAGCCCGAGCGACCCAGCCATAAGTGTTCGCCCACTTCGTCCAGCGTCCCGATGCTCGCTTGCTGCTCCCGGCTGGCTCGTTCATTGCCAGTCGGTAGGCTGCGTCCACCGAACGGTCTGGACCAAGCTGCAAGTAGGTATTGAAAGCGAGGTACGCCTTGGTGCTCTCGTCAGTCATGCGCTCCCACTTGTCAGGGAGCCTCGCTAGCGTCATAGGAGCGTGACCTCCATAGCCTCGTAAACCTGCAAGAGCCATTTGATCAGGAGCAGTAGCAGAGATAGAAGTCTCTCAATGTCGTATTCCACCTCAACCTCCAAGATCGAATGTCACGGCGACGCTGAAAAAGATTGCCGTCACCGCTGCAGAGATCTTATCCCATCGGGTGAATGGCTCACCCTCGTCGTCGCGATCTAGCTTCTCTGTCGGCACGAACCATCGCACGAATCGAGGTAGGTGACTTCGCTTCCTGACCGACGACACTACGCCAGCGAAGTAGCCCATGAAGATGAGCGTCCACATCAGGAGGAGATCCAAGAATCGTTCTCGGAGTCCCCAATGACCGGTGCGCCACTCCTCGTACTCGTCCATCCAGACGTAGAGCTTGTACCAATTCCCGTCGGTGACGAGCAGGTAAACGGAAGCGAAGATCAAACCCCACGCCGTTGACCTGTAGATCCAGAAGCCTAGCTGCCTCACGGAAGGATCCCCCACCAGTCCGCGACTGGAGCGCCAACGAGTACAAGGATCACTGCTAGCACGGAGAACAGGATCGCTTTGAGCGCAAGCTCCTGCCACTCCCACATTAGGAACTGCAAAAAAACTTTCATCATCCCGCCTCTTTCTTGATAAGTTCCAGAATCTTCTCGGCTGGCTCTTTACCACATACCGACTCTATCAGAGCCTTGTCCTCCATCGGGAAGGACAGCATCAGGCGAAACACCTGTACGTCACGGAGAGCGGCTTGGCGTTCCTCCTCCGTCTTAGCAGCCGCGGCGTTCGCCTCGGCTCGTCTCTGAGCTTCTACGGCTCCGGCAGTACCGCTTACGACACGCTTCGACGCTGCGTTTGCACCCGTCTCGCCTGTATCCGATGTAACACCGGGATCCCACGAATCAGCGAAGTCCTCTCCGGCTAGTCCATCCGGTGCAGGGATATCTTCGACCAAACGCTGGATCTCGATATCGCTCATGCCGAGAGCTTCCTGCGCGAAGTCCAACGCCCCGAGCTTTTCGAGGTCACGAAGGATCTCTGCTTCAAGCTCAACGTCGTGGGATCCCCTCGCCGTGTTGTGACGGATGGTGGAGATCTTCATCTGTTCTTCGCTGAACTGAACGTAGACTACCGGGATCTGTGTCAGCCCGGCAGCGTTCGCAGCCCTCCACCGATGTTCACCGTCAACGATATGTCCGGGGAGAAATTCAGCGGAGGGATCCTGCACGATCACTGGCTGAGTGAACCCGTCCGTTTTGATCGAATCTTGGAGCATGTTGAATTCATAGTCGCTCTGTCGATTCGGGTTGTACGGGTTCGCCTTGATCTCCTCAACATCAACGTAGGTGACTTCGAGGCGTTCAAGAGCAATCGTCTCAACCTGCTTCTGTCCCTTTTGTCGTTTAGCCAATTCGCTCCGCCTTTCGACCTGTCAGGTCACTTAGTTTTCTTAGGGTGACGCTCGCCCTGTACGGGCTAAGCTCTGAGCCCACGAATCGTCGGCTCCTCTCTATCGCTGAAACCGCCGTGAGTCCTCGTCCAGTCATAGGATCGAGAACGAGATCCCCTCGCTTGGTATGGGTATCAATGGCGAGTCCCGGAGTGAAATCGTCGTCCATCCCGGTGTAGTCGGGAAGTTCGGTTGCCGGGTGGAAGTCAAACGCTGTCAGCGTTGCAGCGTGTTTCTTGTAGTAGGTAATGTCCCACGTCGTATGAGGGATCACGGATTGCTGCTGGGCGATATCTCTCATCAGTTCTGTCCACTTCACACCGTTCTCGAAGTAGGACGGGGCACCGAGTCTGCGGACAAGGATGAACACTCGAACCAGAAGTTCCGGGTAGTTAGCCTTTCCACCAACACCAGCCTTGGTACGGAACCCCGAAGCGAGCGCAGCCCCCCACGGTGGATCGCAGTAGATCAAATCTGGCTGTTCAGTTACGAGGCGACTGAGGATCCAGTCCTCCATGAGATCCCCGCAGATCAGCGTAGCCTCGCTGCCTACCGTCCACGTCTCACCGGGCTTGACCGGGTATTCGAGTCCGCCGTCTTTTTCATACTGTAGGGTCAAAGGTGTAGCTCCTGCGTTCATGCCCCCCGAAGGTTCGCTGATGCCCTTGTAGTGAGGGGACGCTTAGATCGTGATCCGCAAGGTTGGGGATCGCGACAGCGACGGTGATTTTCTGCTCAGCGTAGTACAGCTTTTGGATCGCATCGAAATAGTTTCCGTGATCGCCCCAAAGTGCCACAGCCTCGCGCATCAGCCTGTACGACTGACGCAAGAATCCCTGTAAGAAGTCGAGCCTCCACGCAAGGCAGACGGCTCCAAGATATTGATTGCCGGGGATCATTCGCCACCCCTCCGGGTGAACGGGATCCTTTTTCCAGCCCATCGAATAGAAGCTCACGACTGGCGATGGAGCATCCTGTAGTAAGGCGTTCGCCCTGTTCCAGAAGTCAGGGTGCAGGATCGCATCATCCTCGACAGCCAACGCCCAGCCCGGAGGATCCGCCCGGAGAGCTTCCCATGTTCGGAGCTGGTTTCGTGAGCCACCCTTCCACAGCCCGTCGGGATCCGAAATGATTGAGCAGTTGTCCAGAGATCTCGCCAACTCCACGGCACGATCGAATCGCTCCGGGACGGTCGTGACCGCACAGATCTTGATTTCATCCATACGTCGGAGATCCTCCCCACGTACCGGATCCGGGCTTGAAGAACTCAGGCTCGATGTACGGAACCAGCTTACCGACTTTGAGACAGAACGGATCTCCGCCGTACATGGCGTTGGCGAGCTGTCGCCAGCCTCCCATCGACCCGACACAGTTCATGCAATTCTTCGTGTCCGGGAACGGCTCGGTTGAGTGCCGTCGGTGCATCCGGAGCATGTCGTTCATAACCTTCGTTGCCCTATCAGAGATCCACGCAGGAGCCTCCTCAATGCACTCACGGAGGTAAGTATCCTGCCACGTCTCTCCGGCTCGTCTCGTCGGAGTAACAGCCCTCTTGCCGAACTTGGCTGCGACCCTCACACCGGGACAACGTTCGGCTACTCGGTCGAACCATTGTGGCCACGCTCGCATCGCCAGAGCTAACGAATCGACACCCGCTGCGCTCATGGTTGGTGGGGCGATCCGTAGTTTTGAAGCGGGAACACCCATCCGAAACAGGGTGTCGTAGGCGTGGTTGTAATCCCACTGTCCATCCTTCGCAGCCTTCCAGATATCACCATCTGTCCAGTCAAAGATCGGACGGGCTGCCCTAGTCCCGAGTCGGTTGGGTTTTGTTTTCCACCCTTTTGCGCTGAATACGGAGTAGCGACGGGCTGTTGATTCACCCGCCCGGATCCCCGTAACCTGCCACAAGTCGCCCTCTGTGGGGAACCGGGACTTCGTGATCATTTCGTTGATGTTCAGCTCCGGGATCTTGTACGCGATCTCGGGTGGTTTCCTGACCCAATTCTCCTCACCAACGTCGGGATCGAAAACCCAGAAATACGGTGACTCACGGTTGAACACATTTATGATCGGCTGACCAGCGTAGATCCAGTGAAACTCTACCTCCGGGCGAGCTGCCGTTCGCTCAGCGTACTCATACGTGCCGGGGTACATGATCTCCTCGTCACGCATCAAGACTTTGACCGGGAGCCTGTCCGTCATTTGAGCAGCCATGATTGCGATTTCCAGAACCGCCATACTGTCCTTGCCCGCGCTGAACGAGACAACGATTTCATCCTCCGGCTTGGAGTAAAGCTCAACCATCCTGTCGATAGCAGACGTGAACACGTCCTTGCCGTTGAGTCGTCGGTAGCCGGGCATCAAAATTCTCCTGTGATGATTAGGTACTGGCAGCGATCTGGCCAGCGTTTAGCCAGCGGAGCCTCGATCCCGAGGAGCCTCGCCCTACGAAGCAGGTTGAAGCCTCGCACCTCGACGTTCTGAGCCCCAGCGTCGACGAAGAATCTACGCCACTGATCGGCTGAATACATGAACCAAAGATTCGAGTGGGTATCGACGTGCTTGCTGTGCTTACAAGCGGTTTGATACCTGCCTCGGGCATACGGCATCAGGAAGAATCGACCGCCAGCCCGGAGGTGGTGTCTGGCGCCAGTGATCACGTCACCGATTGGTGTGTAACTTGGAGATCCGAACAGGCTGATAACGTCTTGCGCCGGGTGGTGGATCTTTGCCCATCCGTTGCCATGATGGATAGTCGTTCCGGGGTGCTTCTCTACAAGGCGGTTGAGCATCCCCTCGCTTGCGTCGATCCCAATGTAAGACTCAGGGTGGGGGATCAGATCCAAGTCCAGAGCTAGCCCGGTTCCACACCCCACGTCGTTCACGTACCGCCTCAGATTGAACGTAGAGAGGATCTTGGAGATCTCCCGGTTCTCGGCTAAGGATAGCGGTGTGAGGTAGTCGCTGTCGTAATCCGCAGCCACCTTGTCATATGCTGATTCGACCAGCCCGAAAGTCCCGTCAAGGTCTGTCATTCAAGGATCCTTTGAACGTCACCGACTGAGCGCACAACTTCGGCTACTCCGCCAGCTTCGTTTATCAAGAGGATGGTGCGATCCTGTAGCACCGTCGTCTTGCCCGTCCGTGTCTTTACCTCGAAAGCATAAAACCTGCCAGCCTTACATACAAGTATGTCCGGGACGCCAGCCTGTTGCATTGGTCCACCGTGGACTTTGAAGAACCACACATCATCGCGTGATTTCAGATACTTGCGGATCTCAGCCGTGATCGCTTTTTCAGACTTGTCTCTCATAGCAAAACTCCCCAACGCCAGATGCAACGCCGAGGAGTCCGCTAGTCAGTTGAGGTGACAACTGAAAGTCTCCATAGCGTACAACGTAACACCGCCCCGGTTCAAGTCCGGGGCGGTAGACAATAACCGATTTACTCCTCCTCGCCGTCACTATCCCTGTCGCTGATCCAAGCGAGAACCTTGTCCTCGGATCCCCACGCGTCCAGTGGAAATTCGTTGTATAACCACTGAGCGATATCCGGGATCAGGTTGCGGTTCGTCCCGTCGGCGTGGGCGACGGCTTTGGAAATGCTGTTGCTGAGCATCCCGGTGAGAAAGTCTCCGGGCAGGATCTTGTGATCCAAGTAGAGCTGTAATCCGCTGGCGAGGTGTTCACCGTTAGGGAGTGTTCCCCATGCGATGCCCTCTGATGGTGTCGGTGTCATTTCGTTGTTACCTCAATTCCTTGTCGCGAGGGTGAAGCCACGCATCGTCCGTGTTGCACATCCTACCGGAGTGCCTACGGTCGCAGTCGTCTGACTGATGCCGGACGATCTCCGCTCCTGTGTGGGCAGCGATGATGCGTACCTGTTCGTCGATCCGCTTGAACTGTTGAAGTCCGAAACCGATGAACGATTTTCTGATCAGCTTTGTCCCGCTGGTGAAGCGGATGAATAATGCCTCCGTTCCGCCGATCTTCATAACCTGTGTGTAAATCTTTAGATCCAGTGACTGTCCGAATTCTGTCTGTCGTTCCATGACTACCCCCTGATCACTTCGTACTCGACGTGAGCGACGATCTCGCATCGCTCGACGATAGCCTTTGCGACGCTGAGAGGCATGGTGTCCTTGCCTCGTTCGGCGAGGGTGCGGAGCACCTTGATAGCTGCGATCTTGTTGGTCGCCTTGATGTGTAGGACGGATTCAAGCTCGTAGTCCGTGATCCTGTCCAGCCAACCGTTGTAGTCCATCATCCCCCGGAGTCCGCGGTACTTGTTGTCCAGTATTGATTCGGTTGCTGAGAAAACTCCCCGGCAGCTTGGGCAGTAGAGCTTTGACCGTCGCAGGGTGTTGGTCTTGTGATCCCCACCCTTGTCGAAATGATGGTCGAAGATTTGCATGTGAACCGTGTCCCGCTCGGGGATCTCTGCAAACATGCGCTCGATTTTTTCGATTTCTTCTGTTGTGTATGGTCGTGCCATTTCTGTGTCACCTCTGACTTGTATTGATATTGGTTAGCTGAGAATCACTGGTTGATATGCGTTGTACCACGCTCGCTCCGCCTCGCCCATCCATTTGTCTCCGAAGGCTTGTTCCCACCGGTTGTAGTAGGTGGTGCGAGGTTCGGAGTCGGTTGCTCCGAGGCTGCGGAAGAAAGCCGTGTGCATTAGGTTGGCGATGATCGACGGATCTCGGTTCTCGATGGATACTTTCATGACCTGATCGAGGATCTCGTTGCCCTGTGGGCAGAGTGGGTTATCGTTGCCGTATTCGTCTGTTGAGTAAAGTTGCCATTTGTTCGTTGTCATTGTTGTCACCTCTGAGCTTGATTGGTTCTTGATTGGTTCTTGATTATTTGAGTGCTCCTGCGACCCTGTATTCCTCGACTCTTTGCAGAAAAGCGTTTGCTTCGTGGTCGTACTCGTCCGCCTTGGCGAACGCCTCCGCCCGAAGTGACTCGAAGTCGTTGTTAGCTCCGGTGAGGTCGTTGCCGTCGAACTCGGTGCGATTGACGAGGTTGTCGTTGATGAATCGGCTGACGCTGAACTTCGTCGGGAGCTTGTCGTCGCCGTAGTGAGCCTTGAGTTCTACGTGGTAGTTGGTGTGGTAGCTGATCGTGTACTGTCGTGATTCTTTTAGAGTTACTACTGTCATTTGGGCTTCCCTTTTCCCTCGGCGGGGGGATCGTCCCCTCGCTCTACCTATATTATATGGGACGTTTCAGCCCTTGTCAACTTTTTGTCAACCGATTTTCAAAATTGGTCTACAACCTGTCTACCGGCGTTCCAAACTGAGGGACAGTTTGGCATCAGCTTGAAATACGTCGGGACAGTTTTGAAAGTTACTTTTTGAAGATTGGCAGGTCACTACATCTTGTCCTTTACGACGTACTTCGGGGCATCCTTTGCCCAATCGTCCGTCCGCTGTTGTTCCTGCACTGGCCACCCCAATGCGACTTTCCGTGTATTGCCCGGAGTCTTATCAAAGTACGCTTGCAAGCTCCGCTGCTGAGCGAGCGCCCATTCCGGCTGCAGGTGAGCGAAGTCCGAGCCTCGTTTCAATCGGTCGTGCTTGCGTCCCATAGCTCGCATGAGGGTCACGGTTAGGGAAGCGTCGTACTTCGCCGAGTGAAGCTCTCCTGACGGCTCCGGCAACCCGTACCGCATGATGGTGTTACCGAGCTGTCTCGCACCCTTGCCTTTGACGTATCGATCCACCGCCCGGTCGATCACGAGTGGGTCGAGGAGCCTGATATCGTCAATGCTCTGATCGCCCCCTGCGTAGCGTTTCACGATTGTCCAGTCGTAAGCTGCGTTGTAGATCACGAACGGGATCCTCGCGGCTGCGATAGCCCGGATGAACCACACCATTTCCTCAGTCGCCTCTTTCAGTGGTGCGCCGTGAGCTTTCGCGTACTCGGTCGTTATGCCGTGGATATCAGAGTTTGTAATCTCCACCTCTGGATCCACGATCCGCTCATACGAGAAGTGGTTTAGCTCGACCTCGCCACCTTTCCACATCATCGTCGTGTGGAATCCAATCTGAACCGGGATCGCTTCATGCGGATCCGGGCTGGTTGTCTCCAAATCGAATCCGCAGATAATTCCCTCGTACCATTCCTTGCTCATGGGTGCTTCTTTCTGAGGTGTTCGTCAAACCTCTGATGGACTACCCAATACCCGCAGACCGGGCATTTGGTCTTAGTCCTTGTTTGTGTCTTGTTCTTTGCCATACGACTTCTCGTCGATGCCGAGCGCAACCCCGGCTTCATAACCCTCCCAGTTATCGCTCTCGTCCCGGATCCTGACCAACGCTGAGACCAGCGTCGTGACCCGCTCAGCTAGCTCGGCGTGGTCGCACTCCGGTAGCGAGATCCCGTTGACCAAGACCTGACGCTCTCCGGCGTATTCAATGACCGTTCCTGCCGGGATCTGCGTCCCGGCTCCGAACTTGATTTCAATCCCCATCCTGCCTCCTCTTGACTAACTCCCGGCAATCCTTCGGAGCTTCCTGCTCCTTGACCCCGAGCTTGCGCCATTGATTGCGATATTCAGTTATGACTCTCCCCTGATCGTGAATCAGACGGAATTGATTGTTGCCGTTCTGCCCAACGTGTCCGGGGTAGTGACGGATCTTCTTCCTGCTCATACCCCTCCACCAGCCCGCGTGACGCAGGATCCGATGTGCTGGCTCGCTAGAGCGCAGTCCTTGGATTTCCGGCAGTCATTTGAAGTAACGAAAACGTGTCCCGTCCGGGCGACACCGTGGCGTTTGTGAACAGCCCGGTTGATCCCGCAGATCCCGTCGCTGTACTGATACAGGCAATACTTACGATTCATTTACGAAATCCTCGCATGGGCATGGTGCGTCGAGCTTTGGATCCCTGTGCATGACGTATTCTGCCCTCTCCTTGACCGACCCGACGTTCTTGGTGTGGTTCACCCGGCATCCCGGATCGTTTGATTCACGTCCCCAAGGTGAAGTCTTCCAATACTTGCGCTCGTGGTACGGGAACTTGTGTAGGGATCTCTTATGACCACACCGCTTGCACTCATCGTTGAAGCTCCAATCGCTCATAGCTCCCACTCCCCTGACCGAGCGAAGATCGCGGAAGCCCCGCAATCTACGCAAACGACCGAGATATCGTGGTCGCCGTCAAACTCGACGCTCTGCATCTGAGATCCAAGCCCGAGCGAGTGATGCCCGTCGTCGCATGGGACGGGATCCGCTGGCTCCGCAGCGTCGTATTGGGCTTGCGCCCTGTCGAATCCGCTAGTCAATTTGTCACCTCTCTGTCCGGCTTCCACACCGGGTCGAATTTCAAGTGGTCGATTGGCCACTCTCGTTGCATCTTGCGGGTAACTCCCATCGCTGACGGGAGCGTGTTCGGGTAGTGCTGATACACCCGCTCGTCCACTGTTAGCCGGATCCCTGCTCGTCCGCACTTCCCGCAGGATCCGGTGGCGTAATACTTGCCACGATCCTTGTAAGAAGTCGTCCGGCTACCGGATCCCCAGCACCGCTTAGAACGCTCCATTGGTCACCTCCAACTAACTCCTAGTTTGCTACTTGCTCCGGCAAGGATGAGCGTCTCCTTTGCCCGAGTCATCCCGACGTAAAACTGCCGGATCGTGGCATTCGCTCCCTCTCGGGTGAGGTTCGCGTTCCGTCCCTGATAGCTGATATCCGGGAATAGATAAACCACGTCCGCTTCACCTCCCTTGACCGAATGGATAGTTCCGATCTGGATTTGAGGTGCTTCAAATAATGCGCTGGCTCCCTGTGCCTGTAGCACCCGAGCTGCGTAGTCAAGATTCGCTCCTGACCGTAAGTGGGATCTGTACCACTCTGTATCGCCCGCCTCGACGTTATACATCATGTACGGGTCTGAATCAGGCTTGAAGTATTTGTCGATCATTTCCGGGGTGAAAGCCTGATCCGGTTGGAGATCCATGAACTGCTGTCTCCCACCCCTCGGGAAGATCCGAACGAGTGCTTCGCTCCATGACTGGACTTCGCCGACGCTCCACGGATACTTGTACGGCTCTGATTCGATCATAGGCGAGACGTAGGAGCGGAATCGGTCGATAGTCGCTGTCCCTCTCACCGGAGGGTTTAGCGGATTCCAATCAGCCCTACGCCTGTACGGGTTATGAAACGGGATCCCCGCAGCTCGTAGCTCCTGTCTCAGCGGTTCAAGCATGTAGGCGCAAGTCGTGAGAAACATTACCGACTTGCCCTCCGCCAGATATTGCTCAGCGTCCCGGAGCAACCCCGGTGAATCTTTCAGCATGAGATACGCATCTTCCCGGCTGTCCCCTGCTTCATCGGTTGGCCAGTATTCGACGGGATCCCTGCCGGGGATCTTTTCGATCCACTCCGTTGCCCGGTGCCAGACTGCGTGAGGTACACGGTAGGACTGGCTCAGCGTGAGCTTATTGCTGTCCGGGATCTCTGTTGCATAAAACGCCTCTGGCTCGGATCCTCGCCACTCGTAAAGATTCTGATCGGGATCTCCGACGATGATCAATCGCTCTACGCCTCGATCCTCTGAGCCCCACCGCCTGACGAGATCTAGTTCCAGTCGGTCGTGATCCTGTGCCTCGTCTACGAAGATCACCTTGGGCTTGCCGGGAGCTTGCCATATGTCCCGAGCGTGGTGGATCAGATCCGTGAAGTCGTAGTAGCCGTGAGCATCCTTCCACTCTTTCCACCGCCCTGCGAATTTCCTGACTATCGTTGGCCAGTATTCTTCCGGGATCTTCATCGCCCGGAGCCTGTTCAGAGAGGAGAATGCTTCATCGCCGGGGAGATCTCCAAAGCTCTTGTCCGCACCGTCGTCGCCGTCGGCACTCGGAGAGCTGTCGGGCGGTGTCATTTTCCACGCCGGAGTCTCCTCGTTCCACTGTTCGATCCGTTTCTTATCCTCTGCGATCTCCGGGAATCCCAACGCCCTAAATGCGTGAGCGTGTAGCGTCCCGATCCTGTCCGGGTTGATAGCTATATCCCGCCCGGCTACCTCCGCTGCAGCAGTCCGGGTGAGTGACGTAATCATCACTTGTTCAGACCCGTAGCGTTCCACAGCTTTTGATGCCTCACGACTGAGAAATGTTGTCTTTCCACAGCCGGGTGGCCCTATAACGCGAAACTCAGTTTCAGCCATTTGTCACCTCTAAGAATTCGGTTTCACGGAATTTGTAACCCCCTGTAACCCCCTTGTAACCCCCACTTCCGTCGCCGGGGGTTACACCTGTTTTCGTTCTCGTTTCGGTTGACACAGAGTTGATTGTAACCCCTGTAACCCCCAAAAATATTTTTTTTCTGTTTCTCCCGCGCCCGCGTATAGGGGACTTTTTTTGGGGGTTACACATCGACTTTTACCTCCTTGAACCAGAAGGATCGCTTGAACACGTCGTCCCCATCCCTGACCGTTCGCTTGGCTGGTGTCCAGCCTAGTTCCCGGAGGATTGCGACGAGCTTAGCTGTTGTCGGGCGGAGGTTATGGTGCGCCCATATCCAAGCTGACAGACCTCGGGATCCTGTAGTGGCGAAGCAGACCCGATCCAGATCTCCATCGCTGACGTCCTTGCTCGGGATGATAAATGGCTCCCGGTTCCGGCATCTTGTTTTCCAGTCCGCCGAGAGATCCCCACCGAACTGCTCGAAATACTCATCCATGAAGGCTTCCATCTGTGCGACTGCTTCGCCCTCGGCTCCGACTTTCAGAATCGTGACGCAGTTGAGGAACATCTGTGCAATCTTGTCCCACTCCGGAGCCTTGCGCCTTGTGACGACCACACCTGCGATATCAGCCATGACCCGTCGGAACTTGTTTTGTTCGAGGATCCCGGAGCTGTCCCCGATTTCCATCCTCCTGCCCTGCCAGTAGAGACGGTAGATCACCGGATCTGAATCAGTCTTAGTTATGCGGGTGATCGGAGGAGCCACTCCAATTAGCTCGGAGATCCGTTCTAGGCGTAGCTCCGGTGTAGCGTTATCTGGATCCACTCCTAGAGCCTCATCCGCGTCCCTAACGTGTCCCGGCTCCTTGGATTTATCCATCGCTTTCCGGATGGTCAGGTCGTAATACTGAGGATGCTTTAGATCTGCTCCACGAAGCTCTCGACCGGATCGAATGAGCTGACCTATCTCTAACGCTGGCCACCCGGCTAACGCTGCCCTAGTCGCAACGCTGAGATCCCGAGAGCTGTCGGATTGGTCTTTGAGCCACGGAGCGTCCTTGCCCATCCAAACGTCTTGCGCTTTGGGATCGACTGACCATAGGAGTGTCATTCGTGCGACTGGCGGATCCCCCTGTGGAATTTCGCTTGACGGCTCCTTTGTAGTGCTAGGCTTCGGAGAGGCGTTTGATCTAGCCGGGTCGAGGGTTATCCCCGCTTGGCTGATGAAATCCTCGTGAGACCCCCACCGTGGACCATCCTCGCTAATTATTCGGACGGGTTTCGGGTTATCAGGATCCTTGACGTTGTTCGATCCCGGAAGCCTGAGTACCCGAGACAGGTCTGATACAGAGTCGACCGTGTATTCCCCGGCTGCTTCGTTGAGGATCGCTCCCCACGCTTTCGAGATCTCTGCTGCGTGTTCGCGTTCGATCTTGTCTTTGAAGATCCACGGCTCGTCCCATAACCACCACGCTTGAAGCCCGTTCCCGGAGTGGATCACGATTGATGGTCTGACGGCTAGCTCGTCGAGGATCTGGATTGCTGCAGCTTCGGTCGGTGGATAGGTCTTGCCCTTGTGACCCGTATCGCCGTAGTCGATATCTGCCCACAGTCCGGGGATCCCTGAGATCTGATTGGCTCTTGCCCGTTTCGTTGACCCGTAATTTTTCGGGCTGAGTCCACACCCGATGTAGATGTTCCGGTTCCCGAACAGTTCGAGTGAGTTAGTTAGCTCCTCGGTGTCGGTGAACCAATAGCTTGTCTTGCCGGGGATCGTCCAGACGAGGACGTGATTCCCGGACGGTATGTTGTCTGGATATAGGTGTTCTAAGAATTGACGAGTTACTTGCATTTAGGCTTCCCGGTGGGGCGGATCCTGTCCGGGATCCGCCCCCGCTAACGACTGATCTTCTATAGGCTCTGAAGATCGCTGTCGTCAACTGCCCCGACTTCCGCCGTTGCCCGCGGCGGAGGGTTGACTGTCGAGGCTTCTAGTGCCGGGAGCATTTCGTCTCGGTACTTGGTAATCGCTGCCAAGTCCCCGTCTTTGAGACGTGTCCCTGCCGAGAAGTTGAGGGTTGAGTAAGCGATGTTCCCACCGCCCTGTTTCGATAGCGTGAGCTTCGTAGTGATCGCCCAGTAAGGCACCAGCTCTGACGCTAGTCCGAACAGGTATTTCTTGCTCGGTGCTATCGAGGTTGGTGCAGCCCGGACGACTAGAGGCATAACGTTGTTCGGTCGCAGGAGGAAGAACAATCGCTGACTTTTGCAAGCCTGTCCGCCGTTAGGATCGGATCCCCACTTAGCGAACTGGCATGTGGAGCAGTCTCCGCCGGGAGTGCCTACGCCTACCTTGCTGTTTGCCGAGAAGCAGTCCGGTGATCGGTCGTCGTCCTCGCTAGCCTCGTCGAGTGACGTGCGCCAGTAAGAGCGTCGGTCGTTCCAGAAGATGAGTACACCCTCGATCTCCTTGGTCGCCTCGTCGTCGCCGAGAGCTGACGGGATCTCGAAGACTGTTCCACCCCCTGCCGGGATCGTTACCTGCGGGAGTTGACCTAGTGTGATCTCTCCGCCTGTGTTTGCTTCCACGATCTCCTTGATGTTCAGACCGGGATCTATGTTCGCAATAGCGTAGTCCGCTATCGTGTCCAGCGTTGCAATCGCTGTTTCTTCTGTCTTTGTTTTCTTTGTCAACTTAGCTGCTCGTTATCCCGATTCTGTAAACCGGGCTAGTGTTGAATACTGCTTCAAATTCCGCCGGGATTTGTTCCTCCTCACGCCGACGCTCCCGAACCCAAGCAGATACGGATTGGAGAGTAATGCGCTCTTTGTGGAAATCGCCTAGATCCAAGTCGTCTAGGACTTTCATCGCTGCCTCGGGATCCACACCCTCCTTGACCGAAACGTAGGTGTCCGCTCGCATGTAGAGCGTCTTGCCGTCGATCTTGATGTTCTGGATCCCGCTCTGTGCAAGCTCGTAGAGAACTTGCTGCTCTAAGCGAGACTGTTCAGCCTTCTTAGCTGTGAGCCTTGCGTCTAGTTCATCCTTCTCTTTTGTGATCCGAACGAACTCCCGCAGGATGTCTGTATCCATTGTCACCTCTTGACCTCGTCCCCGGAAATTCCGGGTCGTAAAGCGTACCCGATTTGTTTACTTCTTGTCTACCTCCTCTGTCGCTAGATCACCGTGGAGTACGTGTTCCACAATGTCCTGCTTCTTTTGGAGAGCGTTATAGACCGCTTGATCGACCGTCCCGGCTGCTAGGAGGTGAATGTACGTGACGCTCCTCTCCTGTCCCGGACGGTGTACGCGAGCGAGAGATTGGAGGTATTCGCCGAGGTTGAATCCAACGCTGTAATAGATGCAGTACCTTGCCCTAGTCAGGTCGATGCCCACACCTCCGGATTGGATCTGGACGACGAGGATGTCTCCCTCACCCTCTTGGAACTCGAAGTTCTGTTTTACCCGCCCTGATAGCTCTAGGACTTTCAACCCTCGCGCCTCGCCAACCCTGCGGATCGTGTCTATGTCGGCGACGAACTGGCAGAAGATAACCGTTGGTTCACCGCCGAGATCTTCCAGCGTGTCGTCCAGTAGCTTCTCTTTGGCTTTGTCGATTTGGGTTGTTACACCGTCGTCGTCGGTTACGTGACCTCCGGTGATCTGCCTCATCCGTAGGAGCTTGACCAATGCGTTTGAAGCGGTGATCTCTCCTGACTCGACCTGTGCAAAGAAGTCGTTTTCTACGCCCCTGTACGCCCGGAGAGCGTCCCGACCAAGCTGACACTCCCGGTAGGTATGTATCGCCTCTGGAAGATCCAGAACGTCGGCTCCAACCTCGTATGTCATAAACCGGATCTTCTCACGAAGCTCCTCTTGGTTCTGATAATCGACGACTTCATACCCGCCGTACCCGCCCATGATTGCGTACCGGGATCTGAACTTCGCAAAGCTAGTTCCGAAGATCCCGCTGTTCAAGGCTCGGAATTGAGCGTAGATATCCATCGGACTGCCGGGCATCATCGTCCCTGTAAGCCCGAACTTCTTGCGAGCTGTCTTGGCGAGAGCTTGGCAGAACCGTGAAGCTACTCCACCCGGAGCCTTGATCTTGTGGATCTCGTCGAACACTACTGCGTCGAATTGTTCACCTTTGAGGAGCTTGGCGAGTGGCTCTCTCCACGCTGCCTCGTAGTTGACGATTAGGACGGTACGCCCGGAGTTGTCCGCTAACGCCTGTGCGGATAACTCAGCCCGTTTCTTGACCGCTCCCTGTAGCACCGGGACGTTCCAGAATCCAACGCCGTGTTTCTGAATCTCCCTGTGCCACACCCCGATAACGCTGACCGGGCAGAGAATGAGGATCCTGCGAAGGTTTGGGTCATTCTGGATCACGTCGATCGTGACCTTAGTTTTGCCCGTACCCATCTCCATGTTGAGCATTACTGCGTCGAGATTCTTGGCGAAGTTGAACGCTTCAAGCTGGTGTCTCCAAGCGTCGAAATTCCTGATCTCAGGCTGTTCGAGCGTCCCGGATTTTTTGACGTTCTCAAACGCCTCGGACTGCCCTTTGGCGATGCGGATAAGCTCCGCCATGTGTGAGTCACCTTTGAGGACGTATCCACGTTCTTTTGTGGCTAACCGAAGATTCAAGGCTCCGGCTGGTGTAGCGGGAATGACCCACGCTTTGTCGGCTTTGTCCCACTTTGCTCCGGGGATCTGCTTTAGGTATAGACCCTCTGGATACCGAGCCTTTGCCCGGATCTCTCCGGTAGCTGCTCTTGCTGTCACCTCGACCGGCATTATGAACCTCGCTGGATCTTTCGCCGTGGGCGATCCGGGTGCCTCTGATTGCTGGTGTGAGAGTCGAGCATGGATCGTGTGATCCCGTTGTCCCCGGCAATCTTGTCGAGGTGCGCCTGATGGTTCAAGCTCGGTGACTTGAACTCCGTCTCCCAGTTCGCAATCGTGAGCCGGGACACCCCGATCTGCTTGGCGAAGGCTGCTTGTGTCATGCGGACTTTTGAACGCAACGCTTTGATGCGCTTCGGTGTCCACTCGAACGATGCTGTTGTCATTGGCTATCTCCTACTAAAACTGACGATTTCAGTCTAACCTATTTGTCTACCGTTTGTCTACCGGAAATCGGTGATCCTCCACGGATATCGGCATGAGTGCCGCTTTTGAGCGGGATCCAACGCCTGTCATAAATCGGCGCATCCCGATTGCCTCGCTGAATATTCCGGAGTCCGGCAGGACGAAGAATTCTGTCGGGTCAGTTATACGGGTCATGGCGTTTAGAACCTTGACCATTTCGCTGCCCCGGAAACCGATTCGAGGCTCGGTTGGATCCAGCTTCTTTGCATCATGCTTGAGTCGATCCCACACTGCGTCGAACCTCGGCAACTGTGAGGACGAGACGAGATCCCCGGACAGGCTGTAGTCGCCGAAGCTCACCCTTGCCCGTCGCTCCTCGACCAAGATCTCGATCCTGTAGTGCCACGGTGTTTTCGAGTGGATTCGATAGGCTTTCATCGCTTTGAGCAATCCTGCCGGGATCCAGTATTCCCACCGGGTCTTGTCGTGATTCGAGACTGCGTTGTCCACTCGCGTCTCGACGGCGCACCGGCTGTTACCGGCTTCAAAGAGTACCGTGGCGGAGTCGTCGATCTTCCGTACCCGGACAGCCCTGTGCGCTCCCTGTGCGTCCGCTAGCGTCCACGGCTTGCCCATAGACGTAGGGACGGTGATAGTTACTACGGTAGTCATTAGTCGCCCCACTGTGTCCAGCTAGCCGGGTGGAAAACGACTGGTCCACAAATGACGTGACCGAGCATCGCTGTTGCAGCAGCGTTGATCTCCATCCCGTAAATGCGAGCCTCTTCATTGCCGTAGACCGTCCATTCCTTGTCCAGATCTGCGTCGTAGAAGTACAGCGGTTCGATTAGACCGCCTACCATGCCCTGTAAGGCTTTGAGAGCGTCTCCGTCTCGATCCCGGACAGCCCTGACCTCGCCCCCTGTGAACTCACGGTACTGCTGGTATGGAGTATCGGGATTGTATGGAACAACTACGAAAGCGTTGAGCGATGTGAACGTAGCTGGTGTGAGTCTTTTGTAACCCATTTGTGTCACCTCTTGACTTGTCTTTGCAGGAATCCCCTGCGGGGAGTGCCGGAGCGGAGGCGGTTGGGAAGCCTGTACCCGACGCTCCGACCCTCCCCGCAGGAGCCGAGGGTGTAAGTACCCTCGAACTCGCTGCTCGTCGTCTATGCAGCTTTCTGGTTCGGCTGGTACGCCTTGGTGCGAGGAGCCTTGTCGATAGGCTTGACCTCGACCGTGTGCTGAACGTCGAGACGGTGTGCAATCCCGAATGATCGGAGAGCCTTGTTCTGTGCAGCGATCTCGTCGCGAGCCTGAGCGACGATGGTAAATGCTGCTGGCTGGTAGACCACTCCCTTGATCATCGAGGAGAATGGTTTTCCCACCGTGATCGTGACCTCGAAGTATGGAAGTTCAGTCTTGGTTTTGGTTGCAGTATTTGATTTTTTCGTGGTGGCTTTCGTGCCGTTCTTAGCTGCCATGATTACCTCGCAAATTTTGTTCTCGTTGTTGTAGTCGCTGCGGTGTCGTCGGGATGAACCTCGGCATCCTGCCGACCCCTCTGAGGAGTGACCCTCCTCATAGTATTTGTGTTCCAGTTCTGCTAGTGCGATTTTGAACGCCTTGCCGTGCGCTCGACCTCCTACTTTCAATTCGTTGTATCTGTCGTTGTCACCTTGGCGGATAGCCTCCTTGCGCTCTTTGTTGACGATGTGGTGTGCGTATTCGTGGAGAGCGGTGAGCCACACCTCGCGTCGTGGTCGTGTGAGTAGTCCGAATATTCTGATCTGCTCTTGGAAATTGCTGTAGTCACCGAGAGTCCGTGTCCACCCCTTTGTCGAGAGGTATCCGTCGTAAAGCGAGATCACCGGAACGCTGATTCCTCGCTCGGCTGATTCAGCCTCGTAAATGGTTCTTATGTCTTTCCAGAACTGATCGTTGATATTTGTTCCGACGGTGGACGTGTTTTCTTTGTGCTGTGCGAATTTCATTGGGCTTCCCTTTCCCTCGATCCTGACCGGGACTCCCCCGGCTGATACGTCTATTATATGGGACGCATCAGGGGTTTGTCAACTTTTTGTCTACCGAGTTTGGATCCGGTATTCAGAGTGCTCCCACGGAGACCCCTCTAGCAGTTCCGATGCGTGATCCGCTAGGTCTTGGGACGTGATCCGGAAATCCTTTTTCCAGACTCCCAGCTCCTGTTCCACTCCGTCGAGGATCGGCTTGTGCCACCGGACTTCGATGACTACTTCGCCCGGTTCAATTTCCTTGCCGTAAAAGTTGATCATTACAGTGGTATCTCCGTGAGATCTGATTCAATCGGATGATCCATGATCGTCCGGACGTTCAGCGGTTGGCGTGGAGGCTCGTCCACACGGGCGCAGATCTGATTCACGTACTTCCGGAGGATCTTGCGTCCAACGGCGACCTGTGTGGTCGTGAGCTTGCCCTTGCCGATTACCTGCTCGGCGAGGCTGGATCCAAACGCTGCGTCGAAAGCGTTGAATCCCATACCGTTACGCTCGCGAGTCGTGTGCGACCCCTGCTCCTCTGCCGTCTGAGAGGCGTAGAGAACGACTAGGCATCCTGCTACGACTTCCGGATCGAGGAGAGCGGTTGTAAGCGTTTCTTTGTCCATCATCTGTGTCACCTCTTACTTGTATTGATATTGGTTAGATGGCGTGTTCGCCTGTCCCGTTGCAGCCCTCTGGACAGGCGGACAGTCCGCCATCTTCTTTGATCGACTGGCGAACCTCTTTCATAGTGCTACCTGCATACCCAATCGTGTGTAGCCCTGAGAATCGGAAGTAAAAGCCAGTTGGAGCGTATGCACCGTAAAGACCGTTGGCATCTTTATCGAGTTCGATGCCGTGTTCGATTACTTTAGTTTCCATCTGTGGTTCCTTGTTACCTTGATCGGGAATCTCCCGACCTAAGTATTCTATGGGAGCCGGACAGCGTTTGTCAACTTTTTGTCTACCCGCACCATGAGCAGACGTACACGCCGACGTACGCTGCGGATCCATAAACTGCTGCTAGGAGGAGGAGTGGCCAGAGGTGAAACCACACCCGTTTCACGACTTCTTGCCGGAGTAGTAGACTATTTCGAGCCAGTGGTCAACTGCGTAGTAAGCAGCGACTAAGACGATGGGGATTGTCCAGAGTTTCCTACCACGAAATAATCCCATGCCTGACTAGCTCTCTCTCGACTTTCCGGTATGCCCTGACTGGACGCGTTGCTATCCAGAATACAGCACCCCAAATTGTCTTGATCCAGAGGTAGTTACCGTCGGCAGGTTTGGAGATCCAGACGATGAACATTCCAACCTCGTAAAGCAGGATGAGCGGGATGATCAGAAGCGCAGCGTTGACGAGATCTGTGCCGGGCGACAGGATCGCTCCAAAGATCAGGGCTGTGGGGATCCAGAACTTCCGGAGCCTTCTGAATCGCTGGTAGCCGATCAATCCTATGTTGGAGACTATGAACATTATCAGCGGGATCTCAAAGAATATGGCCACCGACAACGCCATCGAGGTGACGAGTCCTATATAGGACGGGAGCGTGATCAGCGGGACAACGACTTCATTCCCGAAGCCGAGCAAGAACCGCAAGCCGAACGGCATCATCACGTAATAGACGAATGACAGTCCAGCTAGTGCGCTGAGCGCCCCGGCTCCGGTGAAAGCGATAAGCCTCCACCAAAAATGACGGGGAAACCAACCTTCATGCCTGAGATCTAAGAGAAGTCGAATCCAGACAGAAGGAATCGACGCAGCGATTCCCGCCTTGATCCCGAGCCAGACGGTTTGTGAAACCATCCCGCCCGGCGTGGTGATGGTGGGCTTCCCGTCAAATGGCGATAGAGCGTCCACTGCCGGGCCAATGAGGAACTGGAATATGTCGGCACTATAGTAAAGTGCCGTCCCCATAGCCGTCAGGAACGGTAGAACGATCCATCTGAAATAGCGCCAGAACCAGCGCGGCAATTATGCGGATTCTTCGCGCATCTGTGCCACGGCTGCCTCGGCAGCAGCGACAGCAGTCTCGTTCTCTTTCGCCTTGCCTCTCAGGAAGCCTCGGCGGTAGAGCCAGCCACCGCCACCAAGAGCGACGACGAAAGCGATGATTCCGATGATTACTAATGTGTTGTCCATGATTTTTCTCCTTTGGGGAGATCTATCCCCGTCGTGTCAGTGAGTCTACAACTTTTCTTGCTTTTAGGAAGCGAGGTTCCCACACTCGGGCAACTCCTCGGGTTTTCATCTCCGCCATGAAGTAGGCGACGGCAACGAAGATCCCGGTGAAGATGAGCCAGCCGATCGTGTGGTGGGCATCATTCCAGATCCAGAACAACGCGTTCGATCCTGCCGAGGCAGCGATGAATGAAACTAAGAAGATTGTGAAGAATGTTCCCATTACTTCTTGCCGAGCTTGCTCCGAGCGTCGTCACCGAAACTCATGACGATATTGACGAGGATGTAGACAGCCCCGCCTATCGCTAGGAACAGCCCGGCAATCGTCCCCATTACTTATCGCCGAACCAGCGATCAAAGCCAGCGTCGATAGCATCGAACGCCTTGTCGACAAGACCTTTCGCTTGCCTCCGAACCGGCTCTGGCCCATCCCTTCTGAGTCGTTCGACTACGCCTTTGGCTCGCTCTTTGATTTCCTGCTTAGACGTGGGGATAGTCTGCGTTTCGTCGGCTGAATCACTACCGGATCTTGCTCCGGTTCCAGCCTGTTCCTCGCTGCCGTTAGTAGCTCCCTCGCCGTGAAGATCGCCAGATCCTTGATCCACTGTGCTATCTGTTGTTTCATCGGGATCCTCGTCCTCGACAGGCTTGCCATTTACGAGAGTTTGTTTTGGCGGTTCAACCATGCGATTACCTCGTTCTCGCTTTGAGATATGTGGTGCGGAAGTGATCTTCGTTGAGGCTCCACACGTCCATTCCGACGGTCGGGATCTCCGCTTCCCCTGCGTCCTTGTATCCGTTCTCATCATAGGCAGATTTCGGCATTTTTCGGTCAAGGAATCCGGGGGTGCTGTCTGTCCCGAGGAGCCAGATGTATTCTCCCTCCGGGAGCGTGATCACGTCGAGCTTGTTAGCTCGGGTGTCGTTGACTGCTGTTTGGATCCGGTTGATGTGTGCTGAGTCACCCGCCCAAAAACCCCACTTAGGAATCGAGGTGAACAGGTTTTCGATGAGATCGCAAGTGTCACCCTCTCGGGTCTGCGCTCGCTGTCCTTCCAAAGGCTTGTCGAGATCTTCGTCCCGAACCTTGACCTCACCGGTTACTGCGTCCCGGACTTGAAAACGATACTGCCGTCCGTGGAACGCCAGAATCGGCGACTGAACATCGATCTTCTTATTAGGCATTGATTAGTCTCCCGTCGTGACTAAGTTGCTTCTAAACGATTGAGCCTGTGCTTGGCAATCCTACAGCATTTCCCTGAAAGTCCACAGCAGCCCCTAGAGCGGTGGCGGAGTAGGCGAGGGTCTTGACCGCATCGTGAGCCGTCTGGACGTCCACACCTTCGCCAGCAGCGAGATCTGAGACAAGGATCCCGTTCACCCGGTACTCACGGTTGTCGTCGGTCACGTAGTCAAAGAACGCTTTGCGTTGTTCGATGATCGGATCCCCGAAATTCCAACCCGGAACTGCCTCAACTGCTGGCACGTACTCCTGAGTGATATTGCCGTCGTCGTCGCGCTTCTCAGGGATCTCCGCCTGTGCAGCCACAGCAGCTTGCGAGCTTCGGTGGATCGGCGTGAACACCTCGACCCTTGTGCAGAAGATCTTGGTTGCGCTAACCGCTGGAACGATCTCTTGTGTGGATTCTAAATCACGTGGCATTAGCTCGGCTTCCTGTATTTGTTTTTGACCGCTGCGATGTGGTCTTTCCAAGTTGTCGTGCCGTTTACAGAGTCATGGTACTGCATATCTAGCTGGTCGCCGATGGTGCTGTAGGCTTCCCTGCGGTACTCAGCGTAGTTAGCAGACACTCCACCGTTCTCCTGCACATTGCTCTCTTGCTGCTGATTGAAGGAGTTTTGCGCCCATTCGTTGATGGTCTTTTCGTACTCGTCTGGCGTGAGCGTAATCGACTCGCCGTTCACCATTTTGGTGAGGGTAGGGTTGTCGTTCTCGAATTGTGTTTTCCATTCTTGAAGTGTTGGCATTAGGTGACTCCATATAGTTTGAATGTTCCATCGTCGATGTTCCCCGAAGAAAACTTGAAGCTGATCTCGTCGATCGCAGTAGCGGTATGAATGTAACCGTTCGTGAACGAGAACATTACGAAGTTCGCGGCATAATACCCTGTGAACGTCGCTTGGAAGTGCGTGAGATAAGTCGATGAACTCGGCTGCCAGATTTTGAGAATCCCGCTCGCACACTCGTCTGCGCCATTACCGACTTCGTGGAACAGGGTTTGGTACGCCGTTCCGTTACTCTGGGATTGCCCCGGATAGCCTGACCATAAATATGCTGCGGTATCTGCCTCATTGTGGTACGCCCTGTAATGGGATGATGTGATCTGCTCGTTGAAACCAGTCTGCCCGGCAGCGTTGGCTTGGAAGCCGAGGTCTTTAGCGTTGGTGGCAGGGTGGGCGTTGATCACGTGAAACTCATACAGGTCATAGGTGCTGTCGATCCCTGTGGTGAAATCAAGCGTCGCACTTGCCGATGCTGTTTGTTCTGAGATAAGCGTGTATGCCATTAGCTGACTCCGTATAGCTTGAACTCACCAGCGTCGATGTTCCCGGAGGAGTATTTAAACCGGATTTCGTCGATAGCAGAAGTTGTGTTGAAGTAACCGCCAGCAAAAGCGTCCATCGTATATGGACCATTGTGATGAAGTCCCTCAGTTCGAGCGGTGAAGTATTTGACGAAGGTTGTGCTCGACGGGTTGTAAAGCGTGAGGATTCCTGAGAGAGATTCGTCACTTCCGTTGCTGGCGTTGTAAAACAGCGACTGAAACGCCGTGTCTTGGTCTTGATCGTATGTGGCGTTGTAAGTCACACCCCCGTCAGTCCCGCCTTCGTTGTAGTACGAGATGTAAAACCCTGATGTGATCGTTTCATTCCAGCCTGTGCCACCGACGATATTCGCTTGCATCTGGAAGTGAACAAGGTCGGTAGCAGGATGGCAGTTTATGAAATGAAATTCATATATGTCGTAGGTCGAGTCGATTCCAGATGTGAAGTCGATCGTCGCACTGGTGGAGGCGGTTTGTGATGAGATCAGAGTGTGTGCCATTAGCTGACTCCGAACAGGTAGAACTCACCTGAGGCTATGTTCCCGGAGGAGAACCTAAATTGAATCTCGTCGATCGCTGCTGTCGTATTGATGTACCCGCTGGCAAACGACTGCCGGGCATAGGCAGGGTAGGCATCTTGATGCTGCATTTCGACTGATACCGAGTAGAAGTTTGTCACGTACGTGGTGCTCGATGGCCCAAATATGTTCATGATAAGGTTCACCCCTGAGTCGCTGTCGTGAGACACATCTCGGGCAAGCGGTTGTAGAGCTGTCCCGTTCGCCTGATCCATCGTGTCTCGAATCGTGAGTGCTTGGTTCCCCCCGTCCTCACGGTTGTAATACTCAAAGAACACGGACTGGATTGTTTCGTTCCAGCCACTACCGCCTGACTGGTTGAACTGGCATCCGAACTCTGCGTGGTCTACTGAGCCGTGGGCGTTGACCACACGCAACTCGTATACGTCGTAAGTAGAGTCGATTCCAGATGTGAAGTCGATTGAAGAACTTGCGCTAGCCGTTTGTGAACTGATCAGCGTATGAGCGTCAGCCGATGTTCCTTGAAAGTCAGCCCATAGCTGAATCTCACCGGACGCAGGTGCGTTCCCTTTGGAGTAATACTCGGAAAGCTGGATCGGATACGACCCACCGTATTCTGTCTGGATATCGCTCAGAGAGACTTGCCCTGTGCCAATCGCCATTAGTTGATCCTCTCAGCAAGTTCCTTGATTGCCTCGACCATCAGACCAATCAGACCGTTATAGTTCAGCGTTTTCATGGGTTCGCCCTTGGCAATCCCGCCAGTCTTGACGAGGTATGGCATAACCTCCTCGACCTCTTGTGCGATCAAGCCGGCAGAATGACCCTTCTCCTCTCGGATCCAGTCCCACTCGACACCACGGAGAGCTTTCACCGTGTCCAGAGCGTTTTCAAACTGGACGACGTTTTTCTTCAACCTAATGTCGGAGCTTGTGGTCGTCGAGAAGGCATAAACGTCTCCATCTGCGTGGAAATCGCCGTCTGATTCAAACCGGAACTCCTGAGATCCGCCAACGTAGAGATCCACGGTGCCGGCTGCTGCCTCAGTGAAGTACGTGTTGGATCCGCCGTCGAGGTAGAGCTTGTCCCCAGACTGGATCGTGAAGTTGTGACCACTTGCCATCCACGCACCGGCAGCACCGACCGCCATAGTCGCCCCGCCACCTACAACGATGTCGATAACGTCTCCGGCTGATTCGACTAGGTAGGTATTGGAGCCACCGTCGAGATACAAACGTTTTGTCGCTGGGATGATGGTGTTCTGCGACGAGTCGATACGGAGGGCTTCTGTTGCTGCTTGAGCGCCGTCTGCTGTCGTTTTGAACACCAGCCTGCCCGGCATATCGTTTGTGCCAGGGG
>JGI10211J34971_10000819_pt1 | contig 26001 bp, 27 predicted proteins | sample Etolagsediment_FD_34971 | JGI IMG/M metagenome (IMG submission 34971)
TTTTCCATACTCTCAATCAAATCATCCGTATCTATGGCCATATAGTTTGAGTTTTTTATTACTTCACGAGCAACACTACCCTTCCCAACACCCATAAAACCAATTAAAATCACATTTTTCATAACTATTTTATTCCTTCATACATGCTCATGTCAAAATCTGGCTTTCTTTTTAAAGCTTTTCTATAAATAAGAATAGGAGCAACAACATTGTACTCAACTAAAACCATACTTATTATAAAACTTAATGCTGAAATTTTTAATAATTCCGGCATATAGAATGAAAATATAAATCCAATTATAGAAGCTATAAAAAGCACAAACTGAGCTCTTGCTGCGTTTTTGTTTATCATCTCATTAATAGTTGGTATAGTCATATAACCTTTTGCGTTTAGGTGAAACCATACAAGAAAAGGAACTATTTTATATAACATACCTATAATAATGGAGACTATAAATCCACCTATTAATATACCGACCATCACTATGTATTCATGTTTAAAATATTCATCAAATATCCATAAAAAGGACCCTAATGTTAAAAAAAGGCTTGCCGCTCTCCAATACCATACTGTCACATCACTTATAGGACGACGGCGTTTACCAAGCTTAATCCACACTGTTGTAGCAAAGGCCCACACAAATGTTGCAATCCAAAGCTTGCCAAACCAAGAATACTCTTCATAAAAAGCACTTAAAATCAACCACATTATGAGACCTGTAGATATGAGCCAAACTACTCTTTTTTTACAAAACTGTTTAAATTTAGGAGCAACGTAAAACATAGGTAAAACCTGAAAAGCCACACCAATAATTAAAATAACAGCAAAGCCAAAAATCGCCCAGACACTATGTATATTAGCAACAATTATATGAAGTTCTGTTATATCTTTTGTTATATAAGAGTAGAGTAAATAAAGTCCCATTAACACAGTAAAAAATGCGAACACAACGCTCGTTGATATTCCTTTGACTGTAGCTGTAAAGTTTTTAACACTAAACAAAGATATAGCTATGGATATAAGCATTGCAAAAAATCCTGTACCTAATCCAATAAACGCAATGACGTTCAAAAGCCTATTGTCTAAAGACATTCCAAAAAGCATACTCAAAGTTCCAATAACCAAAAGAATATAGGCGTATTTTGCAACCTTTCCTACATTTGGTATTTTAGCACCTACTAATACTGGTAGCATCTGTGTCATTGCACCAAGCATTACAAAGCCTAAAAAACCTATAGTCAGAGCATGTGTAACAACTATAGAGTCAATAGAAAACCTACTCATTAGAGTAGGAGAATCACTCAAAAAAATAAAAAAACCAGCTATAATTCCAAACAGTGGAGCTGTTAAGAAAAATCTTATTGGAGCCGCTAGTGGGGGTGCTTGTTCTGTAGATAAACCTGCTAATTCCATGTCGGCATCCTAGGATTTTTCTACAATTAAAGATTCCATCATATTGACAATATGATCGGATTCACTACTTAAATGCTGCTGTGCCATAGGGTATAACATCTGTTCTTCTTTCATATTGTGTTGTTGCAACAGAATCATTAGAGTTTCACTAAGACCAAAAAACTTATCTTTATTATTTGCGTCAATCGCTTCTAACATTTGCGATATTAAATTTCTCATTTGAGAATGTTCATGTCTCATCATTGCTGTNGGACCTTGAGTCATTCCTGTCTTNNNTTCAAACTCTTGGAACATAACTCTCTCTTCCATTTGAAAATGTTTTTCAGTAGCCTCTTGAAACTCTTCACACAACTCTTTTGCATCTGCGAGTGATTCACCAGCTTTTTCTTCCATATTAGCGAATATGTCATCACATCGGCTATGATCATTTGATAAAAATTCTTTTATTGTACTCATTAAAATTACCTCATTTTGTAAGTGTACAATTATATACAAGAAACCTAAAACTTGAATTGTTATATGTCAATTAGGTTATAATTATCTTATGATAAAAAAGCTTCAATCAAAACCATTTAGCTTGGTTCTCTCAGGTGGCGGTGCTCTAGGTATAGCTGAACTCGGTGTTATTCATGATTTAGAAGAGGAAGGACTCCTACCTCAAGAAATTATTGGAACCAGTATGGGTTCCATCATAGGTTCTTGTCTTGCAATTGGGATGAAAGAGAAAAAAATATATTCACTTTTTGTTGAGTTTTCAAACATATTTAATTGGGTAAAGTTCTCTTTTTCTGGAAACGCAATTATTAAAAATGAAAAAATAGAAAGTATTTTAGATGATATTTTTCATGATTTAAAAATTAGAGAGACAAAAATTCCATTAAAAATTATAAGCACAAATATACTCAGTGGAAATGTAAAAGTTTTTAGTTCTGATGATGATGTCAAGATCAAAGATGCAATATTGGCAAGTATGGCTATACCTGGTATTTTTGAAGAAAAATGTATTGACGGTGTCATCTATTGCGACGGTTTTCTTTGTGAAAACCTAGGTCTTAACCAAGCGGTATATGATGATATTTTGGCTGTAGATGTATTGGGGAGAAATTCTTTTCAAACGCAGATGCCGAAGAGTTTTTTTAAAACAAGTAATATACTTGAAATGTTTGAGAAATCAATGAGGATACTCATATATAATCAAACAAGAGCCATCCTACACAATTCTACGAAAAATATACATCTCATAGAGCCAAATACAAAAAAATACAAAACGTATCATTTTCATAAATATCAAGAACTAAGAGAGCTTGGCTTAGGTTTGTTGCGTATAAAAAGAGATGATATAATAGCAGATATATAAAAGAATATAATGGAGTGGATATGTCTAAAATACTCAAAAATAAATTTTTTATAGCTACAAGGGGAATGTTTGGTGAGAATTCTGTAAAATATATGAATATTGAGTTGGCACTAACGAGTGTAAATTATGATGATTCAGGCTACGGCTTTGACTGGGGTAATAAAGAGAGAGGTTCAAAACTCTTAGCATCTGCTATCTTAAGTAAAATAAGCACTCCTACCATTGCTCGTATTTATGCGGATAAATATACAGATAGTGTTATCCAACATTTTACACAAGACAATTGGTCATTAGAAGCAACAGAGGTTGCAAAGTGGATAAATACTCATACTGATTATAAAATAATAATCGATGACGAGAATACAACAATTCTAGAAGAAAACTCAAAACTACAAAGTGAACAAGAACGTGAAGAACAGGCAAAAGAGGAGCGAAGAATACAACGTGAAAAAGAGTTTCAGCAAAAAATAAAAGAGAAATTAGAAGAGAGAGAAAGAAAAGAAGAGAAGAGAAGAAGAGAAGAGAAAGAAAACACAACAAATATACAAAACGACTATAAAACAAGAATCGAAGAATATCAAAAGAAGATACAAAAACAGCAAGATATTATCAAAAAACAAGAAAATGAACTGGAGAAATGTAGTGCTAAAATAGAAAAATATAAAGAATTTATAAAATTTTTGGACATCCCACTGCTCTATAAAAAATTCCTTGTTATTGATAAGAATGACATATAGTTTAAAGCTCTTTTTACTATTTTAAACTATAATATCTTTTTAAAATAACATTGGATTAACTCACATGAAAAATAAAAAGTTTATTACCCTTGGTTTCGCCTCAGCTACATTAGCAGTTACACTACTTTTTTCTTCAAACCTATTCGCTAAAAATTCAGTGGAAGACGTTGAAGCTTCAAGACTTCAGTCCTTAGCAAAGTTCACAAAAGTTATCAGTATTGTTGAACAGTACAATGTTGATGAAGTAACAATTGAAGAGTTGATGGACAAAGCACTAGACGGTATGTTAAAAAATCTTGATGCACATTCAAANTACCTTACTCAAAAAGATTATAAAAAACTCAAAGTGCAAACAAGTGGAGAATTCGGTGGACTTGGAATAACAGTTGGTATCAAAGATGGGGCTCTTACTGTAATTGCACCAATTGATGGAACACCGGCAGACAAAGCCGGCCTAAAATCTGGCGATATTATCTTAAAAATTGATGATAAATCAACTCTTAGCATGACTATTGATGAAGCTGTTTCATTAATGCGTGGGAAAGTTGGAGAACCAATAGANNTGGCAATAGTACGTAAAGGTGAGACTAAACCATTAAATATTCATATTGTTCGTGGAAATATTACAATTGAGTCAGTACACGCAAAAAGAATTGGTGATGACATTTTATATATAAGGGTTGCTAGTTTTGATCAAAAAGTTGCAGCTGATGTTGCTAAAGAAATTAAAAAAACTGAAGCTAGCACTAAAGGAATTGTTCTTGATTTAAGAAATAATCCTGGGGGACTTCTTGACCAAGCTGTTGATTTAGTAGATCTTTTTGTTGATAAGGGAATTATAGTTTCTCAAAAAGGACGCCAAAAAACTGACGAAAAAACATATACTGCCTCAAAAAGTAAAACAATAACAAAAGTACCAATGGTTGTTCTTATTAATGGAGGAAGTGCAAGTGCTTCTGAAATTGTTAGTGGTGCCCTTCAAGATCATAAACGTGCCGTTATCCTAGGTGAAAATACTTTTGGAAAAGGAAGCGTACAGGTTGTGCTTCCTATCACTGAAAAAGAGGCTATAAAGCTCACAATTGCCAGATATTATCTTCCAAGCGGAAGAACGATTCAAGCTGTTGGTGTGCAACCAGATATTGAAGTTCTTCCAGGCGAAGTAACGACTCATGAAAATGGATTCGCAATAAAAGAGGCTGATCTTAAAAAACATTTAGAAGAAGAACTTGTAAAAGTTAATGGTAAAAAAGAAGAAGAAAAAGAAGAAGAAAAAGATAAAAAAGATATAATCACGCCAGAGATCATAAATAAAGATATTCAACTAAAAGAAGCTGTAGATATCATAAAAGCTTTAGTAATAATAAAAGGATAACGAGTAATGCAAAAGAGAGAACTACTATACGAAGGAAAAGCTAAAAAACTTTTTTTAACTGATGATACAAACTTAATAATTTCAGAGTTTAAAGATGATTTGACTGCGTTTAATGGTGAAAAGAAATCAAGTGAAGCTGGTAAAGGTGCACTTAACAATAAAATTTCAACAGAGATTTTTAAACTTTTAGAATCAAAAGGTATTCCAACTCACTTTATTGAAATGATGGATGATAATCATATGCTGCATAAAAAAGTTGATGTGATTCTGATTGAAGTCATCGTTAGAAATATTGCAACTGGTTCTCTTACTCGTAATCTTGGTATAGAAGATGGAAAAATACTTCCTTTTACTCTAGTTGAATTTGACTACAAAAATGATGCCTTAGGAGACCCTAAGCTTAATGACCAACATGCACTTATTTTAGGACTAGTTGAACATCAAGATGAACTAGATAAGCTTCGTCGTATGGCGCGTCAGATCAATGATATATTAAAACCTTATTTTGCAGAAAAAGGTCTTAACCTTGTTGATTTTAAACTGGAATTCGGTAAAGACTCAAGTGGCAACATTATCTTAGTTGATGAAATATCGCCTGATAATTGTCGTTTTTGGGATATTAAAAGTGGTGAGAAAATGGATAAAGATAGATTCCGTCAAGGTCTTGGTGGATTAACCGTAGCTTACGAGCAAGTTTTAAATAGAATTTTAGGAAAATAGTAATGATAAAAGCAATAATAAATGTATCTTTAAAAGCAGGTGTTTTAGACTCTCAAGGTAAAGCGGTTCATCATGCATTGGACTCTCTTCATTTTAATGGTGTAGAAGATGTTCGTGTTGGAAAACAGATAATATTACAATTAAATACAACTGACAAAACGCAAGCAATGACAGATGTAACTAAAATGTGTGAAGAACTTTTAGCGAACACAGTAATCGAAGACTACGAGATCGAGCTAGTATAATGAAAGTAACAATACTTCAATTTCCAGGTACAAACTGCGAATATGATACTCAGTATGCATTTGAAAAATTAGGTGCTACAACAGAGATAGTATGGCACAAATCAGAATCAATTCCTAGTGACACTACTCTTTTAGTTGTTGCAGGTGGCTTTTCCTATGGTGATTATCTTAGAAGTGGTGCTATTGCAAAATTTTCTCCAATTATGAAAGCAGTAACTGAATATGCAAAGAATGGTGGAAAAGTTTTAGGAATTTGTAATGGTTTTCAGGTTTTAACAGAAGCTGGTTTACTTCCGGGTGCTCTTAAACGCAACGATAGCTTACACTTTATATCTAAACATCATACATTGAAAGTTATCAACAATGACAATGTGTTTTTAGAAAAACTCAACAAGGGTGATGTTGTAAATATTCCTATAGCTCACCATGATGGTAACTACTTTATAGACTCTGAGTCTTTAAAAGATTTATATGCTAACAATCAAGTTCTTTTAACTTATTCAGATGAAAATGGTAATGTAAAAAATCCTAACGGTAGTGTTGATTCAATAGCAGGTGTTTGTAATAAAGAAAAAAATGTATTTGGTTTAATGCCTCACCCTGAACGCGCAATGGAATCAATACTTGGTTCAGACGATGGCGTCAAAATGCTACAAGGTTTTCTAAGCGCCTAATGAAACTACTTTTACTATCTCTACTTTTTATATCTTCTCTATTTGCTAACAAGGTTATATACCTTAGTTATGATCAAGTTCCACAAAGAGTAGTAAAAGGAGAGATATTCTCAATCACGATCAAAGCTCTCTCAACAATTAAAGACTTCCAGAACATTGAATACACATTCTCAAACCATCCCGGTTTAGAAGTTTTAAATACTATTCCCCATAGAGAAGAAAGAGGAAAATACTATTATGAAACTTTTTATTTCTCAACAACGGGGAGTCAAGCTAAGCTTCCAGATATTGAGGCCACGCTTATACGCTCAGATAATTATAATTCTCTAGAAAATAATATTACCGAAACCATTGATATATACAATTATGATAACAGCGACTATTATGATTCAACACTTTTGATAGGTGCACAGCTAAACGTAATTACACTCAATCCTAAAAAGAATTTTTCAAATATAATCGCAGATACTTTTGAGTTAGTAGAATATAAAACAACTAGCTATGACAACAATCATAACATCATTGTATTTGTAGCTGCTGCTACAAACTGCAACATAGAGCAAATGTATTTTCAAGGAGTTTTTAAGCAGGGTATAGAGTCTGTTACTTCCTCATATTTTGATTCTAGAATTACTTACTATGTGGTAATAAATAAAAAAATAGAAAACTTCTCTTTTTCCTATTTTGATTTAATTAAAAATAGATTTATACGTATCAATATCCCTATAATCGTTGATGATGANAGCGTAAGCACACAAAGTGATATAAAACCAAAGGATCAGTCTCGTGTGCTCTTAAAGATGCAAATTGCAGCTGGTATTGCTTTCATAGGTTTTATTGTTATTATTTGGAGAAAAAGATACATATATTTAGGACTCATTTTAATTCCATTGATATATATTGTATACCTTTCTATTCCTGCCAAAGAGATTTGTGTAAAAGAAGGTTCTCCAATACACTTACTTCCTGTTAAAAATGGAACAATCTTTGAGACAACAGATTCCGAACAATATTTTCAAAAAGAAGGAAGAACAAAAGGCTTTGTAAAAGTAAAATTAAAAAATGAAAAAATAGGATGGGTAGAAAATGAAGATATTTGCTCACTTTAACTGGTTAATTTCAACAATTATCATATTTATAGCTATCGCTTTATCTATAGCACTTTTCCCAATACTTAGGAGACCTTATCCTAGAAAAATATCCTCATGGCTTATTAGATATACTACTTTTTTTTCAACAACAATTAAAGGTGAAGAAGACCCTGCAACTCAAATGTTTTTAATAAATCACCAAAGTGATATGGATATCGGTGTTGTAGAAACAAGCACAAAAAAAGACTTAGCATGGGTTGCAAAAAAAGCTCTTTTTGATATTCCTTTTTTTGGACTTGCAATGAAACTTCCCGAAGATATTGAGATAGAAAGAGAAAGTAAAACATCCCTAGTTAAACTACTTCGTGCTACTAAAGACAGACTCAATAAAGGTAGAACTATAACTATGTTTCCAGAGGGTACTCGTTCTAAAACTGGTAGAATATTACCGTTTAAGTCCGGTGCAAAATTTGTTGCAGATAAGTATCAGTTAAGAGTCCAGCCTATAGTTTTAATTGACACTCTTTCTTGTTATGATATTAAAAACTTTTATTACACTCCTAAAAATATAACAGTAATATTTATGGATTCCTTTATTCCAGATAAAAATGATGAAAATTGGTTAAATAATTTAAGAGTTGAAATGCAAAAGGTATATGATGATGAGTTGGCAAACAATACTAGCGATAGGTAGCGGTGGTTTTATAGGAGCTATTCTGCGTGCTTATTTAAATGGCTTAATATCACAAAAACTACCTCATGATCTTCCATATGGAACCTTGGGTGTAAACCTTATAGGTAGCTTCTTAATGGGACTATTAATAGCATATTTTATGTACACTAATATCTTTTCAATGCATACAAAATCTTTTCTTTCAACAGGAATCTTAGGAGCTTTGACAACTTACTCTACCTTTGCTATAGAAAGTTTTTTACTTCTAGAGGGTGGCCACATACTTCTAGCTTTGGCAAATGTATCATTAAATGCTCTTGGAACTATATTTATGGCTGGTGGTGGATTTTATTTAGCTAAATATATTTTAAAATAGTTTTATTATATTTGAATGATTTCATTAGCACACCAAGATGCCAGCTCCATGTCATGTGTAATTAGTAATATACCCATCTCGTCTAAATGTTTTACTAACATTCTCATAATCTCTAACTGAACAACATTATCTAGAGCAGAAGTAGGCTCATCTAAGAGTAGTAAATCTGGTTTCATTAGCATTGCACGTAAAATAGATGCACGTTGAAGTTGTCCACCAGAGAGTTCATGAGGAAGTTTTAAAAGTAATTCATAATCTAAATTTATATTTTTTAAATAATACTCAAGTTCATCCAAAGGGGCAACGTCTTTTATCTGATTGAGTATTGAATATGATGGATGAAATGAGCTGTAAGGATCTTGAAAGACTTCAGAGAGTTTTGAGTATTGAAGAGTTCCACTTAATGGTTTCAAATTTTTTAAAATCAATTCAAAAAGAGTACTTTTGCCAGCGCCACTTGGACCTACTATTGCTTTTACTTCGCCTTTCTTGAGAGTAAGAGAGAAGTTATTAAAAAGTAAAGTATCTTTTTTATAAGCAAATGAAAGGTTTTTAATCTCTAAAATAATACTCAAATATTATCTCTGTGTCTTATTTATTTAAAGAAAAATACGCTTTTGCAAGTTCTTTATAAAGAAGTTCAGGTTTAATATCACCATTCTCTTCCCAGACTCTTTTCATAACAACATTATCTTCTTCACCATTCCATATTTTTATGTAAGTGCCATCTTTATAGCCATTGTCTTGACGAAATTGATTTAATATATTTTTTCCAACATAAAGGCGATATAAAGTATTTAAATCAAGTCCACTCATTACAACTAAATCAAAAAAATCACTCAACATTTTTTCAAGTTTTAGTTCTTTTTCATCCAATGAAAGACGAATAATATTTTCAACCTTAGCTATAACCTTATCTTGCGATGCAAAGTTTTTATTACGTATATCAATTGTACTAAAACTTGGAAGTTCTGAAATATTTAAGGCTAAGTCTTCCACACCACCTTTCAAGGTTTTTGAATAATTTTCTATGCCTAAACTCATAATGAAGTGCCAGACATCAATAACTTCTATTTGGAGATTTGTCCAATCCGGTTCTTGATTTATATTTTTCCAGTGCTTCCATGAAAAAGAGTCAATCATTTCAGCACATTCCATATATATACAGCGCCTCCAATTGATTGTTTTACCGTTTTTAGTCACACCTTCTGTCCACTTATCACCGTTTGTAGATTCATTCAACTGAGCTTGAAGCTGAAGCATTAATAATATTTTATCCATAATTTTCTCTCTATTTTTTATTAGTTTATTGTACCTAAATATGATAAAATCCTACTATGAAAAGAATCAACTGTAGAAGATGTGAATACTATTTTGTCACTTGGGAAAAAAATAAACCTCATGGGTGTAAAGCTTATGGTTTTAAGTCACCACAAATACCGTCACTTGTAGTTTTTCAAAGTAGTGGCACAGAGTGTTCCTTTTTTAAAATGAAGGTTCCTGCCAAATAATTTTTTTTCCAAACCCTAATCTATTATCAGTCATCTTAAAGTAATTTACCTTTATCTGCCAAAGTTTCGGTGAGAGTGCAAGCGCATATGGAAAGTTTTTAAAATAAAGTTTTTTAAGTTCAGAGTCTTCTAAAGCTATAAATTCTCCACGAAATTGTAGCCCTTGTATTTTACCAACTGTTTTTGTTTCAAGTAAAATATTACCTGCAATATTTTTATTTTTACTAATATGTTTTATATGCAATGTATCACTACTGCTAGCAACAATAAATGAATTTTTTTCTTTTGAATAAGCATAAAAGAGGCTGCATACACTCAGCTCTTCAGAATCTGATGTTGCCAAACTCAGTACATGATGTGCATTTAAAAATTCTTCTATTTTTTCTAAATCTTTACTCATTATCTTCGCTGAAACATATAGTTTTCCAAATCTTCATCATCCTTTATATTATGCTTTTCTAACATCATTTGAGCCAAACCATCGACTTGTAAAGATTCGAAAATATCCGCAGGATTATTTATGTTATAGTAGCTTTTCATAAAATCTATAAGTATCTCAAAATTTTCTTGTTTATGTGTATGAAGCTTATACTCTTTATACTCGTCCCAATTAATTTTAACCATTTACATCTCCAAATCTATTCTCTAAGGCATTCTCTAACTGCTTTATTATTTTTGACATTTTAGCACTAGAAACAGCAAAATTCAAGCGCATAAATCCACTGCCCTCTTTACCAAAACTTATTCCTGCGTTTAAGCCTAACTTTGCTTCTTTTACAAAAAAATCTCTTAGATGTTTATCTCTTAGATTCATCCCTCTACAGTCCAGCCAGGCTAAATATGTTGCTTCAATCGGTGTAAGTCTAATCATATGCGGATATTTATCACAAACATCCTTGAGCATCTTGTAATTGCCCTGTAAATGAGATTTTAACTCTTCAAGCCACATTTTTCCATTTTTGTAAGCACTCTCAAAAGCCACATGAGACAATACACTCCCTTGAGCAAAATGTACTTTTTTATACACCTCAAAAAACCTATCTCTTAAATTTTTATTTGATATAGCCACGCTACTCATGGCAAAACCAGCCATATTGAATGTTTTTCCGACTCCGATTGCTGTTATTGTAATATTTCTAGCTTCTTCGCTTAAAGAGGCAAAAGGTATATGTTTGTTAGGTTTATAGACCAAATCGGAATGAATTTCATCAGAAAAGACCACTATATTATGTTTTAAACAAATCTTTAAAATCTCTTCAAGTTCATCTCGTTGCCAAACTCGGCCAACCGGATTATGTGGTGAACACAAAAGAAGTAATTTTGTATTTTCATCTATTTTAGATTTCAAATCTTCTATATCAAAAGTATAAGTTCCATCACTTTTTTGTTTCAATGAGTTTTTGAGAACCTTGCGTTTAGAATGAACTACACTATGAAAAAATGGCGGATAAACTGGTGTTTGAATTATTATCTTATCATCAATTTCACTAAATGCAGATATAGCGACACTCATACTCGCTACAACCGAATGTGAATAAAGCATATCTTCAAGTTCAAAAGTAATCCCATGCTCATCTTTCATCCACTCTATCTGAGCATTAAACGCAGACTTTGGCACTTCTTCATATCCAACAATAGGATGTTCTAATCTTTTACGTACAGCGTTTAGTACAAAATCTGGTGTGTCAATATCCATATCTGCAACCCAGACTGGTTCCAGATCCTCAGTCCCAAAAAGTTCTTTTCTGAGAGTATATTTCTCTGCGTTTGTATCTTTTCTACATGCAGAAGTTGAAAAATCATAATTTATTTTTTCTGCCATACACTCACCTGAGATATAGTGTGCTGATACTTTCTAGCTGTCTCTTTGATTACAAACTCTAAATCCTGTAAATGAATAAGTTCAAATTTCTCAGCCAAAACACTTTTGAGAGCATCTATAGTTTTTATTTCATTTCCATCTTTATCTACTTTGCCACCAAGCCAAAACTCTTTTTCTGTTGAACTCTCTTGCCATGTGTAAGGAGATGTTATAACTAAAACGCCATCTTTGTTTAAACGTTCATCTATCGTATCTAAAAAAAGTCTTGGATTGTATAGCCTATCTATAAGGTTCGTTGCCATAACCAAATCGTATGAGTTGAAATTTGCTTTCATATTACAAGCATCGCCTTGCCAAAATGAAACTTTATCTTTTAAAGATTCATATCCCAACTCTTCTATAGTAACTTTTTTCTTTAAAATTAAATCGCCCTCTTCTTTTGAAGTAAACGCAACATAACCATCATCCTTGAGTTTTGCACCCACTTGCACAAAGCGAACAGAAAAATCAATACCCTCTACTTCATCAAAAGTTTTAGCTAACTCATAAGTAGCACGCCCTGTAGCACAGCCTAAATCCAGTGCTTTGTTTTTATTTTGTGCGAATTTCGAAGCTATTTTTGCACACTCTACCGCAAAATTTTTAACTCCAAAATTTTCATTTCCATATTGAAATTCACAATATTGAGATACTAACTCATCACTCTCATATATATCTTGCACCTCTACATCCTTTGTATTTGTAACTACATATCTAAAACCTGCGTTTTGATAAAAATGTTTTCTAAACGCATATCTTGAGTGTTTCATGATTAAGTTTCCGCTACTTGCCCATGAAGAGCCAAGAATAATTGCATGCTTTTCATCAAAGGTAGGAGTCGAAAAATCATCATAGGCTTCATGTACTTTAAAACCTTCAAAAGCTCTTATAGGCGTTCTGCTCCACTGCCAAACATTTCCAACTGCATCATAAATAGTTTTACCATTTTTTGTCTGAAATCCAAACTCATCCACAGGACATGAACTTGCATAATGATAAAAATCTAAATTTGCACGGCTTTCATGAAATGTTGGAATATCTTCTAATCCTGTTTCATTATAGATAGCTCTATACTCAGCTTCACTTGGAAGCTGATAGATAAGCGCATCTTTTTCACTTTTATATCTACAGAATGCTTCAGCTTCAAGTGCGTTTACATCAACAGGCCAGTTCTTAGGCATATCAATAATAGAAGTTAATGCTCTATATTTATAAATCCCATTTTCTTCAATCCAAAAAGGCGGATGAGTTGCTTGTGTTATTTGTAAAAACTTTCTCCCCTCTTCATTCCAATACTTTTCATTTTCATAACCACCTGCTTGCACAAACTCCATAAATTCATCGTTACTGACTAAAAATTTTGATGTTTGAAAACTTTTTACATCCTCTTCATAAGTTCCATATTCATTATCCCAACCATATAAATTATGCGTTTTATCCTTGCCTAATTTAATTGTAGCTGCGTTTATCTCTACTAAAGAGTTTGCTTGTGCTAATCCACTATTTTGACAAATATTAAATGCTGACACATCTTGAACTAACTCTATCGGCATTTGTCTATGAAGGACTAAGGATGTCTCTATATGAATTCTCTCATGTTCAATCCCCATAAGTATAATCCACATAGGTGAATCATCTGTAATCGGCAAAGTCATAGGCAAAGTAGTAATCAAGTTATCAATTAACTCTTTAACTTGAGCTCTATAAGCACGTACTTCATCTACTTTCGGCCAAACATAATTGGAACCATCCATATCATCCCAAGACATTTCATCAACACCAACAGCAAAAATAGATTCATAGTCTGCGTTTATACGTTCTTGTATAATTTTCATATAAATGAGTTTATTTATAAAAAAAGTTGCTGTATGTCCAAAATAGAATATCATTGGATGGCGAGTTTTTTCTGACTTTTCATAAAACACTTCATCATTTTTTAAAACTTCAAATACTTTTTCAAAGAGCTCACTAGTGTTATGAAAATATTCTCTTATCTCTTCACGTTTTTTATCTACATCATTCCCATCGAGTGTAACAGGATATCTACTTAATTTACTCAAAAAAAAACCTTTAAATTTGTTATAATCATTATATGAAAATTTATCAAACAGATTTATTAAATAAATTTACAAACCTTACACATGCCTTTACTACTAAGGATGGAGGTGTAAGTTTGAAACCTTACAGCTCTTTAAATCTTGCGTTTCATGTAAATGACAATCCTTTAGATGTAGTAAAAAATCATAAAATCTTAGCATCTCAACTCAACTACAACCAAAAAACACTTGTTCATATGAAACAGATACATTCAAATAAAGTGCATATTGTAAATAACAAAGATAATTTTGACAATCCACCAACTTGCGATGCACTTATTACCAACAAAACAAATATTGCGCTTATGGTTATGGTGGCTGATTGTTCGCCTATTTTATTTTATGATGACACTCAAAAAGTTATAGCAGTAGCTCATGCAGGTCGGCAAGGTGCGTTTAAAAATATACTTCAAAATCTACTCCAATCTTTCGTCCAAGATTTTAAATCAAACATAAAAGATATTAATGTTTCTCTCGGTGCAAGTATCAGAGAGTGTTGTTATGAAGTCGGAGAAGAAATCTATAAGGAAGCCAAAGAGTTAGCACTAGAATATGCAATACAAAAAAAAGAAAATCGTTACTATTTAAATATAAATAAAATACTGCTAACGCAGTTATACGAAGCTGGAATTCAAAAAGAAAATATCGAAATATCCAATGAGTGTACTTGCTGTAAAAATAACAAGTACTTCTCATACAGAGCAGACGGAATTAGCGGAAGATTTTGTGGTCTCTTAGTTCTAAATTGAATCTTGAACTTTTTGAGCCAACTGTTTTGGCAGAAGTCCTAATGACTCTTCAACAAGCTTTGTATTTCCATGAGTTATAAAGTTATCACTATACTCAAAACTTGTTAGCTCTATATTTCCTATCTTTTCATCTGCTAAAAATTCTGAAATTGCCGAAGCAACACCTCCCATTTTAGAACTATCTGAAAATACAAACCATTTTTTATGCCTTTTGGCCATATTTCGCAGCATATCTGCATCCAGTGGTTTCACAAAACGCAAATCTAAAATACTCACTGCTTTCTCCATAAGCTTGGCCGTCTCATATGCACGTCCAACCCCATTTCCATAAGCAATAAAAAGTATATCACTTTCATTTGAAAGGAGGAGTTGAGACTTCCCTAATTCAAATGGAATTGATTCTGCTAAATCAGTTTTTATAAATGAACCTCTTGGATAACGAAGGGAACATGGGTGTTGATACTCTGATGCAAACGCCATCGCCTGATGAAATGATTTTTCATCTCGTGGTGCAAACAGTGTCATATTAGGGATTGCTCTTAAAAAGCTAATATCAAAAGCACCTTGATGTGTTTCACCATCTTCTCCAACAATTCCAGCACGATCAAGTGCAAACACAACCGGCAAATCCATTAAACAAGTATCATGAATGACTTGGTCATAAGCACGCTGAAGAAATGTCGAGTAAATTGTACAAAATGGTTTAAATCCTTCTTTAGCCAAAGCTGCCATTGATGTTACTGCATGCTGTTCCGCAATAGCAACATCCCAAAATCTATTTGGATACGTTTCCATCAGTTTAGTGAGCCCTGTTCCACTTGGCATAGCCGCAGTAGCACCAACAATTTTTTCATTATTTTGTGCTAAATGCATTAAAGCATCTGTGTAAATTTGTGTCGCACTTTTAACAAAAGTTTGTTTAGAACTTGCACCATTACTTAAGTCAAAGGGACCAACACCATGCCATTTTTCTTCCTTGCCCTCAGCAATATCATAGCCCTTACCCTTAAGTGTTTGCGCATGAATTATTACCGGCTGACCCATTTTTTTTGCAGTTTGTAATATTTCTATAAGTTGTGTTAAATTATGACCATCTACAGGACCTACATAATTTATACCCATCTCTTCAAACATAATACCGGGAGTTATGAGCTTTAATCCCTCTTCCATGCGTTTGGCTATATAATGAGCGCTATCACCGAAATTATCTACAAAACTCTCAGTTATTTTTTTAAATCTTTGGTAAGACGGAGACACCATAACCGAGCTTAACATTCTACTTACAGCCCCAATCGGTTTTGCAATACTCATTTCATTATCATTCAGAATGATAACCATTGGATATTTTCTATCCCCAAGTTCATTTAAGGCTTCATACACCATACCGGCAGTCATTGAACCATCACCTATCATCACAACAGGAATACGACTATCTTGCTCATTTTTTAAAGCAATAGCCTTTGCTGCACCAACACCTAAAGAGATTGAGGTAGAGCTGTGTCCGGCTACAAAATAATCATCATCACTTTCACTTGGCTTAGTATATCCACACATACCATTGAATTGACGGAGTGTATCAAATTCATCCCATCTATCTGTTAGAAGCTTGTGCGCATATGCCTGATGAGAAACATCAAAAATAAATGGGTCTTTTTTTGAGTCAAACACTTTATGCATTGCTACAATCAGCTCTGTTGCCCCAAGTGTTGAACTCAAATGTCCACCATTTTTACTAACAACTCTTAAAATTTCCTGTCTTATATCTTCACAAAGAGTTTCTAACTCTTTTACACTTTTTGACTTAATATTCATTTATACTCTATTCACTTAAAACAGCTTTTTTAACTCTCTCAAATCTTTTTGAAATTTCTGCATCTATATTGCCAGCATCACTGATAGCAATAACTCCACCTTGACTAATTGCACTATCTGATACAACTTCGACATGTTCTAAAGAACCTACTTCTTCGGATAATACACCATGATCTTTAGGATTAACTTTCAATGTAACCTTAGATGCACTCTGTAACTCTTTTATAAGTTCCTCTGCTAAGTTTTTTGCAATCTTAGTAGAATTTGCGCCAAGCTCAATTCCAACAACTTCCTTAGATATATCTAAAGCTGCAGTTACAAGCTCACCTTTAACGCCCTCTAAAGCAATTGTAAAATCATTTGCACTAGTTTCAAGTTTTTTTACTGAGAGTGCAAACTGTTTTATTGCATCGCTAACATTAACTTCACCATCTTCTATAGCTTTTGCTTTACCAGCCTGCATACCCTCATTAAAAGCATCTTCTTTTGCCTTTTCTAATGCTAACTTATGCTCTTCTTCTTTAGCTTCAAGTTTCATTTGTAATTTGATAAAATTAGATGACATATCATCAGTCTTTTTCATCAAAGACTCAATGAGAGACTCTTTTGAACTTGTGCTTAATTCACTTGAATCAATGTCACTTGCTCTTGCTTTTGGATTATCTTCTTTTGTATATTTTGGAACTAAATTCGATTTAGGCGAATCATCCTCTTTGCTTGTATTTGAACCTAATGCAATAATTTTAAAATTATATTTATCTACATTATGCATCGGTACTAAATCACTTGATATTACTGTTGCCATAATTACTCAATCATCTCTTCGCTTGAACCCATTTGAATAGTTCCAGCTTCCGCTAAAGCATTTACAGATTCAACAATTTTTCTCTGAGCTGCCTCGACATCTTTCATTTTAACAGCTCCCAGGAATTGCATCTCTTCTTCAAATGCTTCACGTGCTCTCTCACTCATAGCAGAGAAGAACTTCTCTTTTAACTCTTCTTGTGCGGATTTAAGTGCCAACATAAGTTCCGCTTTATCAGCAGCTTTTAAAACTTCTGTAATTGCGTTCTTATCTAAAGAAACTATATCTTCAAATGTAAACATCATATCTTTAATAAGTGTTGCTAACTCTTCATCTACTTGCTCAATTGTAGCAAGTGTTGATTTAGAAGATTTAGCACCCAGACGATTAAAGATGTCTGCAACAGCACGTGTACCACCAACTTCGACTTTGTATGATGCAAGTGACTCAAGTTTAGACTCAAGAACGGCTGAAACTCTTTTAATCACAGAAGGTGAGATATCACCTAGTTTTGCCATTCTCATAGCAACTTCACTTCTTAAATCATCAGGAAAAAACTGTATAGTATCAGCCGCTTCCGTTGCATCCATGTGAGCCAAAATGAGTGCAATTGTTTGAGGATGTTCATTGACAATAAAGTCTGAAAGTTGTTGAGGCTTAATTTTAGAAAGATATGCAAAATTTTGAGTATTTTGCATACTTTTAGATAATTTATCCATAACTTTTTTAGCCTCTTCAGCACCAAGTGTTCTATACAGAAGTTCTCTTGCATACTCCATACCACCAGAAGTCATATATTGCCCTGATTGAAATATTGCATGAAATTCTTCTAAAATAGCAGTTGCAATTGCCCTGTCTATAGTGGTATTGGTGGCTATAAATTTTGAAACTTCTGTAATAGATTCTACATTCATATTAGCAAAGATAGCAGATGTAGCATCTTCTCCTAACTGAAGTAAAAGTATGGCAATTTTTTCTCCTATTGTCATCTCATCAAATTGTGCTTGTTGCTGTTGAGTTAAATTTGCCATCCCATATCCTTACTTTTTCATACTGTTAGTATTTTCTGCTTCTTCACTTAAAAGTGCTTGCAGTAGTGAAGCTATATCTTCAGGCGCATCTTCAGCCATCGTCCTTACTTTATCAAGAATAACTTCATATTTAAGTTCATCTTCATTGAAGCCTTTACCAACGCCAAGTTGATCTTCAACTTTTTTACGCATATCCTGAACTTTTTGTACTAAATCTTCATCCTCATCATCGTCAATTTCTAAAATAGGCTTACTAAGTTCCTCTTCTTCTTTAGAGATTTCAAGCATTCGCTCTGCAAAAGGAACAATAATTTTTTTATAAACAATAAGAAGTATTATAAGCACAAAGATATATTTTAACAAACCAGAAAAAGGTGCTATATAAGTTTCACTAAAGGCAACAGCTTGAGTAACACCATCAGAACCATTTGGACTATTATCTCTTTTAAACTGTAAGTTTTGTACAGAGATTTCATCACCCCTATTTTTATCAATTCCAATCGATTGACTTACTAATGATTTTAATGCTAATAAATCTGTTTCATCCAGTGATTCATACTCTAACTCTTCAGTTGAAGTACCATCTTCCGCTAATTTATATTTGTACTTGCCATCAACCATAACAGCGGCAGTAATTCTTTTTATACGTGCAAATTGACTCTTAGTCGTAGAGACAGTTTTTCCTACTTCATAATTTGTTGTACCACTGTTTTTTTCATATTTTTCACTTGTTTGATTGTTTGAAATACCTTGAACTGGGCCAATATTACTAACCGTACCAGGAACTCCCCCAACTACTTCAGGAGAGCCACCTTCACGTTTTTCTTCACTAATTTGTTCGCTTCTAACAACATTTTCAGGGTCGAACGTTTCACTAGTTGAGTTTTGTATAGAAAAATCATACTCAATTGTAACCTGAGCGACAACCTTGTCTTCTCCACCTACAAATGGTGAGACAACTTGAATAATTTTCTTTTGTCTCTTCTTCTCTTCTTTATTTTTAAACTTCTGTTGAACAAATGAAAGTTCTCCCATCTGAGCCATTTCGTCTTCATCGCCAAGTGTCTCACCATCTCCATTTATAAGCATAACATCTGTAGACAGCATCTTTGGAACCGCTGCTGCAACAAGATTTTTAATACCTCTAATTTGTTTTGATGAAAGACTTCTTCCCTCAATAAGTTGAACCATTACTGATGCTGTGGGAGCAGTCTGCTTTGAAACGAAAAGTGTTTCTTTTGGAAGTGCCAAACTCACTGAAGCAGATTCTATCGGGGAAAGAGCATTGATTGTACGAGAGAGTTCCCCTTCAAGAGCACGAAGATGTTTAATTTTTTGATCGAAACTAGTAGCCCCAAACTCTTGATTATCAAAGAGTTCAAAACCAACACCGTTATCTTTTGGAATTCCAAGAGAAGCTATAGAAATTCTTTGTTTATAAACTACATCTTTTGGAACTTTAATAACGTTGTTTGCTTCTAGTTTATACTCTATATTCTCTTTTTCAAGCTGTTCGACCACTTTTGCAGCATCTGCAGAACTTAAAGAATCAAAGAGAACTTCATATTTGTTTGGAAGATTTTTTTGTGCCGTATAAACGACTAAAAATAGTAAAAAAGATACTATGCCCACAACAGCAACAGCAATAATAATTTTTTGTTGCTTTGTCAGTTTTGCATAAAGAACAACTAACTGTGAAAAAAGTACCTTAAAATCCATTAATTTCTCATTCTTTTATATTAATTCTTTCATCAGCTCAAAAAAACGGCTGTTTTGTTCTTTAGTTCCAACTGTTATACGAATTGCATTCATATTGTAGCTACTTAAATCTCTAACAATCATGCCCTTCTTCAACAGAGCATAAGACAAATCTTTAGAATTTTGGTTAGAATTAAGACACAATGTAACAAAATTTGTATAGCTGTTTATTATATCTATTTTTTCGCTCTTTGCAAACTCTTCATAGCGTTTCATCTCTTCAAAACAGTCAGCGATACATTTATTTACAAATTCTTCGTCATCTAAAGCAACGCTAGCAGCTTCAAGCGAAAGTGTTGTAATATTAAATGGAGGGCGAAGTTTGTACAACTCTTTTATGATTTTTGAATCTGCAATGCCATACCCCACTCGCATTCCGCCAAGACCATACGCTTTTGAAAAAGTACCTAAATAGATGACATTTTCAAATTTTTCTATTAGTTTTTTTGGGTTTATTCTCTTTGTTTCATCTTTAAAAGCACCATATTCCATATAGGCACCATCAACAACAACTAAAGTATTTTTATCAATTTTGGAGATAAAATCAAACATATCTTCTGCGTTTATAGCATCACCTGTCGGGTTATTTGGTGTACATAAAAATATAATATCTGGATTTTCACTCTGATAAAGTTCATAAAACTCATCCAAATTATGCTCTTGTGATGATGTTTTTATAATCTCTGCACCAACATGTTTTGCATAAATTTCATACATTGCAAAAGTTATACTATTTACAAGTATTTTAGAGTTTGAATCTGCTTTTGCATGCATTAAAAACTCAATTACCTGATCACTTCCACTTCCAATTATAAGATTTTCATCTTTTATATCAAATCTTTTTTGCAGTGCATTTTTCAGCTTCATCATTGAATCATCAGGATACAAGGCCATCTTTGAAATTATATTACTTACAGCAGTTTGAACTTTTGGTGAACAACCATGAGGATTCTCATTTGACGCTAGTTTTACAATATTTTTTGGGTCAATTCCAAATTCTCGAACTACAAGCTCTATCGGTTTACCAGCTTCATATGTGCTAATATTTTCTAATTTTTTATTAAATTTCAATTTTTACCCTTTCCATAACTTCCAAGCCATTTAAATTTATTCTTAAGCATTAGTCTTCGCCCTTAACATAACTTCCAAGCCATGTTACTTCACCCTCGTGTTTAGAGAGTACTTTTTGTATATTTTCATCATCTATATGACCATAAAAATCTATATAAAACCAGTAACCAAAACCGCCTTTATCTTTTGATGGGCGTGACTCAATTTTTGATAAATTTATCTTCTCATCATCAAAATCTTGTAGAAAGTGAACCAGTGAACCAGCCTCAACTGCATCTTTTAATCGAACTAAAATTGATGTTTTATCATGCTCGCTTGGTAAGTTTTTAAAATCACTTAAAATGACAAAACGTGTTGCACTATCATGCTCATCTTCTATATTTTCAAAAAGAGTCGGAACACGGTAGAGCTTTGCTGCTATTCTAGCACAAATAGCACCCGCAGTTGGATCTTCTGCCGCTAATATTGCTGCTTTTGCTGTTGATTCAACAGGAATCTGCTCCACATTTAAAAAACCGTGTTGAGAGAGAAACTCTCTGCACTGTCCAAAACCTTTGTCTTTTGAATAAATTTTAGTAATATCTTCTAATTTTCTAGCCTTTGTAGCAAAAGCCATATGAATCGGCATATAGAGTTCAGATACAATCTTCACTGAACTTTTTGCTAATAAATCAAGTGTTTCACCAACAATTCCATCTCTAGAATTTTCAATAGGTACAACTCCAAATTTGGCACGCCCTGACTCTAGCGTTTTAAAAACTGACTGAATCGAACCAAGGGAAAGATAATCACTCATACCACCAAAACGGCTCTCTGCCGCCTGATGAGTGAAACTTCCCTCTGGTCCAAGATAAGCAATACGTTCTGGTAGTTCCAAATTACGTGCAACTGCAAATATTTCTAAAAAGATAGCCTCTATTGCGCCTTTGTTTAAGACACCACCACTCTCAGCAGAAAGTTTTGTCAATCTATTGATAATATCTTTTTCACGCTCAGGTCTATATACCGCTGTACCTGTATCGTGTTTTATTTCACCAACTCTTTCAACAACTTTCATACGTTTGTTAAGCAGAGAAAGCAGCTCATTGTCTATTGTATCTATAGCATTTCTGCATTCATCTAAAGTTTTCATGTCGCCTCCAAAATCTCTTGCATATTCGCATATACAAAATCAGGTTTAAGTTCTTCTTTTAAAAATGGCACTATTTCATTCGCACTTTTATATTTTCCACTTGTCACAAAAATAGTTTTTATTCCAAGCTCTTTAGCTCCACCCAAATCACCTTTTACATCATCACTTATCATTGTGATACTACTAAATTCAATGCCTGAATTCTGTTTTTGTATTCGTTTTAAAGACTCATTGTAAAAAGCCAGACTAGGTTTTCCTACGACTGTATAAGAGCAGGATGTAGCAAATTCTAAAAGTTTAAGGACAGCCCCGACACCGGGATATCTTTTATTGTTCTTAGCGTAGATAGACGTTTCATGCATTCCAACTAAAGATGCTCCACTTAAAATAAAGTCTATCATCTGAGCATATTCATCCGAAGTAAAATCCTCTTTAATAGCCACAAGAACAGTTTTTGGATTTTTGTAATCTAAGGTATACCCCATTTTTACTAAAGTATCCAAAAATTCTACCGCACCATAAGCTGCAACTGCCTCTTTTTCTACGTGAGATTCAAGCAACATTAGAGGATCAAGATACTTATCAAAGCCAAAATTAAAACCAATAGACTTAAGATATGTGTAAAAGTCTTGTGAAGATTTTTTAGTGTTATTTGTGATAACCATATAAGGTGTCTGCGTTTTATTAAGCATATCAATAAACGCAATACTGCCAGCAATTGGAGATTTGTCAATATCACTAATCAAAGTACCTTGAACATCTAAGAAGTACACTTTTAGCTCTCCAGAAACTCTTGCTCTAAAGCAATCAAATCTTCAAACTCTTCACGCTTACGAATAAGTTTAGCTTTTGAATCTTTTATTGCCACTTCTGCACTGCGACCGCGAGTGTTGTAGTTGCTTCCCATTCCAAAACCATACGCTCCTGCACTATGAATTACAAGAAGATCATTGTGTGCTAACTGAGGAAGCTCATAGTTTTTTGCAAAAAAATCACCACTCTCACATACTGGACCAACTATATCAACCTTTCTTGTCTCACTTTTCGAATCCGTTATAGCTTCTATCTTGTGATAAGCACCATACAGAGCTGGACGAAGAAGATCATTCATAGCACCATCAACTACTACAAACTTTTTATCTCCATTTTGTTTTTCATAAAGAACCTTGGTCAAAAAATATCCTGCGTTTGCAGTTAAAAATCTTCCTGGTTCACATAGAATAGTTAAATCTAACGCTGTGAGAGTACCTAAAATTGCTTGGGCATAATCGTATGGTTTGATTGTTTTTTCATTATCATACTTGATTCCAAGTCCTCCACCAATATCAAAAAACTTCAATTCTATATTTATCCCTTCCAAAGAACGCACTAAATCTGCAACAATTTCAGCAGATTCACGTATAGGCTGAAGTTCTGTCAGCTGAGAACCTATATGAAAATGAATTCCTACAGGATCTAAATATTCAGAATTATTTGCCATTATATACATACGTTTTGCAGTTGAGAGGTCTACTCCAAACTTATTATCATGCAGTCCTGTAGAAATATATGGGTGAGTCTTAGGATCTATGTTTGGATTTACTCTAATACTTATGCGTGATTTCATATTTAGCTCTTTAGCTATTAATTCTACACGACCAAGTTCGGCCTCACTTTCTACATTTATATAAAGAATGTCTTTTTGTATTGCTTCACGGATTTCATCATCACTTTTTCCAACACCTGAAAAAATAATTCGATAAGCTGGTATTCCCGCTAAAAAGGCACGGCGAACTTCGCCAATGGAAACACAATCTGCTCCACTTCCCATCTTTGCGAAATGTTGCACAACACTAAGGTTTGAATTTGCTTTTACAGCATAAGCGATAATAGACTTTCTACCCTTAAATGCAGACTTTAGTTCTTCAAACTGTGCAGTCATATAATCTAAGTCATAGATATAAAGTGGTGTTTTATATTCGCTCGCTAACTCTTTAAAATTAATCATCTAAAATTTCCAAAAATATTTTTGATTTATTTTATCTAAAACGTGCTTATAATCGCCTAAGCCCGAACTTTACGATACTTTCTCCACTGCCTAAACGCAATTAAAAAGAGTATTACAATTGGTGCAATTACACCTACTTCACTTGATATAGTTTTATTGTTTGCCAATTCAATAAGCATAAATAGGATTCCCCAAGTTAAGAGTGTCGAGAGAATAGCCCCAAAACTAAAAAGTGACACATTTAAAAACCTTACACTTATTGGCACAAAGAAAAAGATTATAACGATCAAGCATGGAACAAAAAGTGGATAAATAAATATTTTATACAGTGCGCCTTTAATACTATTTGTATTAATATTTTGTCCATCCAAAAGTATTATTGCATCGATTGCATCTGTAATTGTAAAGTTTACTTTTCCCTCATAAACCTGATCAAGCATTTTTGGTCTAAAACCTTTAAGAATATTAACTTCTTGAGACTCTTTTACTCTGATTCCTAAAGAGGAAAAACTCAAATCATCAGGTTTTATAATAATATCTGCTTCTTTTATATGCCAATATTCATCTCTATAAATTGCTTCTTTGGCCACTAAAACTTCTTTGAGAGAACCCTTTTGTATAGTGAAAACACGTATTCCTTCTGCTTTTTGCACAAGGGGAAACATCTGAGAAAAGTAAACATATTTACCCTTATATGTAAAAAAAAGGTCCCTTGTTGGACTCAAATATTGTGCATTATTACGTATGTTTTTTGAAAACTCATCTGCACGAGAAAAACTAGGTATAGCATGCATAGCAACAAAAAGAGTTACTATGGTAGTAGAAACTACAACAAATGGACGTAAAATATCTACTCTTGAATATCCTAATGAATAAAAAGAGACTAATGCATTGGAACGAATTAAAAATATTTTAGTGGATATCATTCCAAATATAAGAGCCAAGGGCAATAAAGTCTCTATCGCAAAAAATGATTTATACACTAAATATATGAGAAGTAGATTCGCCGATTTTGAAAGTTTTTCAGCATTATCCATGTAGTCAAAACCAACCATGAACATCACTAATGCGATAAGTATAACCGCAAAATATTTAATATAATGAAGAGAAATATATTTGAATGCTAACATAGCGCTATTTTATCTGAAATTTTTTAATTGTATACTTGGAGCTTGTATCTTCTAATGAATTTGTTAGTAAAAATTCTACTGCTCGGCATGCTTGATTAATCCATTCAGCAAGATATTGTGTCTCTTGTGCGTTAAAATCACTTAAAACATAAGAAGAGACTTCTCCTTTATGCTCTGGTTTACCAATTCCCATACGAACTCTGACATACTCACGTGAAATTCTTTCATCGGTAGATTTAAGTCCATTGTGTCCGCCATGTCCACCACCATGCTTAAAACGCAGAGTGCCAAATGGAAGGTCTAAATCATCATGTATTACAACTACTTCTTCAATCTTATAAAATTTTTTCACTGCAACGATAGAGTTACCAGATAAATTCATAAAAGTAAGTGGTT
>JGI10211J34971_10000821_pt1 | contig 25969 bp, 29 predicted proteins | sample Etolagsediment_FD_34971 | JGI IMG/M metagenome (IMG submission 34971)
CACATCCCAGTAGCAGTTGCAAGACTCGCAGAGTCAGTGCCACCAATCTCTGGCTCTTTTAGTGGAGATGCTAAGTCAGAGTTAGATGTTGGCGTTTGGGTAAGTAAAGAGTAAACTGCATACTTTTAATATCAATGGACTTATTTTACACACTTATAAACTTAAGTAATTGTAAATATAGCCTAGTTAAATGTTAATTTTAGTAAGTTTGGGTATAATTCGCGAAATACTTTATGGGGAAGATGCCCGAATAGTCTGTTTTATGCACATTTTGCGAACACGCTCGTATCATCTCCTGAGTATATAAAGGATTATGATGCAAGAAAATGCACAAACAGAACAAACAAACGAAGAACCTCTACTCACTTTTGACGACTTAGGTCTAAAATCAGAAATACTTAAAAGTGTTAAATATGCAGGTTTTGTAACACCATCTCCTATTCAAGCACAGGCTATTCCTGTTGTTATTGCTGGAAAAGACATGGTTGGACAGGCTCACACAGGTACAGGTAAAACTGCTGCATTTAGCTTACCTGCTCTACACAACATGAAAATGGATGGCTCGGTTGAGATGTTAGTTATAACACCGACTAGAGAACTCGCTACTCAAGTTAGTGATGAAATTTTTAAATATGGTCGTAACTTAGGAGCAAAAACTGTAACAGTTTATGGTGGCAGCTCTTACAAACGCCAACTTGATCTCATAGGTCGTGGAGCATCTGTAGTAGTTGCTACACCTGGACGTATGCTAGATATATTAAAACGTAATATGCTTGATAACTTTGCTCCTAGTATTGTTGTACTTGATGAAGCTGATGAGATGCTTGATATGGGATTTTTAGATGATATCAATGAGATATTTTCTTACCTTCCATCAAACCGTCAAACGCTACTCTTTTCAGCAACTATGCCAGCACCTATTAAAACACTTGCAAGTAAAATTTTACAAAAACCTGAGTTTATCTCTATCACTAAAGGTGAGACTACAAACACAGATATTGAACAACTTTACTATGTAATAGATGAACACGAGAGAGATGATGCTATCATCCGTCTTATGGACTCTGAAGCTAGTACAAAATCAGTAGTATTTTGTAGAACAAAATCTGAAGTTGATAGACTCTCAAATGTTCTCTCAAACGCAGGTTACTTAGCAAATGGTCTCCACGGAGACATGGAGCAAAGACAGCGTGAAAATGTTATTAAAGGGTTTAAAGCTAACTCTGTAAAAGTACTTGTTGCAACTGATGTTGCTGCTCGTGGTATCCATGTAAGTGATATCTCACATGTATTTAACTACCACATTCCATTTGATCCTGAGTCTTATGTTCACCGTATCGGTAGAACTGGACGTGCTGGAACAAAAGGGAAGGCTATTACACTTCTAACACCACTAGAGTTTAAAGAGCTTCAACGCATCAAACAAAAAGTAGGAACTTCAATGGCTCATGCTTTTGTTCCAAGTAAAAATGACCTCAGAAGCACAACAACTGAAGCTATGGTTAAAAAGATAGAAGATCAGTCTATCTATGATGAAGCGCATAAAGTTCTTGACCGTCTTAAACTAGATATAGATGAAGAGACGATCATGTACAAACTCATCTCTATGCTTTTAGATAACCAAGATATCAAAGGTCCAAGTAACATTGGGATTCCTGCTGATAAACTTGATGCTATCTTAGCACGTGCTGCACAACGCGGTGGTGGAAACTCTCGTGGTCGTGGTGGAAGAAGCGGTGGATACCGTGGTAACAAACCTCGTTCAGGCGGAGGCGGTGGAGATAGAAGCCGTTCAGGTGGTGGTTACAAAGGTAACAACGATAAAAAACGCGAGGGTGGGAGTGGTGATAGAAACCGTTCTGGCGGAAGAAGTTCTGGTGGCTACAAAGGCAACAGAGACTAAATCTAAACTTCTCTCTAAGCGGATGAAAACTCTTCATCCGCTTCTTCTACTCATATACAAAAACTCTCAAAACTTCGTTATAATTGTCCAAAAAAGGTTGAGTTATGCAACACCTCATTATCTATGAAGATGCTCAAATTTATATTGAAAAAGAGGAGAGTGAGATTCCTTGGCTTAAGATTTTCACAAAAGAGCCATACAAAGAACTTGGAGATGTTCCAAAAGAGCTTCGAGTAAGACTTTGGGAAGTCTATGACCTCATAGAGTTTGAGATGAAGCACTACTACAACCCTACAAAAATCAACATGGCATCTTTTGCAAACATGCTTCCGCGTGTTCATATACATGTGATGGCAAGATTTGAAAATGACAGTTATTTTCCAAATCCAATGTGGGGAGAAAAAATAAGAGAAGCGAAGCTAAACTTAGCCGATGAAGATAAGTTTCACAAACATGTTTTTCATGCACTCACGACACCAAAAAGCAAGGCTATAGACTAAATTTTATTTAATCTCAAAGCATATAGAAATTACAAAATAACTACTCTTAGGCTGCAAGCAAAGAAGAAACTGTATAAGAGTATTATTTAAGTGGCGAAAAAGGGACTAAGGCTGAACCCCAAGTGAGGCCTCCACCAAAAGCATCAAGCAACATAAGCTCTCCAGCTTTTAGCTTACCAGACTCGTAAACATCATTCATAGCCATTGGAATAGAAGCTCCAGAAGTATTTCCATACTTAGCAACTGTTAGAACGACTTGTTCTTCTCTCATTTTTAATGCATCACCAACAGCTTTAATAATTCTGTAGTTTGCCTGGTGTGGAATAAAATGTTTTACAGCATCTGCTTGAATATTATTGTCTTCTAGAATTTCAACAACATCTTTTGTTAATGTACGCACAGCAACTTTAAAAGTCTCGTTACCTTTCATCTGCATAAAACAAGCATTTGCTTCACCCTCAAGAGCATCATGAGGAGAACCAGTTCCACCATTTGGTGTCATAAGAAGATCAGCATATGTACCATCTGCCCCTGTGTTTATATCTATAATGGCTTCGTCTTTATTTTCAGTAGCAGAGATAACAGCAGCACCTGCACCATCACCAAAGAGGATACATGTTCCTCTATCAGTATAGTCCGTTATAGCAGAGAGTTTTTCAGCACCAATAATCAGTACATTTTTCTTCATTCCAGACTCTATAAATGCTTTAGCAATAGAGAGAATATAGACAAATCCAGTACAAGCAGCAGAGATATCAAATGCAGTAACATTCCCAAGACCAAGTTTATAAGAGATTGTTGTTGCTGTTGAGGGCATACAGAAGTAGTCAGGAGAAATAGTTGCACAGATAACCATGTCTATCTCACTTTTTGCAATTCCACTACGCTCAATCGCTAGTTTTGCTGCCTCGACACCCATATCACTCGTTGTTTCATCTTTAGCAGCGATATGGCGTTCTTTTATTCCTGTGCGTTTAGTTATCCACTCATCAGAAGTGTCAACCATCTCTGCTAAATCTGCGTTTGTTAGGATTTTTTCTGGAGCGTAGGCACCAATTGAACGAAAAGCTGCATATGCCATTAGATATCCTTTTGTTTTAACTCTTCTAGTCTAGAAATAATGTGCTCATTTACACCAGTATCTACATAAGCTATAGCTTGATAAATGGCGTTTTCAATAGCTCTTGCATTAGACTTACCATGACTAACAATAGCACACCCTTTTATGCCAATCAATGGAGCACCACCAACTTCAGCATAGTCTATCTCTTTTTTAAGCAGTTTAAATACTTTTCTCATAAGTAGTGCACCTGTGATAGCAACTGGGGACTTACGTATATAGTCTTTTATAAGTCCACTAATAGTTGAAGCAACACCCTCACTTGTTTTAAGAACTAAGTTACCTACGAAGCCATCACAAGTGATAACATCACACGAGCCATTAAAGATATCTCCACCTTCAACATTTCCCTTAAAGCCTCTGTAGCCTTTTAAAAGTTTAAATGCGGCTTTTGTAACATCGTTACCTTTTGAGTCCTCTTCGCCATTAGCTAAAAGTCCTATGGAAGGATTTTCAATTTTCAAAACATCTTCAGCATAGCATCCACCCATAACAGCAAACTCTACTAAATGCTCAGGCTTTGAGTCAACATTTGCACCAACATCAAGAACAACCGAACGCCTTCCTGTTTTTGTAGGCATCAATGTTACAAGTGCAGGACGAGAAACACCTTGGAGACGACCGAGTCTAAGTGTTGCAAGTGTCATAGTTGCACCACTATGTCCAGCAGAGACAACACCATGTGCCTCACCCTCTTTTACAAGTTCAACTGCTTTATAGATTGAGCTCTCTTTGCGTTTCACAGCATCAGTCGCTGCATCACTCATTGAAATAACATCATCACACTCTACTATAGAAATCTTATCTCTATAACGTTTGGGTAACAGAGGTAAAATTTCTGATTTTTTGCCTACTAGTATTGGTTCAAATGATTTTTTCTTGAGTGCTTGGATACACCCTTTAACAATTGGCTCAGGACCGAAGTCCCCGCCCATAGCATCAATAGCAATTTTTACCATTGACTATTTATACTCACCAGTTGTTGGGTTAATGTGGTGTGGTAATTTATATGTTCCATCTTCACATTTTACTGGTTTTGCTAAAGTGATTTTATAATGAGTTCTTCTTTTCGCTGAACGTGAATGAGATACTCTTCTCTTAGGTACTGCCATAGTATTATATTCCTTTCTATTTTAATTTTCCGTCAAAAGGAACAATGTCCCTTTCTCTTCGCTTATGTCGATTCTGTGTTAAAACACAATACAGAAAAACTAAGTTTTTTTGCAGATGACTAAAGCTAACCTCTAAAAGAGGTAGAGTCTAACGGCTACTCTGATTTGCAATTATCACAAGAGTGATAATCACTTTTGATAAGTTCAATCTCTGAGTTTAGCAACTCATCAACATCTACATTACCATCAAAAGACTCAACAACATCTAAATCGATGCTTGTATCACCCTCATAAATGCCATCTGAGATAAAAAATTCTATCTTTTCATCTACAGATAAGTTAAAATCTTCCGCACAAGTATCACACGACTTTTCTAAAGAACCCGTCAAATTAGCTCGAAGCAAAATTAATTTTCCTGAATAATACTCCAGGTAACCTTTAAAAGTCATTGTATTAGACTTTACATCAAAGTCTAATGGTGTTTTTGTTACTTTTCGTAGATTTATTTTCATAACACTAAATTATGAAATTTCTCTTTCTGAAAAGAAAAATGCAATTTCAATAGCTGCATTTTCAACTGAATCACTTCCATGAACTGCGTTTGCATCTATATTTTCAGCGAAGTCTGCACGAATAGTACCAGCTTCAGCTTCTTTAGGGTTAGTAGCACCCATTAAGTCACGGTTAATCTGCATAGCATTTTCACCCTCTAAAACTGAGACTACGACTGGTCCACTAATCATAAAGTCAACTAAGTCGTTGAAAAAAGGGCGCTCTGCATGAATTGCATAGAATGCTTCTGCATCACTACGTGAAAGTTGTATCTTTCTTGTAGCAGCAATTTTAAGACCTTTACTCTCAAATCTGTCTAAAATCTTGCCTATAACACCCTTAGCAACCGCATCTGGTTTAATTATTGATAGTGTACGTTCCATCAAATCTCCTCTGAAAATATAAAATTAGAGTGGAATTATATCTAAAAAAATATATTTTTTTATTTAAAAAGTAAATTTTGTAATTTTAGAAAGAAAAAGGCAAGAATATCGAAAGAATAAAAGTGCCAATGGCACTTTAACAAAGAGTCTACTCTACAATAGGTTCTTTATTTGAACGCTGCTCGCTTGTAATGTCATCACGGTGAGATGGACTATCTCCGATTTCATCCCAAGTAATACAGCCCTCAGTAGGACAAGCAGTTGCACAAGCTGGCTCATCATGATGACCAACACACTCTACACATTTGTCACCATACACGTAGTAAATATCTTCTCCCTCTGGATTATCGTCTTCATCTACGATAGCCTCTACTGGGCATTCATCTATACATGCACCACAATTGATACAAGTATCATTTATTATTACTGACATTATTTCTCCTAATTTTGTAATTTGGTAACTATACAATGAAGAATTTTAAATGTAGCTAAAAGGTATCTTTATAAATCTCAATTTAATTAAATAGTAACATAGTTTATAGGAAATGGAAAAAATTAGGGATGTTTTGATGCATCCCTAGAGGATTAAATAGTAGAAACTAGATACCTAAATAGGCCTTGATCTCTTGTGCTCTATCAGTTTTTTCCCAATTAAAACCCTCTTCTTCACGGCCAAAGTGTCCATAAGCTGCTGTTCTTCTATATATAGGTTTTAAAAGGTCTAAAGAGTGAATGATTCCAGCAGGTGATAGATCAAAGAGTTCTTTCACACACTCTTCGATTTTCTCTTCATCTACTTTACCAGTTCCATGAGTATCTACCATGATAGACACAGGCTGAACAACACCAATCGCATATGCAACTTGAATAGTCGCTTTATCACAAGCACCAGAAGCTACTAGGTTTTTTGCAACATGACGTGCAGCATAAGCAGCTGAACGGTCAACCTTAGTTGGATCCTTTCCTGAGAAAGCACCACCACCATGAGGACAACTTCCACCATAAGTATCAACAATAATCTTACGTCCTGTAAGACCTGCATCACCTTGTGGTCCACCGATTACAAACTTACCAGTTGGATTGATATGGAAAATAGTATTTTCATCCATCATATCTGCAGGTATAACTTGTTTGATAACCTCTTCAATCATATCTTTATGGATCTGCTCTTGAGACACATCTGGAGCATGCTGCGTTGAGATAACAACAGTCTCAACTGCTACTGGCTTATCTCCTACATATCTCACACTTATTTGTGCTTTTCCATCAGGACGTAGGTAAGGAACTATTCCCTCTTTACGAACCAAAGCAAGTCTTTGTGTTAAACGGTGTGCTAAGTGAATAGGTAGTGGCATAAGAACATCTGTCTCACGACAAGCATATCCAAACATCAAGCCTTGATCACCTGCACCAATAGCACCATCTTCTTGATCAACACCTTGGTTGATGTCAGGAGATTGCTCACCTATTCCGTTTAATACTGCAGCAGCTCTATGGTCAAAACCATAAGTCGCATCAGTATAGCCTATCTCTTGAATAACTTGTCTTGCAATCTCTTGCATTGGGGCATACGCCGTAGTCTTCAATTCGCCTGCAATTACACAAAAACCATTAGATACCAAAGTCTCACACGCAACGCGTGCCTTTGGATCGTGTTCAATAATATAATCCAGAATTGCATCACTGATCTGATCTGCCATCTTATCAGGGTGCCCTTCTGTTACAGACTCCGAAGTAAAAATGTACTCTTTTGTCATCGATTTTCCTTATTGAGATATAAAGTCCTGCTCTATAAATCGCTCGAAGTATATCCAACTCTTTATTAGGAAAGTATTTAATAAAAAATATAGATATAATTCCAATAAAAAGCGGGGAAATAGTGGAGCAGTTTTACGATATTCTCAAACAACTTATACGCATACCAAGTGTTGTTGGTGCGGAGCACCCTTTTTTTATGTTTGTAAAACGTGAACTTGAAGAGATTGGTGTTAGTGTTGAGTACTATGATGGCGTTTTAGTTGCCAAAGGAAAAGAGCCCGAGAGTGGTTACATTTCAGCTCATGCAGATAGACATGGTCTCATATGTACAGGACACAATGAGTTTCAGTACGCTGCATTTATTGCTAAAAACAGAGCAGACCTTACAGGAAATTCAAATTCAGAGCAGATGCTTCACAACTTCACCTCCCGTTTTGTTGATGAGAAAGTTCAAGCTTATGAGCCATGGGCAGGAACTTACCTAGGACTTGGAAATATCACAGAAGCTTTTCTTTGTGAACGCCGTAACAACATCATCTTTAAGGTTGAGGGGTTTGATTATCTTTTTCCCTCGACTCCCATAGCATTTATGGATAAACTTATCATCAAAGATGAACTAATTTCAGCACAACTAGACAATGTTATCTCTGTGGCTATTATTATATATATGTACCATCTTGGATATCAAGGCACAGCATTTTTTACGGCTTCAGAAGAGGCTGGAAAGAGTTGGCGTTTTTTGCTTGAATACTTTCGACGCTTTAACATTTCAACAAACGAGCTTTTAGTTTTAGATACAAGTCCCTATAAAACACTTGATGACATAAAAAACCTAGACATAATTTTAAGACATCGTGATGAAAACGCAGTCTTTCGCTCACCTCTAAAAAACATTATAAAGTCCATTGCTATTAAAGAGGGTATCAAGTATCACTTCAAAGATGCTTATCTTAAAAATATGATGAAGCAAAATGGAACAAAAGGCTCACTTGGGACAACTGAACTTGGAAGAATCATCCATGCTACAAAGGGAGAGATTCAAGGTACAACACTTCAGCTGCCAACTATTGGCTACCATACAGTAAATGAGACGACCTCAATTAAGTCAGTTGAAAGCATGATTTTAATTTTGAGTCATATCTACTTAAGAGAGAAAAAACAAGAGGAGACAAACCAATGAACACACCCATATTACTAACAGTTTTACTTATAGTGACAACATTTGTCAGCTTTAAAGTAGTAAACTTTTTTCTCAGCAAAATAGGAAAGTTTAAAAAAGTAAGTGAAAAACGTGTTTACTATATAAGCAAGACTTTCTCTTTACTTATTTTTATAGTCTCGCTTTTTATCCTTGCCTTTATTTGGAGTGTAAGTTTGAGTGGCTTGCTTATATTTGCCTCTTCTATTTTTGCTGTTATTGGAGTCGCCTTATTTGCTCAATGGTCTATCCTTAGCAATGTGACTGCAAGTATTATTATCTTCTTTACATTTCCCTCAAGAGTTGGTGATAAGATAAGTGTGATTGATGGAGAGAACTCTATAAGTGGTGAGATAATTGAAATCTCTCTTTTTCAGATTGAAATTCAAGACGAAGATGGAAATGTTGTTTTTTACCCAAATAATCTTTTTATGCAAAAACCGATAAAAAAACTTAAAGATAAAAATTATCCTTAAGGAATTACTTTATAGTTATTGTTCGAACTTATGTTAATAATATTTTGTTACACTAACGCCAACAAAACACAAATACAAAGGAATTATACATGTTAGTAACAAACCCAGCTCCAGACTTTACAGCAACAACAGTTTTAGGTGACGGCTCAATCGTTGAAGACTTCAAATTATCAGAAAATATGGGTGCAAAAGGTACAGTACTCTTTTTCTATCCACTTGACTTTACATTTGTTTGTCCATCAGAACTTATTGCATTTGACCACAGACTTAAAGAGTTTAAAGATCGTGGTGTAGAAGTTATCGGTTGTTCAGTAGATAGTCAATTTTCTCACTTTGCTTGGAGAGAAACTCCAGTAAACAATGGTGGAATTGGACGCATTGGTTACCCACTTGTAGCAGACCTTACAAAACAAATCTCTAAAGATTATGATGTACTTTTTGGTGAGTCAGTAGCTCTTCGTGGATCATTTCTTATCGATGGTAAAGGTGTAGTTCGTCATGCAGTAGTAAATGACTTACCACTTGGAAGAAACATTGATGAGATGATTCGTATGGTAGATGCAATGCAGTTTACAGATGAGCATGGTGAAGTATGTGCTGCTGGTTGGAAAAAAGGTGACGAGGGTATGAAAGCTACAACTGAGGGTGTTGCTGAGTACCTTGGTAAACACGAAGCTGATTTATAATCACACATCTAAAAAGCAGTGTATCATGCACTGCTTTTTAACTTTTTCTTCTTAAATTTCTACTCTTTATCTAATCTTTGATGTGCTTTTTCACTCGCAGCATTTGCTCTTTCATAACTACCATTTGGATTATGTTTTGCAGAACAAGCATTAAAACCTACAACTATAAATAAACTTAAAAACAAATACTTCACAACGACTCCTTAATTTTGCCTATTATACAAAGAATTAACCTAAAATTGTTAATAAGCTATTTTTAACTTTAAACAGATATCATTCACTTATAATTATTATAAAGGAATTTTATGAAAAAAATACTAACTAGCTCTTTACTTGTTGGAGTATTTACTCTATCATCTTTTGCTTATGATGCAGATCAGGCAAAAAAACTTGAGAGTTTCTACTCTGGATTTACACAAAAAGCATGTGCAAACTCAAAACTATTTATCAAAGCTGATGAAGTGATGAAAATGCTTAGAGATAAAACAAAAGTTACACTCTTAGATGTAAGAACGGAGGGTGAACATGACATTATCTCTATAGGATTAAAAAACTCTATCTATATTCCAATGAGAGAGCTTTTTAAAAAAGAGAATCTTGAGAAGCTACCTACTAATGAGCCTATTTTGATTGTATGTCACTCTGGAACACGTGCTTTACTTGCTGCTGCTGGGTTAAAACAGATAGGCATAAAAAATGTAAGAGTTGTTAAGGGTGGGCTTGCTAGTTTAGCACTTGCTAACAATACAAAAAATGCACCTTTAAAATAAAACTCTCTTGTTAACTAAGGAGGGGCTATTGTTTGTAGCTCCTCTTACCCACCAAAAATCCACCCAAGACAATAAACCCGATTCCTAAAAATGTAATTCCATCAGGAAAAGCATCCCCTAGCATCCACCCAAACCCTATTGCAAAAGGTATGTTTGCATAAGATATGACTGCAACTATACTAAGATTTGAAGCAGAGTATGCCTTTGTAAGTAGCCACTGTGACAAAGTAGCTATAAACGCCATAAAAACTATTAAAGACCAAACTCTTAATGTTTGAGGATATGAAAAGTGAGGAAATAAAAACCCTAATGCTTCTGGTGCTTCTACATAAGGAGCACTCAGCAAAAAAAGTGCTGGGAAAAGTGTTCCAACTCCAACAAACGAGAGCATTATAATTCGTGCATCATAAATATCTTTTATCTTTTTTATAGTCGTATAAGCAGCAGCAGCGAAAAAGCCACCCAAAACTCCTAAAAAATGTGCATAAGAGATGCTTACTCCTAATGGCTTAACTATAAAGATAACACCTAAAAAACCAATCATAAGTGCGAAAAAAGTCTCTAAAGTAAACTTCTCTTTAAGAAGGTAGTATGCAAGGAGTGTTACAAAAAAAGGGGAAGTTTTGTTGAGTGTAATGGCCTCCCCTAAAGGTATAGTAGTAATAGTATAAAAAAACAAAATCATTGCTAAAAATCCAAGAAGACCACGAGTAAAAAGCAGATATATCTTACCACCATTTAGTTTTGGCGGCGTATGCTTTAATGCATACAAGATAAATCCCACCCCAATAAGATTTCTAAAAAAGACAATTTCCATAGCTGACATATCATCTGAGAGTATTTTTGTAAGTGCTCCACTCAGTGCAGAGATAAGAGCACCACCTAGCATATAGAGTATGCCTTTATCTATNTTTTTTAACATTTGGGANAGTTTTCTTCTGCACTTTTTACAAACGCCATTGCCTTNTTATTTACATAAGCGAGTTCATACCACTGTTTTTGTGGAGCTATAAGNGTGAGTCTTGCAGGGTTTGAGCTTCGTGAGAGTGCCACATAAAACTGTGATGGAGCAAAGATTTCATTTGTCTGTATGATTAAATCTTCTATGCTCATGCCTTGGGACTTATGTATAGTAATAGCAAATGCTAGCTTTATGGGAAACTGGTAAACGCTAAAGAGATTTTCTTCTATCATCTCCTTTTTTCCATCTACTGTTTTTTCTCTCCAGAGAGCTTTACTTTGTGCGACCATCTCTAGTTTTACAACTTTACCATCACTTTTTTGGACATAAACGCAACTTGCATCTATATTTACTACTTCACCGCGTTCACCATTAAAGTAGTTCCATGAATTTCGAGTAAAAAGTACAGGAGCACCTACTTTTAGCTCTAAGTTTTTCTCTATACGTGCATCACTCATAAAGCGCTCAACCTCAACATCTTTTGTAGCAGATATATGCTTTACAATCTGTGCTTCTTTTGTAACAGGCTCACTCACTATAAACTCTAACTGGACTCTATTATGATTTTGAGCAGAGATATTTTTACCAAATAAAAAGGTAAACTGACTTAAGTCTTGTGGCAGAGGTTTTATGTACTCATTGAGATGATTATGTACACTCTCATTCACAAAACCAAAACGCACACTATGAAGAAGTTCTATAAAACGCACATCATCTGTTCTATAAATATGTGTAAGTTCTATCTTCTCAAATGAAAATCTCTCCCAAGCCAAAGACTCAAATGCGAACTTCACCTCGCCATAACCTCTTACAACTGGAGGAAGTTGCAAAAAGTCACCCACAACAAGTAAAGCACCCTTGAATTCTGACTGCTTTAAACGCAGTTCAATCATCTCAAAAAGTGACTCACTCACCATAGAGATCTCATCTATGACGATGAGACTCATACTCGCAATAAGTTTTTTGATTTTTTTCTTTATCTCTAGTTTGCCATTTTTCTCTAACTCTTGTATATCTGAAGCTATTCCAAGGTCTAAAAAACTATGGAGTGTTTGTCCACCAATAAGAGTTGCTGCCATTCCAGTTGAAGCAAGTTTTGCCACTTTTTTAGCTTCACTCTCAAAATCTCGTATCACCTCGCGTGTGATAGTAGTCTTTCCTACACCAGCACCACCGGTTAAAAAAACATTTGTTCTATTTTGAAGTTTTTGGCTTGTAACTTGAGTGTAATTCATCTGTGAATAATAGCTACTATTACTATAATTTCAGATTAATAGTAGTATCATAAAGTAATAAGTTTTGGAGATATAAATGAATGATAGAATACTGATAGTAGAAGATAACAAGGCATTAGCAAAACTGCTATCAAAAAAACTCAAAAGTGTATTAAACATAGAGATTGATGTCGCATATACACTACTAGAAGCAAAGTTATTTATCAAAGCTTATTCATATTTTCTTACGCTTTTAGACATTAATCTTCCTGATGCTCCAAATGGAGAAGTAGTCGAGTATGTATTAGGTAAAAATGTTCCTGTTATCGTTTTGAGTTCTAATATCGACAAAGGTTTTAGGCAAAAAATTCTTAAAAAGAATATTATTGACTATGTAAATAAAGGTGGAATGAATGACATTAATTACATCATCCAAACTATATCGAGGCTCCAAAAGAATCGACAACACAAAGTACTTGTTGTAGATGACTCTGTAGTTTTCAGAAAACAAATGGAGAATATGCTTCGCAATTTATTTTTTGATGTCATAAGTGTTGCTCATGGGGAAGAAGCACTATCAATGATTAAATTACATCCACAGATTTCTCTTGTCTTAACTGACTATAATATGCCAGTAATGAATGGTCTAGAACTTACTTATGAAATACGAAAAAAACATAATAAGACACAAATTTGTATCCTCGTTCTCTCTTCAAATCAAGATGAAGAAATAAATGCACTCTTTTTAAAACAGGGAGCAAATGATTATATTAAAAAACCATTTTCAAAAGAGGAATTTTCATGCCGAGTGAACAATTCAATAGAGGCTCTTGAAAATATTCAAGAGGTTACAAACAATGCAAACCGTGATTTTTTAACAGGACTGTATAATCGCCGTTATTTCTTTGAGTCGATGTCTGAGTATCTTGAAGAGATAAATACAACTGGTGAACAGTTTACTCTTGCAATGATAGATATTGATCATTTTAAAAAAATAAATGATAGTTTCGGACACGATGTAGGTGATAAGGTAATTGTAGTATTATCAGAAATTCTTCGAACACTAACGAGCCATAAAGATATTGTAGCTCGTTTTGGTGGTGAGGAATTTTGCCTTGTTTTAAAAAATATAAATCACTCCAATTCTCTAGAAATTCTTGAAAGAATTCGAAAAGAAGTAGCTAACCACACTATACAAATTGATAATAACACTACTGTAAACTTCACCATCTCTTTAGGTGCTACTGTGCATCATGAACTTGAAATTGAAGATACAATCTCTCAAGCAGATATGATGCTTTATCAAGCAAAAAATGCTGGTAGAAATCAGATTATCTTTGAATAATGTTTCAATCTATATGCTTTAACTAAGGAAGAAAAATGAAACTATATGCGCCATGGGAAAAAGCTTTTAATAAGATCTACACTCCTTTTGAGCACTTTTTGCATGCACAAACAACTACAGGTATAGTACTTATGAGCATGACAATAATCGCTCTTTTAGTAGCAAACTCTCCTTTTTCGGATCTCTATGCAAATTTATTTCACACAAAAATCACCTTAAAAATTAGCTCTTGGTCACTCTCGCATTCTCTACATCACTGGATAAACGATGGACTAATGGCTATCTTCTTTTTTATAGTAGGATTAGAAATTAAACGCGAGATACTTGTAGGGGAACTCTCAAACCTTAAAGTAGCTACCTTGCCTATACTCTCCGCTATTGGAGGAATGGCTCTGCCTGCATTTCTATATATTAGTCTAAACACCAATGGTGTAGCTGCTAATGGATGGGGAATTCCAATGGCAACAGATATTGCATTTGCAATTTCAGCACTTGTTCTACTTGGTAATCGTGTCTCCCCTGCTCTTGTTACTTTTCTTGTTGCACTTGCTATTGTAGATGACCTTGGTGCAGTTTTAGTAATTGCTATTTTCTACACTGCAGAGATTCATCTTCAACCACTATTTTTTGCTGGTCTATCCTTTTTAGCCCTAGTAGTATTTAATCGTTTTGGGATTCATAACATTATTATCTACTTTCTAGTAGGTCTAATCATGTGGCTTTTTATGCTTGAGTCAGGTGTTCATGCGACTATAGCCGGTGTTATAGCGGCAATGGCGATTCCTTCAAAACCACACTTTACACCTGTAGATTTTACACACCATACAAAAAACCTCTTAGATGAGTATGACTATTACCCTGTCACAACTGACCATGTAATGCATGAAAAACAAAAAGCGATTTTACAAAATATCAAAGATAAAATTGATGCTGTAAGCTCCCCATCTTCAAAGCTAGAACATCAACTACACCTACCTGTCAGCTTGATTGTTATCCCTCTCTTTGCTCTTGCTAATGCAGGTATTAGTATTGATTTTTCTTCTATTGGTAATACTATATTTGAACCTGTATCATTAGGAATTATTTTAGGTCTTATAGTTGGTAAGGTTTTAGGTATTGCAGGTGTTGCTTGGATAGCGGTAAAACTAGGTATTGCTCAACTTCCTTTAAATAGCACTATGACACAAATTTTTGGAGTCGCATTTTTAGGTGGAATTGGATTTACTATGAGTATATTTGTTGCAGACTTGGCATTCATGGGTAATGATTTACTTATATTTCAAGCAAAAGTAGGAATTTTGAGTGCCTCTTTAGTTAGTGGACTTATTGGTTACTTTTGGCTATATAGAGTTTCAACAGAAAAGTCTGCAACTGAACCTAATCGCAGTGAAGATTTAACAACTATAGGTTGAGTACTCCTAGGAGGCCCTAGGGCCTAAATAAAAAATAGTAGCTTTATCAAAAGAAAAATCTAATTCTACAGACTCCTCCTTATATAAAAGAGGACTATCCAAATCAACATATTCTATGACATCTCTATATGCAAATGCTAGGTATAGAGCAGCGTTTATAGAGTATGGTCCCTCAAGCATTGAGCCTAACATACACTTCACTTCCTTCTCTCTTGCATATTCTAAAATCTCTACCGCCTTACTCACTCCCCCACACTTCATCAGTTTTATGTTTATCATATCTGCACTATTTGACTCTACTACTCTTACCACATCTTCGAGTGTGAAGCTTGCTTCATCTGCAAGTATAGAAGTCTTTGTCGCGTTTGTAATAAGCTTAAGTCCTTCCAAATCATTAGCCACAACTGGCTGTTCTATAAGCTCTACTCTCAAATCTTTTATAGCATTTATATAGTGGAGAGTAGCATCTCTACTCCAAGCCTGATTTGCATCTATAAGTAACTTTACATTTGGAAGATTTATCGAGACTCTTTGTGTTACATTTATTGCATGAGAGATATCTGGACCTAGCTTTATTTTTAAGATATCCATCCCACTCTTAAATGCTCTTTGTGCATCCTCAAGCATTATCTCTTCTTGGTTTAGACTTATGGTTATATCTGTTTTTATTGGAGTTATATCTTTTATGTTGAAGTATTCTAAGAGTGTTTTATTCTGCTCTTTAGCCCTTAAAGAGACAAGTGCCATATCTAAGGCAGCTTTTGCACTTGAGCCTATTTTGCTGTTATGCAGTAAACGCAGAGCATCTTCTATATTTAAGCCATATATATTATCTTTTATTTTTGAAATGGAGTCTAGGATTATCTCTATATTTTCACCTGTTATTGCCATAGTTGAAGGTGCCTCTCCTGAAGCTGAAACACCATTGTCACACACTACACAAACACGAACAAACTCAATAGCCTCAACACGGCGTAAAGCTGTAATAAAAGGTGTTTTTAAAGCTATATGTTTTACCTGCGTTTGTATTGACTCTATTTTCATTGACTTATCTCCATTAAGATATTTCCAACCAGCAAACCACCAAATGTTCCCAGAAGATAACCCATAATCGCCATTAAAACACCAACACCTACAAGGTTTTTATTATAGGTTGCTGCAAGAATTGGAGCGGAGGCGACACCACCGATATTCGCAAGTGAAGCTACTGCTATACTAAAGAGATCGAGTTTAAAAACCTTTGCACCAACAACCATTATGAATGCATGCAATAAGAGAATACAAAAACCAGCAAGGACATAAACACCAACTCCACTAAAGCTCTCTATAAGAGCCTGTGAGCCTATGAGTGCGATAATGAGATAAAGCATAGTAGAAGCTATCTCTTTTGAGCCATTTATCTCACGAAGCCTTGTAAAAGAGCCTAAAACACCAAAAAGTGTAGCGAATAAGACCATGCTTGTTGTCGTACTTAAAACTATAAAAAACTCACTTAACAGTTGTGCTATAAAAGAGACGAAAAGTGCCATAAATATTAAAAACCAATAACGCGGAGTACTCATATTACAAGCACATCCAAGTGCATCTAAATCTGCTAAACTTTGTCTGCTTGAAGTAAACTTGTTAAACCTCTGTGCATAAGGAACAAGTAAGAGTAGAAACATCACCCAGATTGTATAGTTAACACTATCGACAACAAGTGCATAGGCAAAAGCCTCTTCGCTGACTCCAAGAGCAGTTCCTACGGCTATCATATTTGCCGTGCCGCCCATCCAACTTCCAGCAAGTGCACCAAAAGCCCCAGAGATTTCAGGAGAAAATCTAAACATAAACGCCACCACTATAAAAGAGAGAGCTATTGAGAAAAGTGCTAGAAAATAGGCACTCATAAGTGAACGACCAAGACGAGAAAAGTGTCTAAAATCAACTTTTAAAAGCATCAGAAAAAGCATGGCGGGAAGCAGATTTGTTTTTGTAAGAGAGTAGATTTTTTTTATCTCTTCATTTGAATCAAAAAAACCAAAGGATGCTAATGCCATACTAAGTGCATAAATCATCACAACACTAGGAACAAACTTGAAGATACGAAACTGCATTTTGCTCTCAAGCAGGTAAAAAAAAGTAACAAGAAGTGCCAAAGTGAAAAGATAGAGTAGAGGATTGCTTATCAAATGTTGCCTTGTATTTTTTCTAAAAGTGTATCATATTACTACTCTTATCAAGGATAAACTATGCAAAAACAACTCATAAGACTAAGTAGTGTTGTTCTACTAGGTGCATCTCTTCTTGGTGCAACTCTAAGTCAAAAAACAGACAATGCTTCTCTTGTTGTCTACAATTCAAATGTCGGTCTTGTTCATGAAGAGAAAGAACTCTCACTCAAAAAAGAGGATAAGGACATACACTACGAGGGAGTTGCAAGTAGCATAAATACCGATTCCATCAACATAAATCTTCCTTCAACAATCAAACTGCTCTCCCAACACTACAAGTACGATAAACTAACGCAGGCAAAGCTTTTAGAAGCTCATATTGGTAAAAAAATAGAAGTACGGCGTTTAAAAAATGCAAATGAGTACCAAGTCATAAGTGCAACTCTTCTTTCACACAATGGGAGTGAGTCTATTGTAAAGACTATTGACTATCAAATTTTAAGTGTACCAAGTGCTTCTATCATTTTTGAAACAATTCCAAAGACACTCATCACCAAGCCATCGCTTGTTTGGAATGTAGAAACACAAAAAGATATCAAAACAACACTCTCCCTAGACTACCTCATCAACAACATCACCTTTAAGAGTGACTACATTTTAAACCTGGATAAAAACAGTTCAAATCTTGTAGGTTGGATAACCATAAACAATCACTCAGGAAAGAGCTTTGAAGGTACAAAGCTTTCACTTTTAGCAGGAGACATAAACCGTGCAAATCAAAATATGCAAGACTATAGAAGAGCAAAAGAGATTCAAGTCTTAAGCAGTGCTCCCAAAGTTGCTCATCAAGCTTACGAGGGGTATCAGTTTTATACCATTCCTTTTAAGGTCACACTAGCAGACAATGAAAAAACGCAGATCAAGTTTATCAGCAAAAGTAAAATTCCTACACAAAGAGAGTTTGTAGCCCAACTCAATAACCCACTCTATCTTAGAGGTGAAATAAAAGGAGATATAACGCAGTATCTCTCCTTAAATGCTCTTGATATACCTCTTCCAAAAGGAGTAGTAAGAACCTACTCAAAGCTTAAAGGAGAGACTATCCTTCTGGGTGAAACAGAGATAGACCACACACCAAAGGATACACCTATAAAGCTCAAACTAGGTAAAAACTTTGACCTAAAATCCACACAAACTCTTCTTAAACGCGAAGATACAAAAAGTTGGCTAGCTTGTGATGTTGAATACAAAGTAGAGAACAAATCTGATGAAGCAAAAGAGGTGCAACTCCTCATTCCTTTTAACAAACAGAGCAATTCAACCATAAAAACAGACAAGAACTATAGCTTTACTAAGGGAAATTTTGTTACATTTAGCCTCTTGGTCGCTCCAAACGCGACAGAAAAATTTAATGTACACTTTGAGAGTAAAAGATAATGGCAAAATACATAATTTTAGATACAGAAACAACAGGCACAAACGATACAGATAGAGTTATACAACTCGGGTATATAGTTTTAGGGGCAAAAGAGGTAGAGGTTCACAATGAATTTAACTCTAGTGATATTCCTATAAGCTATGGAGCTATGGAAGTCCATGGAATTACACAAGAAGCACTTCTGGGAAAACCTCTTTGTGTTGAGACTAGAGCATATAAACGACTTCAAGAGCTAAATAGTGATGAGAATTATCTTATCATCCACAATGCCCCTTTTGATATAAAAATGCTTGAAAAAGAGGGCTTTAACACACAGATGAAAGTTATAGATACTCTGCGTGTCGCAAAGCATATCATGCCTGATGAAGAGGCACATAGACTACAGTACTTTAGATATAAGATGGAGCTTTATAAGAGTGAACAACAAGAGGCTGATGCTCTAGGCATAGTTGTAAAAGCACATGATGCTATTGGTGATGTACTTGTTCTTAAACTCTTTTTATCTAAGTTAAAAGAGGCTGTTATGGCAACTTATCCTAGAGAAAATCCAGTTGAAAAGATGGTTGACTTAACGAACACACCGATTTTAGTCAAAACATTTAGATTTGGAAAACATAAGGGAAAATCTCTTGAAGAGGTAGCTCGTGAAGATGCAGGTTATCTAAGATGGATGCTTGGAAATATGGAAAACTTAGATGATGATATGCGTTATTCGATTAACCACTACCTAGGAAGTTAAGAGACTCTCATTAGATAAAAGATATAAGTAAAAAAAGTAAAAAAGCGATAGTAGCACTTAGGAGTGCATAGGGTAGTTGCGTCTTCACGTGTTCAACTACCTCGCAATCAGATGCCATTGAAGATATAATAGTCGTATCTGAAATAGGTGAGCAGTGATCTCCGAATATTCCTCCACTCATAACAGCAGCCATAGCAAGGATGACATTTGCATCCATACCCACAGCCATTGGAACTGCAATAGGAATCATAATACTAAAAGTACCCCAAGAAGTTCCCGTTGAAAAAGAGATAACAGCACTCAGTAAAAATATAAGTGAAGCTAAAAAATAGGGGCTGATACTCTGTGAAGCAAGTGAGGCAAGGTAAATCCCTGTTTTTAACTCTCCTGTCACATCTCCTAATGCAAAAGCAAAAACCAGTAAAAAAGAGATAGGCACAAAACTTTTTGCACCTTTATATGCAGTTTGAGTCCATGTAGAAATCGACATATTTTTTGTAGATATAAAGTAGAAAAAAGTAAAGATAAGTGTAGTGAGCATAGTGTAGAAAATGGCACTTGACCCACTTCCCTTAAGAATCTCGCCATCACCGGTAATGTACAAAAAAACAAAAACAAAAAGTATCATAAGTGTAACAGGCAGAAGCATATAGTACATACTACTCACTATGCTATCTTGTGTTATTGTTGAGTGAGTTTTATAAACTGCACTCTTCATAGGACCTATATCTAAGCTAAAATATATAAATAAAAATGTCACAATAAGTGCACTTAGAGCATAAAAATTGTACTTTAAAGCACTAATTAAAATTTCTGTAGCATTACCCTCCATATAGCCTAAAGATATCTGTGTAGTGATAAGTCCTAAAAGTAAAGCTCCATAACCATTAAATACAATGAGAGAACCTATAGGAGCAGAGGTTGAGTCACAAACAAACGCTAGTTTTGCATGAGGAATTTTATATTTATCACAAAGTGGTTTTCCAACAGCTCCTGAGACAAGTGCCGTGATAGAGGTTTCAACAAAGATCAAAACACCCAAAATATAACTCAACATCAAAGCCGAACGTTCACTTTTTACAAAGGCTTTTTTGTGAAGTACATACTCTACAAAACCACCTACTCCACCACTCTTCTCAATCAAAGCCATAATAGCACCTGCTAAAATCACAAATGCTAATGTTTTTAAAATCCATGCCTCGCTCAGTAAAGAGATAAAAAGGTTGAGTATAAAACTTATGCTACTTACAAACTCGTAGTCATTAAGGATAAATGCACCAAGTATAACGCCACTTAAAAGTGAGAGAATTACTTTGCGTGTATAGAGTGCTAAAAAAATTGCTAAGAGAGAGGGGAGAAGAGAGAAGGCTGAGAGTTCTATAGAGAACTCCTAAAACTCAGTTGAGAGAAGCATAAGCCCACTACGACCAAACTTCTCTTTATAGAGTTCGCACTCTTTTTGTGCTACAACTTTAAAACCGAGCTTTTTATAAAAAAGCTCATTCTCAAGTGAGCCTATTTCTATGATTGTCTGTGCTATTGTATATCCCTTAAGTCTAGCAGTTAAAAGGCTTTTTTGCATAAGAGCTTTTAAAACACCAACATCCAAAAAGCCCTCAAGCTCTTCCATAAAATCAAACATAAGTGTTCTTTTGTTGAGTTTGAAATCACAATCTTGCATAATCTCTAAAGCAATACCTATATCTTCATAGCCTATCTCTTCTAGTGCTTTTTCAAAAGCCTCTTGAGTCGAAATGCGTGGTTCATAGCTACAAAGTGTACCTACTGATTTGCCATCCATACTTGCTATTAAAAAATTTTTATAGTGACAGTGACTTTTTGATTCTGTCTTTGTCAGTTTTTCCAATGCATCCAAAACAACTGCTTTGTCATTAGTTCCAAAAAGCAAGTCAAAAAAACCATCTTTTTTACCTGCACGTGAGCTTTGTAAAATCATCTGTGCTAAAAAAGGTGCATCATCTACTGTTGCTAGTTTGATAGTAATAGGCATAAGTTCATCCAGAAATTAATTTAGTTCATATGTTAGTAATAGTACCATACTTTATGATAAAAAGTTTCTTAATTATTACAAGTTTTTCAATATTGTTATTTTCATCGCAACAGATAGTTTTAGTTGTTGCTGATAACTTTGAAACAAATAGAGCTTTTTTAGAGTTTTATGAGGATGATAAAAAACTATTTTCCACTAGAGTAAATATAGGAAAGAATGGTTTAGGATGGGGAATAGGAGAAGTTTCTCTTAGACAAAAACAAGCTGATCCTTTAAAACATGAGGGAGATAAAAAAGCTCCTGTTGGTATCTTTAAACTTACAGATATTTTTGGCTACAAAAGCTCTTCAAACTATAGACTACCTTATCTCTACACATCAGACAATCTAATATGTGTTGATGATATAGAGTCAAATTTCTACAATCAAATCATTATGAAAAATGGAGATGAAAAAAGCTTTGAGTATATGAAACGCGAAGATATGCAGTATGAAATAGGAGTAGTTGTTGCACACAATAAAAAGGGAGAAAAAAGTCGTGGATCATGTATATTTTTACATGTTCAAAAAGATATCAATAGCTCAACAGCTGGATGCACCTCTATGAAATATGAAGATTTAGAAAAAATTATAAAACTTTTAGATAAAGAGAAAAACCCTCTGCTTATTCAGATTCCTAAATCTTCAGCACAAGAGATTCTCAAAAGCTATCCATTTTTACAAAGCTCTAGTCTTCTTCATCCTCATCCATAAAGTCATTTTTATCGAGAACTTTTGGTTTTGCTTTTACAGGTGTTATATCGCTTATGCTCTCAGGTGAAATACTCAAAGCCATAGCAATAAAAGTTGCAAGGGCATTGTCATCTATAATTTCTTGACACTCTTTAGATGTATTATAAATGGTTAATATTCCATTATCAACTAAAACATCTTTAGTATTGATTTTTAGTTCTGCTGCTATTTCATGTAAATCAGGACGGTTTAATATAACGCCGTCAACTTTCATAGAAAAACCTGTACGAGGATCAGGGATTGTTATTATATTACTCATCTTCTTTCACCATTTTATCTTTAGCTTCGATTCCCATAAGTGAGAGACCTGTTTTAATACTTAGAGCAACTACTAAAAGAAGCTTAAGAAGTTTTGCTTCATCTTCAGTTCCAATCATACGAACATCATAATAAAACTTATGTAGAGATGCTGCAAGTGACTTTAGATACTCTGGTAATTTTTGTACCTGACGAGAGTTAAATGCATCTTCAACTATCTCAGGCAAAAGTAGTGCATCAAAAAGAAGTATATCTGCGTTTTCACCTAAGTTTTTTAAACTCGCTGCATTAATCTCATCTCGTGTTACTGTCGCTTTGGAGAGTAGCGTTTGAATACGAGCATGTGCATACTGTATGTAAAAAATAGGGTTTGAGCTATCTTGTTTTTTAAACTCAGCAAGATCAAACTCTAAAGCCGTGTCAGATTTCTTTGAAGCAAAGATAAAACGCAGAGCATCAGAACCTATCTCTTCTACAATATCACTCATAAGTATTACATTACCAGCACGTTTACTCATCTTGTAAGGTTCACCATCTTTTAAAAGACTTACCATTTGAGATAAAAGAACTTCAAGTTTATTTGAATCATACCCAAGAAAATCAATCGCGGCAGTTTACACGAGGAATATAACCATGATGGTCAGCTCCCCAGATATTTATATAGTGTTCATATCCACGTTCAAATTTTTGGTTATGGTACACAATGTCACCAGCAAGATATGTAGGACGTCCATCTTCACGTACTACAACTCTGTCATGATCATCGCCTTTAGACTCAGACTTAATCCAGAGTTTTTCTTCTTTTTCGTAGACATTGTCGCCCATCTTTTTCATGACTCTATCCCAGTCACCATAAAGCCCAGACTCATTTACAAAAGTATCGAAGTGAATATTTGTGTCGGCTAAAGTACCAACTACTATCTCCATAACCTTATCTTTTGCCCACATGGCAAGCTCTTTTTGGCGAGACTCATCTGTAAGTATCTCAGTACCAAATTCAGCCTGTGCACCTGTTGCAAGTCCTTCTAAGTAATCACCACGATAATATGACTCAGGATACTCAACACTCTCTTTTAAAATATTTTCACGGGCATAGAGTTGAATGGAAAGACCGAGTAAATCTATCTGATTTCCCGCATCATTTACATAGTACTCTGCAGTGATGTCATAACCTAGATGCTTTGCTAAACGGTAGAGTGTATCACCGTAAACAGCACCACGAGCATGACCGATATGTAGAGGTCCTGTAGGATTAGCACTAACAAATTCTAAAAGTATTTTTTGATTTTTTTCGCTCTTGGCAAATTCTTTAGGGTTTTCTAGTGCCCAAGATGCATACTCTGCTAAAAAGTTTTCACTTAGACGAAAGTTTAAGTAACCTTTTACAGACTCAACACTTGAAAACTCTTCACTCTCACCAAACGAAGATGCCAATTCTTCAGCAATAACCATAGGTGACTTTCTTAGTTCTTTAGCGAGTGAAAATGCGATTGGAGTTGCAAAATGACCAAAAGATCGGTCGCGCGGTTTTTCTAAAACAACCTCTCGACCTAGCTTTTCGCGCAGAAGCGCCGATACTCGTTGTTTCAAAATTTAAGCTTGTGTAGTAGTTTTTGGAGTTTCAGCATCAGTAGCTTTTGCTACTTCTTCACTACCTTCAACTTTTTTTGGAGTATCTTGTGCTATCTCTTCGTCTACCTCTTTCATCTCTGATTTGAAGTTTTTGATTCCTTTACCAAGACCTTTTGCTAAATCAGGTATTTTTTTCGCACCAAATAGTAATACTATTATTCCAAAAATAATAAGTAGTTCTGTTCCACTAGGCATTCCCATATTGTTTCCTTTTTTCTATAATTAAGTTGTGAATTATATCTAAAAATCTATTTAAATATCTTCCCATTTCTGTACGAAAGCATTTATTTTATCATGTGGTATTTTAAGCCTAGCAGTAACTGCAATCTGTCTTAAAACTTCCGCAGCAATATCCAAATCATCATTTACAACTAAAAAATCATACTCTGATGTTCTTTGTATCTCACGTTTTGCCATTTTTATACGTGCATCAATAACCTCTTGTGCATCAGTAGAACGACTCACTAAACGCCGCTCCAATTCAGAGAGACTTGGTGGCGTTATAAAAACAGATGTCGTTATATCTCCTAGTCTATCTTTTACTGCTGTATTTCCTTGAACATCTATGTCAAATATAACTAATTTTCCAAGACTCAATGCTTTTTTAACGGGCTTTAGAGATGTTCCATAGTAGTTGCCATGTACAAGTGCATACTCTAAGAAATTATCTTCTTGTATATCTTTTTTAAACTCATCTTCGCCTACAAAATGGTAATGAACACCATCTTCCTCGCCCTCTCTCATAGGACGAGTTGTTGTTGAAATAGAGAAATAATAATCTCCAATATCTTTGTTGATTTTATTTATGAGTGAGCTCTTTCCTGCTCCACTTGGACCAGAAAGAACAAGAACAACCCCATTTTTTTCAATCAACATTATTTACCGCCTAAAGTAATATTAATGCTTATTTGCATCCCTTTCATAGAAGCTGCGACTTTTTTATCACTGAGGGCTGCAAGAAGATTTTTAAGTGCCTCAACTCCCTCTATTTCATCTTCATCTGACTCTGCAAATGACTCTTCTTTAACGCTCTCTAACTCCTCAGAAATCTCTTCTATACTATCTTCATCCAAAAGAAGTTCTTCTTCATCTACCTCTTCGCCAATAGCAAGTTTTAAGTCTCTTGTCGTTAAAGAGTCAAGAGAATCTAAACCTCCAGTTGCAATATCTAGGAGCAAGTCTTCATCAAGTTCACTCTCTAAGTCTTCATCACTAAGCTCATCTACAGCATTTTCTATCTGCGTTTGAAGGTCTAAGTCATCATCAATCATTGAGTCATCTTCGCCCAATTCTTCTTCTTGCTCTAAGGTCTCTAAATCTTCAACGACATCACTCTCTTTAGATGTTTCAAGTTTATCTTCATCCTCAAGAGGCTGATCTAAACTACTTAACTCTTGTATCTCATCTTCATCTAAAATAAGCTCGTCTTCGAAATCAAGCTCATGATCAATCTCTTGTTCATCTTCGAGCTTGTCTTCACTCTCAACTCCCTCACTCTCTTCCTCTGTATCCTCTTCAGTTATAATATCCTCTAAGTTTTCATCAAGAAGTAGTTCA
>JGI10211J34971_10000822_pt1 | contig 25950 bp, 44 predicted proteins | sample Etolagsediment_FD_34971 | JGI IMG/M metagenome (IMG submission 34971)
TTACCTCGCTATCGGACCTGGCGGCGGAAATCCCGAAATTACCGTTTCCTCCACTCCATCTCAAATCCAAAAACTAAAAGATTTCTGGAATTCTTAAATGACTAAATTTAAAGCTACGGTCGACAAATCTTTTGTCGACCAACGAAACTTAAAAGTAGAAGAAGATAGTAGGGACAATCCCTATTTCTTCTGGGACAGTGAGTTTGTAGAATTTCATCAAGCTAAAGTAGATATGTTTCAAAGCCTGTATGAGGGTTATGAATACGACACATATCACGAAGTACTTGGTGCAATAGACTATAAGCTTCATTCAAAGGCTGGTGTGCACATATCTCCTTACATTCAGAAACAAGTCCATAATGACAAGATAGATATGTTCGGGATATGGACATGGAAAGACGGATGGCCAGGTCCATTAGAGGAGGGTCAGGTTGTTGAGTATGAAATATTAGATTATGTTGATGCCAAAGAAGCAATTAAATATTTAAACGAAGAAAATCGTTTTACTTTTCCAATAGACTATGATACAATTGATGAATAACAAGAGAGTATTATTATGCGTGAATCACTAAAAGTATTACAAGAATGTGCTGAACTACAGCAGCGTAAATCACGTGACTATCAAAACGAGAACTCACGTATTCAACAAGCAGACTATTATCCACGTGGTGTTGCATCACTCATGGATATCATCCATACAAAGACTCTTCGTCTATGGTCTGTTATTGAAGCTATGGAATCAGATCCAGAGTATCAACCAAACTTTGAGTCACTCGAAGACTCATTCAAAGATCTTATCAACTATGCTTCCTTTGGTGTTGCATACTGTCGTGGTAAAGTACCAGGTCAGCGTGAAGATCGTGACTTTCTAAACCGTGAGATCAAAGATGCTTCTGAATAGTGTAAAAGACGTACGCGAATTCTTTATTAGTGAGCTCAAAGATGAAGCGTTCACTATTGATAAGACTGGTCAAAAGACCATTGAGATGCTTGGTGCAAACTTCATTGCATCTGAGCCATCCATCTTTGGTACTCCAAACCAAGAATATATAGATGCAGAGATCAAGTGGTATGAATCTGAATCCACGAATATCAATGACATCTATGGTGTAGATGGAAATCCTCCAGCTGCTTGGCAATACAGTGCTAATGATAATGGTGAAATCAATTCAAACTATGGTCATTTAGTTTTTGGTTATAAGTATTTCCAACAGTTCGATCGTGCCTTCGATGAGCTATGGGATAATCCTGATAGTCGTCGTGCACAGATGATCTATAATCGACCTTCAATTTGGGTTGAGTTTGATGAAGGTGGTAAAAACGATTTCATCTGCACTAATGCTCAAACATTCTACATTCGTGATAATATTCTTCATATGGTATCACAGATGAGATCTAATGACGTTGTGTATGGCTATAAGAATGATTATGCTTGGGCACAATATCTTATGGATAAAATGGTATCACGTTGGAATCAAATGGCTGAGATGACCGGTGAGCATGAGTCAATTGAAAAAGGTATGCTTACTTGGCAAGTAATGAACCTACATGTATATGAAAGACACTTTAATTTAGTAAAATGAAATATATCTTTGACGTAGACGGTACACTGACACCTAGTCGTGGTAAAATGAATAAATTCCTCGCAATGTGGTTTGAACACTTTGCGACTCATAATGCTGTTTATCTTGTGACTGGTAGTGACAGAGAAAAGACACTAGAGCAAATCCCTGAATACATTTACAATCTATGTAATGCTGTATATCAATGCTCAGGCAATGACGTATGGCAGCAAGATAAAAATATAAAAAGTGGTGTACTTAATCTGCCAGATAAGTTACAATTTGAGTTATTAGATATTCTACATAATAGTGGCTTCAAGCCAAAGACTGGCCAGCACATTGACCAACGACCTGGTCTTGTGAATTTCAGTATTCTTGGCAGAAGAGCTTCGCTAGAAGATCGTTATAACTATAGAGGTTGGGATGAACACAAGAAAGAACGTGAGTCAATTTGCAACAGACTTAGACCACGTTGGCTTAACTATAACTTTCAGATAGCCGGAGAGACTGGTATAGATATTACTGCTAAAGGATCAACAAAGGCACAAATATTAGAAGACTTTGATCCTACAGATGTAATCTATTTCTTTGGCGATAAGTGTGAACTTGGTGGTAATGACCACGAGATTGCACTTGCAGTTCATGATAGAGATAATGGTAGTAGAGTGTTTGAAGTGAAAGATTGGGAAGATACATGGAGCAATCTAAAGTCATTGGTATAACATTTAGTACATTTGACCTATTACATGCAGGTCATGTGGCTATGTTACGAGAGGCAAAAGAGGTGTGTGACTACCTCATTTGTGGTATTCAGGTAGATCCAAGTAGGGACAGACCTGAAAAGAATTCACCAGTACAATCATTAGTAGAACGTTGGACGCAACTTCAAGGTGTGAGGTATGTGGATGAAATCATTCCATACGAAAGCGAGAGAGATGTAGAGGATATTCTTAAACTGTTCAGCATAGATGTTCGTATTATTGGTGAAGAGTACAAAGAGACTACATTTACTGGTAGGGCAACATGTGCCAACAGAGGCATTGAAATACATTTTAACAAAAGAGATCATCGGTTTTCAACAAGTGATTTAAGAAACCGAGTACACGTAAAAGAAACAATGAAGGATTTAGATGATGAAAGACACTAATGAACCTATCGTATCCCGTAGGAGCCAAAAGTTAAAGTTAGGTATTGTAGGACATGGATTTGTTGGTGGTGCAGTTGACTATGCCTTCACCACACCACATGTCGAAAAGTTTATTGTAGATCCTAAGTATGGAGATAGTAGCACTATTGAGAATCTTTGTGACTTCAGTCCACAAATTGTATTCATATGTGCTCCTACACCATCAAATGACGATGGCTCTGTTAACTATGAAATAGTAGAGGATGCATTACATCAGCTTCTAAGTAAAACAGATGCATTCATTGTTATTAAATCTACTATTCCACCAGATGTTGTTGATAGTCTGATGAGTTTAGATACGCGCATTGCATATTGCCCTGAGTTCCTTACAGAGGGAAATGCTAAAACAGATTTCATCAATGCTCCATTTAGAATTATTGGAGTCACCGATGAAGGTGCGAAAAACTATGTGGAAAGTATCTTCCATGGTTTTAGTCTATGTATGCCAGCGCAATTTATTCCGATGTCAGGTGTAGAGGCCTCTTTCTTTAAATACACAATAAACACATTTTTAGCAATGAAGCTTACATTTTTCAATCAACTATATGATTTTATGGCTGATTATGGTGGAAGCTATAACTCATTATCAAAGGCTATATCTGTAGATCAACGAATCGGATATTCACATAAGACGATCCCAGGTCCTGATGGAAAGCGTGGTTTTGGCGGGGCATGTTTCCCTAAAGATCTAGATGGGTTTATTCATTTTATTGAAAATAACACAGAACAAGATCCAAAACTGTTAAAGACTGTAAAGGAAATTAACGCTGTTTATCGATCAGCTTATGATCTAGATGATCGTGAGAAGGTAAATAATATCAAGTATGAGTAATTGGGATAAAAGATATCTAGGACTAGCAAAAGAAGTAAGTACTTGGTCTAAAGATCCATCATCTAAAATAGGTGCAGTAGCTATTGGATCTAAGGGTCAGGTACTGGCTCAAGGTTATAATGGATTTCCACGTGGTATTTACGATGGGGATATTCGCTATAACGACAGAGAAATAAAATATCAATATATTGTTCATGCAGAACAAAATGTTATTTACAACGCCACATACAATGGTGTATCATTAGATGGAGCAACTCTGTACGTCTGGGGCCTTCCTGTTTGCTCTGAGTGCGCGAAGGGAGTGATACAGGTAGGTATTAAGAGAGTGGTAATGCCTGCCGCAGATTATCCGGATAAGTGGGTAGAGTCATTTGAAAAAACAGGTGACATGTTTGGTGAAGCAGGTGTAGAATTTGAACTTATTGATTGTGGGGATAAACCCTTCGGGTAAGTGGAAACGTAAGAATCCTACACTCGACAGACTTAATCGTTGGATGGATGAACTTGGTATTCGTCATTACTCATTTTGTAATGTCATATCAGAACCAGGTGTATATAAAAAATCTCAAATAGATTACAAACAGCTATGTACATTTACAGAAGGTTATGATAGAATTATCGCATTAGGAGGTTTTGTGTCAGAGGCACTGTATCGTATTAATGTCGATCATTTGTCAATGCCACACCCATCTCCTTTGAATCGCAAGTTAAATTGCTCATACTATGAAAAACGTAAGATTGAGGAGTGCCGACGTTATGTCGAAGGTCATAACAAATCCAATCAACAACATCCCAAAGAATGAGAAGTCTCATGTTCTTGGTTGGTCACTTGTATGGAAAGAACTACTCGGAGCATCTATAGATCATAGATGCACACCACAAATTCTCAACGCGGATACGGTCTATGTCGACCATGGTGCAAACTTTGGTGGTACACTTAACCTTTTTGGTGGTGCAACAAAAGACATATTTGACCGTATCAATATTCTCCTCGCATGTAAAAACATTGTATCATTAGATTGGGATATGCCCGACTATGGCGCCATGCTAAAGAAACGCATAGGCGCCAATACTACATGCGAGGAGATAACTGAGAAGTGGTGTGATATGGTCTCTAAAAGGATAAGTAGTATTACTTCTCTTAAACACGAGGACCTTAAAACAGATGGTATTACATTCGGCGACTCTCACACTATTGCTTTTAGTGGCACTGGTGATAGTGTTTACCGTACTGATGGTAAGACTCTTTTTGGTAGTCTACGGAAGGGACTTCGACAAGAACTGGAAAGAAGGGAAGAAAGACTTACATTATGCTTGGGTTCTATCGATATTAGGCATCATATACTGCGTCATAATGATTTCGATCTAAGAGAGACAATCAAAGAATATGTCAAGCAAGGTAATGAACTTTCAGACTATGTATGGTATGCAGCTCCTGTTCCAGTAGAGTACGAGGAAAGACGTATACCTAAATCTGGCTTCTATAAGAAGACTCCGTTCTATGGTTCATGGAAAGAACGTTGGGATCTTACAAATCAGTTTATTGAAATCCTGCATGATGAATCAAAGGGCAAGGTAGTTATGCCACCAAAAGAATGGTATACCATGGATCCTGAGAAATACGCTAAGACTTACATGGAGCATGGTTCTTCTTTCCATATTGCTCCACCTTATTACAGACGGAATGATTGGGGAGTATCACCTTTTGGCACATAATAATCACGTGATTGATGGCATAAATAAGGACGTTGGTCCGCTATATTCTTTAGAAGAGGCAAAGGACTATTTCTTAGAATTGGCTGAAGGTTGGGAAGATCCATATGGTGAGCCACTTATCACGACTCACGATGGCATACGAGTTGTTCGTGATGATACTCTCGTCGGTTCTAAGGTTAGGGGCGGTGATTGCCTTATTAGTAGTCTTAATGACAGTATCGATACTATCGTTTATGTTCAACCTCGGACTGGTCTTGCTGGTGTTAGTATCCTTGACGTTGCCAAACGGCATAACAAAGACGTTATGTTATTCATGCCCTCCTCCAAACGTATTAGTCATCACCAGGCCTGCTGTATCGAGCGAGGTGCTAAAGTAGAATTTCATCGTATTGCTGCAATGCCTAACCTAAATCTCATTGCTCAGAAGTGGGCAGCCGAGAGATCTAATGCTTTTTTTGTTCCATTAGGTTTGAAACATGAGAAGGTAACTGCAGGTATTGTAAAAACGGCATCAATGATCGATGAACCAGAAGAGGTTTATGTGGCAACATCAACTGGTGTATTGACAAGAGCATTACAAATTGCATGGCCTAATGCTAAGTTTACATCGGTATGTGTATCACGTAATATGAAAGCAGGTGAACTCGGTAGGGCCGAAGCAGTTTCAGATCCTCTTGCATTTACTGCGGCTGAAAAGAAAGAGAACCTACCACCATTTCCTACTATTGATACCTATGATGGTAAGGTATGGAAGTACATTCCTAAAAATACTAATAAGGATATTCTATTTTGGAATGTAGGTAAGGAACCAGTATTACAAAATGAAAACCTATATGAAACTGTAGATTCATACAGAGATTGGGCTAAGAATGTGGCTTAATGAACCAGCTATAGATGTACTCGTTAACTATTATTATCCAAAGGCTAAGTGGTTACAAATCAATTGTAACTGGGGTAAGATTCCATACACTGGGGAGATAGCTACAAAAGAGATTAACGATCCATTAATGCAAGAGATTGACATCTATGACTGTTATACCCGTAATGCCGCTGGATTCTCTAATGTGTTACAGGATCTAAAGTACAGAAGTAAGACTCCAAAAAGACACCACCAATTAAAGAATAGTTCCCTTGGAAAAAAACATGTTGAACTTGTAGATAGTTACATTACAGACAAATGGGATCTCAAGACTTGGTTGTTTGTCTATCTAGCTCATAGAGCTACGGGGTCAGGTGCATCCTTTACAAGAGACCATGGATATAGAAACAATTGTGTTCATAAATGGGGTGTCATGGAATCTATTGAAGAGATGATTGCTGATCTTAAATACCGTAAAGCAAATAAGATTCCAACATTTACATCTATTGGTAACCAACCGCCATCACCTCGTAAAGGTGTCAGTGTAATTGATTATTTGACAGAAGAATTACCTGCTCTACTTGACAAGCTTATTGATTGGTTACATTCAGGTGAAAAGAAAACGCATAAACAAGTTGTAGACTTTTTAAATGAATATAACTTAGAACAAGGGCATAAAAGATTTAACTTTGTATATGCTGCATTCTCATATGACTTAGGTGATTATCATAAGGATCTTGTTGACGATATGAGCCATGGATACTTTGGTAACAATGCCATTCGTTGTATGAAGATGCTATCAAAGGGATATACAACAGATCAGTTCATGGATATACTATGTGAAAGAATGGGTGGAGCACCGAGAGACAACGAGGATGTGTTCTGTGATTTCGTACGATTTGGACAGAACTATGTACCTCGTAGTGATGATACATTTGACCACATCCCATCTACACTTCAGAATAATTCTGGTTGGCATTCAGGTTGGGAACAAAGACAGGGTAAACCTAATATTGCGAGTGTACAGCTCACAGAATTTATGGTATAATAGAATTATTACTTATTTAGGAGACACGCATGTCAATTATGGACAAGCTTAAAAAGAACTCTAAACTTAAAAACACAGAGGTTCTTTCAGAGTCTAAGTTCTTCAATGAAAAGGATATGACTCCAACAGATGTGCCAATGATCAATGTGGCATTATCAGGTTCTGTCGATGGTGGTTTGGCTCCAGGCCTCACTGTCCTTGCAGGACCATCTAAACATTTTAAAACATCATTCGCACTGATTATGGCATCAGCATATCTTAGACAAAATCCAGATGCTGTGATGCTATTCTATGATTCAGAGTTTGGTTCCCCTCAGGCCTACTTTGAACAATTTGATGTTGATACATCTCGAGTGCTTCATACACCTATTACAAATGTAGAGGAATTGAAGTTTGATATGATGGCACAGCTTGAAGCGTTGGATCGTGAAGATAAAGTCATTATCGTAATTGACTCTATTGGTAACCTTGCATCTAAGAAAGAAATGGAAGATGCATTGAATGAGAAGTCGGTTGCAGATATGTCACGTGCAAAAGCTCTTAAAGGTTTGTTCCGTATGGCAACACCATATCTTGCTATGAAGAATATTCCTATGTTGGCCGTTAACCATACGTATATGGAGATCGGTCTATTCCCTAAAGCCGTTGTTGGTGGTGGTACAGGCATTTACTATTCAGCTGACAATATCTGGATTCTAGGTAGACAACAAGATAAAAAAGGTACAGAGATCCAGGGCTATCACTTTGTTATTAACGTTGAGAAGAGTAGATATGTTAAAGAAAAGTCTAAGATTCCTATTACTGTTTCCTGGGACGGTGGTGTTCGCAGTTATTCTGGCCTGCTTGACGTGGCTCTTGCTGGTGGGTACGTTACTAAGCCTTCCAATGGCTGGTATGCAGCGGTTGATATGGAGACAGGTGAGATTGGTGGCAAAGTTAGGCATGATCAAACTTTAGAACATGAATTTTGGGAACCAATTTTTACCAATACAGACTTTAAAGAGTTTATAAAGAAGCAGTACAGTATTGGTCATAAAGACCAAGTATCAATGGATGAAATTGTAGAGGAAGATTATGGTTAAGATCCCAAATATGCTTGAAGAGAATAAAGACTATGAATTAATTCCAGGTAATGATGAGCATTGGCACATTAGAATTAAGAACGGCGAATATATAGAGTCTGTGATCAGCTTCGGATCTATAAAGGTAAATGAAGAGTCATTAGAAATGAACTTTGATTTTACTCTACACTATAGTCCAGATGATGATCTATCAGTAGATAATGTCGACTTACAAAAACACGCCGGCAAAATTTTAGAGAGTGTACTTATGAATAATCTAGAAAAGATGGAAAATAAATGAAAATACTAATTATGGGATTGCCAGGTGCTGGTAAAACCCACCTTGCTAAACGATTACAGATTCATCTTAACTGTGCTTGGTATAATGCAGATAAAGTACGTGAGATGGCAAATGACTGGGACTTTACTGATGCAGGTCGTAGACGTCAAAGTGAACGTATGAATACCATTGCTACATTTGAAGCTGTGAGAGCTCGTACAGTTATTTGTGATTTTGTCTGTCCTACTGGTGCAACACGTGAAGAGTTTGATGCTGACATTACAATTTGGATGGATACTATTGAAGCAGGGCGTTTTGATGATACCAATAAAATCTTTGAAGCTCCTACTGATGTAGATCACCAAATCAAAGGATTTATGTCAGATGACGAGATCTTAAACTTTGCAAATATATTAAAGGCGAAATACAATGTTTGATTACAAAAAACCAACAACACAAATGCTAGGACGGTGGCAACCATGGCATGATGGACACACTGCTTTATTTAAAAAGTCATTAGCTGAGACTGGCCAAGTTGTAATTATGGTACGAGATGTTGGTGGTATTATCGGTACAGACGCAGGTGGTGGACGTACCGAGGGTCAGTACGATAATCCATTTAAATGGAATGAGGTACGACAAAATATTGTTGCAGGTTTAGCAGAACATGGGTTTACAGAGGGTGTTGAGTATGTTATAATGCAAGTACCAAACATCGTAGACATCTCTTATGGTCGTGGTGTTGGTTATACATTCACCCAACATGATCTTGGTGAAGAGATTCATAATATCTCTGCTACTAAGATCCGCAGACAAATGCGTAATGAAGGAAAGTTATGAAAAAACATTGGTTCCCTTATTCTGATGACCCCATTAAGGGCATAAATGGGCAAACATTTTATAAATTCAATGTAGATGTTGATGTAGAAAGATTGGATGATGAAATATGTAGGGGACTGGCACAAAGTAATTTATCACATTTAGGTATGGTTGGAGGTGAAAAGCCTCCTGAATTAGAAGAGGGTAGACCACCCTTTGAAGAATTGTATCTTGATCCTGAGCCTGGAATGAATGCTCAGGAATCTCGTAGATATAAAACATTTAAAAGACTAATCGACAATCCTTGGGCCTTTGTAGTAACATTAAAGCCTAATAAGTTTTTAACTAAAGAACAGGATCTGTATCCCTGGACGAATGTCATTGATAGAATGCCTTATACAAAACAAGTTATTGAATCACTGCCTTTTTCTGAGATAGGTAGGGTTATGATATATGGTTCTTGGGCCGGATCAAGCGTTCCATGTCACAGAGATGAACCATCAGGCAAACCTAAACCTCATATCAATTTTAGTCCTAATCATTATAGACCAGTTTTTATTTGGGATCCAGTAAAAAAGGAAAAGGTATATTTACCTAAAGATTATCAGTTTTATGCATATAATGTAACAGATTATCATGGAGTAGATCCACTGCCCTATTTTAGTTATACTGTTAGAGTTGACGGAAAATATTTGAAAGAGATAGATGAGTAACGTAGAACAAGTTATACTAAGAAATGTATTAACTAATGAATCTTATATGCGTAAGGTTCTACCATTTATAAAGCCTGAATACTTTCAAGGCGTATACAATCAGCTATTTAAAGAGGCTGGTAAGTTTGTTGCTAAGTACAACAAGTTACCTAACCTTGATGCATTTAAGATTGAGATTGACAATAGTGATAAGTTTAATGATGATCAGTATCAGGCAGCTATGGAGATTCTGCCTAACATCTTTGCAGCTGAAACATCTGATGAAAAATGGCTAGAGGACACTACTGAAAAGTGGTGTCAAGACCGTGCTATTCATAATGCAATCATGGAGTCTATCTCTATAATTGACGGTAAGCATAAGTCACTTACCAAGAATGCGTTGCCTGATCTATTATCAAAGGCACTTGCTGTATCGTTTGATACTAACATTGGACACGACTATATTGAGAACGTCAATGAGCGTTATGAGTTCTATCATGAGGATGAAGAGCGTATCCCATTTGATATTCAGTTCTTTAATGATATTACTAAAGGTGGTTTACCTAATAAGACACTGAATATTGCACTAGCTGGTACCGGTGTCGGTAAGTCATTATTCATGTGCCACTGCGCTGGTAATGTATTAGTACAGGGTAAGAACGTTTTATACATTACAATGGAGATGGCAGAGGAACGTATTGCTGAACGTATCGATGCTAACCTATTAAATATCCCGTTAGATCAGTTACAGAATATTACAAAGGATATGCTAACATCAAAGGTAGATGAGATTGCCTCTCGTACGAATGGTAAACTAATCATTAAGGAGTATCCTACTGGTTCAGCTCACACTGGTCACTTCCGTGCACTATTAAATGAACTGAAGCTGAAGAAGAACTTTGTACCTGATATGATATTCATTGACTATCTTAATATTTGTGCATCATCAAGAATGAAAGGTATGGGAGGTGCTATTAACTCTTACACTTATATTAAGGCGATTGCGGAAGAACTCCGTGGACTTGCGGTCGAGTTCGATGTACCGATTGTATCAGCGACTCAAACAACACGTAGTGGTTATAGTTCGTCGGATCCTGGGCTAGAGGATACTTCAGAATCGTTTGGACTACCAGCTACTGCAGATCTTATGTTTGCTCTAGTTTCAAGTGAAGAACTAGAGGCACTTGGTCAAATCATGGTCAAGCAGTTAAAAAACAGATATAATGATCCTAATCATAAAAAACGCTTTGCAGTCGGTATAGATAGATCTAGAATGCGCCTGTTCGACATCGATAATCCACAAGAAAATCTTATTGATGATACTCCAGCATTTGATAAATCTCAGGTAAACGAAAGATTTAAGGATTTCAAGATTTAATGGAATATGACGAAGAAGAATTTCAAGCTGTTTACGATGAGTACATTACACTTACAAATGAGTTACTAGAAAATTTTGATGTACTAATGGTAGCTGCTGTAATGACAACAATAGGGTTCAGTCTATATAAAACATCTTTATCAGAAGAGGATTATAATAAAATTGTAGATGCTATGTACGATTTAAAAAATGATATTGCAACAATTGAAAAAGGATACTTACACTAATGGCAAAAGGCAATAAGAAAACAGCAATTGGTAATGGAAATGTGAAGACGTCTTCCATGAATAAAAGCAAAAAACGCTCTTTCAAAAAATATCGAGGTCAAGGTAAATAATGCATGCACGTCTCATATCCTATAGCCAACCCGTTGGTCGTATCCACTCAGGAGAACTTGCACACCAGGGGCTTGATAACATCCAAGACCTCATCGCGTATGCAGCCCGTGTCTCCAATCCATCGAACCAGGCTAACACCAAAACAACGACAAAGTTACTTGACTATCTCATCAAGCACAAACACTGGTCACCATTCGAAATGGCATCAGCATGTATCGAAATCGAAACAACCCGAGATATCGCAAGACAGCTCATCAGGCACCGTAGCTTCTCATTCCAAGAGTTTTCTCAGCGGTATGCTAACATCAACGATCTTAATGATGAGTTTGTTATAAGAGAAGCACGTTTACAGGATGATAAGAACCGACAGAACAGTATTGAAACATCTGATACGGCTTTAGAGGCTTGGTGGGATGCACAACAAAAGTTTATTATCGACCAAGTAAAGAGGATCTACAATGAAGCAATCGAACGAGGAATCGCTAAAGAACAAGCAAGAGCAATATTGCCAGAGGGTAACACAGTCAGTAGGCTCTATGTTAATGGTACCATTCGCTCTTGGATTCATTATATCGAGTTACGTTCTGCAAATGGGACACAAAAAGAACATATGGAGTTGGCCAGAGAAGTAGCTAAGGCTATTGGACAAATCTATCCAAACGTAACAAACTTTGTGGAGGACTAATGGGCAAACATATTTCTACTTACTACTCAGATTTTGATGAAGGTTATTGTGAGATTCACTTTGACTTTAAAGAAGAGTACGCATATATTAAGTACTTTGATAATAATGGTAAACGTTTCTTTACAGAAGACTTTAAAGGCAAGTCAATGCGTTACGTAGAAGATGCTGCAGAGAATTGGGCACTAGGAATAAAAAAGCTAGAAGCCGTTAATTAACTGTTTACATTCCTTTTGATTTAGTATAGAATACTAACATATATTATGGAGGAATGAATATGAGCAATCAACGTGGTGGTAAGTGGAAACCTGCTGCATTAGATAATGGTACGACAGACATGCGTCTTCGTAACTTCTTTAAAACATGTGTACGTGCTTTGGAAGATGAACCTGATTCTCAATTCTATTTTGAACAAATTGTAGACCATATCAATCAGGGTGGGTCTATCATGACGGACGACTTAGTTGCCGTCCGTCGTATTCTTGGTGTGTAGTTATTTTTTAGCTTCAGGCGCTTTACCTTTAGAGTAAGCTTGAGCACCAAAGAATGCCGCAACTAAGCCAGCAATAGCAACAAAATAGGTGGGTGCAATGTCACTCACCAGTTGCGCTGCAGTTTCTTGTCCCAGTAAAGATGTTACAATAATAGTAATTGGATATAGAAGCATGCCCCAGAGAGCAAACCAAGCCATAGCGCGGATTTGATCTTCTTTTTTATCCTCATTCTCTTGCATCTTTGTTTTGTGTTCAAACTCGGCAATCTCTTTTGCACGAGCCATCTCTTCGTCAGTAATGATACCATCGCCATCAGTATCTAGATGTGCAAATATTGAATCAGGTTCTAGTGTCTTTGCCGCTGCCATTTATTCGCCCTTCCACAATGTCCAAGCACCATATACAATTGCTACACCTGCAGCAATCTTAGCGAGTGGAGCCATAAACAAGACTAGACCACCAAGCACCATAAGTGCAGCACCGTCTAGACTTGTTCTTTCTTTTAGTCTATTTTTTATCCAGTTCATCTAATCTCCTTTCGATCTCATCGATCTTCTTTGTGATTTTTGGATATTTTTTACGCCATGCATCTTCTGGTTGTTCTAACCATGTCCATTCATAACGTTCCACCAGATAATCTAAAGTCTGATCCAGCTTTGCATATGCCCAAAGTCCTGCCTTCGTCTCTTTGAAATATGTCAAGAATGCTGCACCAGCAACAGCACCAAGGATACTAGTATAGATCCATAGTGTGTCGTCAAACAATCTCTCTATCATTTATCAGCCATCTTTGCTACGGCTGCATCGTAATCTTCTTGTGCAACTAAACCTTCACGTAAAAGCTTTTGTCTGTTTGCCATATGCTTCATTTGAACTTCTTCTTTTGAACCACCAAAGTAGGCAACTGCATGACCCTCTTCAATTAGAACATCAGTAAGTTTTTCACGTTTACCCTCATATCTTTCTACATAGAAGTCACCGAGAATACGACCAAATTTACCCTTCATATCCTCACCATGCTTATCTTCTTGGGTAATAAGGATGACATCACTCTCCATTAGTTCTTTCACTCTTGCCTTTGCAAGTTCACCAAATAGATCTTCAACCTTATCAGATGTACGTGATTCAGGAGTATCGATACCCATGACCCGCACACGCTCATCTGTGAGTATGATACCAAAGCCTAGTTCGATATCTACATCGACAGTATCACCGTCGACTACTTTAATTACTTTACATTTATATTCCACTATAATCCTCCATAAGTGTCAACTAAAGCTGGTCCAAATAATGTTGCAACCCACATTAGTACGCCAATGGCGAATATGCCAATCAGTAACCATTTCATTTTAAAGTCATCGACCTTCATATGCAATCCTAATACTTCATTACCTAGAATACGAATAGCAAGTTCGAACTTTCCTTCAGGATGATCCTTAACTTCTACTACATTCTTTTTTTCATCCGCCATCATTTTGCTCCGTATATGTTATATAGTTCATCATTCCGTGATCTGTTGCACCATCAAACTTACTTCCATTCTTCCATGCAGCACGACGACCTCTCCAGCCATCCTTAATTCTTTGCCACTTAGTCATCTTACGAATGTTGCCATGAAAGTTAATGTAACGAAGTGTGCCATGGTGTCTGTATCCCATAAATGCAAACGGAACTTTTGGAACAATATCGTTATTGTTGACATGCCTGTAGTGAGGACACGTAATAGCTTTCACAAACTTTTTGGTTCCAACTCTCGGTGAACCGTATGTGAACAAAGCATCTACGTCATCAAAACGTGATGCAGCTACAGTAGCCATTGCACCACCTAGCGAATGCCCACAAATAAAGAACTCTTGTGTTTTTAAAATGAAATGTTTTTCTTTGTGAGCTACAATAGCATCCCAAAGTTTTTCGGTTTCGTTCTGAAATCCGTTATGTACACGACCACCTGCTTGAGCCTTATCTGGCCAAGCGTTTAGATCTGCTTTAATGTCTGAAAATTCGTTTGGCTCTGTTCCTCTAAAACAGAGAACATACATATTCTTATTGACTATAGCATGACATTGAGCGCCATCGTTTTCAAAAAAGAAATGCTTCGTAAATCCTAGTTTACGGTATTTTGGTTTTGCTTCAGGTCCATCCTCATAGGCAACGCCTGCAAGCTTAGCCATAAGGCTACACTTTTCTATATGATCCATAATTTGTCTCCTGCTATCATCATTTAAACAGTAACAAAAAGATCACACTCAATAACGTTATTTATATTACTCTATATATACTATGTACAAATTATGGAATCTTTGCTATGATGTATTCAGAGGCAAATGAATGAAAAAAATAATATTCATACTGAGCGGAGTAATAAACGCCATGGTGTTAGGAGCGATCCTGGCAACAGTTCTGAATGGTTACGGGCCAGAACTGGATGCCAAAGAGGTCGAGTGTATGGCCAAGAACATATACTACGAATCTCGCAGTGAACCAATTGAAGGACAAATAGCAGTTGCACAAGTTACATTGAATCGTGTAGCTCATACTAACTGGCCAAACAATATTTGTGATGTTGTGTATGAACCAAAACAATTTAGCTGGACATGGCTAGAGAAGGATCAAACACCTAATGATCCTATTTCGTATAAGAGAGCTGTAGTTGTAGCACGTGACGTTATGATTGGCAATGTTGTCGATCCTACACACGGTGCAGTATTCTATCATGCTGCTTATGTAAATCCAGATTGGAACCAATACATGGAAGTGAGTAAAGTTATTGGTGCTCATATCTTCTATGTATGGGATGGACAATGGATTAAGAAACAAAAGCAAGAGAAGTAATGTATATTACTCCTTGTGTATCTGTCTGCAGAATAAATAAGAATACAAAGGTATGCGATGGTTGCGGAAGAACCATAGATCAGATTAGTAACTGGTCAAGATATAGTGATGAAGAACGTATGAATATTATGAAAGGCTTGGGGTATGGAAGAAGAACTTCAAAGGAAGATCGCTTGGTTCGAAAAGCGACACGCCGAACACGAACAAAAAGTTAAAGAGCTTGAAAACGATCGTCGATTAAATAGAAGTACTACTGCACAAGCTCAATTACGTTACGCTAAAAAAGAAAAGTTGAGAATGAAAGATCAAATAGCATGGCTGAAGAAACTAGAAAATCAATTACCAAAGAACTAGATGTATGCCACGACTGCGCTGAGTATGGTGGTCATTTCTGCGATGAATGTCTTGATGAAATCAAAAAGATGAAGCAAGATGCGGATAGAAAAAAGGAAAAAGAAGTACATAGCGATCGATGACAATGGCTATGTGATAATTATGTCACATAATAAAAAATCTGTAATTGCCTATTTACATCAGCTAGGATATGTGATATAAGTAAGCCTGTAGATGTTAGAGGGTATTCAGGACCTCGGGGCGGTACCGAGCAGCTCCACCATAAACACACTGGGAGAAATCACTCTCCATCACTGAAAGTTTAACAGTGTGTTTTTATGGGGCTGAAATAGGATCGACTGGTATTTGAGTCTACGAAACACAAATGCAAACGATAACTTTGCACCATCTGGTTTTGCTCTAGCGGCATAAACACAGGGGGAGGCCACTGCCTAGCAACAGAAGTGTGGCACTAATATATCACATTCATTAAGGGTAAAAGAAATGAAAATCGCAGCAATCGCAGCAGCAGCACTTATTACATCAGCAGCAGCAGTATCAGCAGCTGAAATCGGTGCAACAGGCATCTCAATCGGTGCAGAACTAGACAACCGTTACAATGTAGACGCAGAAACAATGACAACAACATTGACACCTGAAGTTGGTTATGACATCGCAGGTTTTGGTTTGTCAGCAGAAATGGACTTCGTTCTATACGACGATAAGTTTACATTAAACAACGATGAACTACCAACTCTAGACTTTGAAGCTGAGTATGGTCTAGGTATGTGGGGTCTAACATCAACAGCATATGTTGAAACAGGCTACAACTTTGAGACAGAAGATATGTCAGATGTAGAAGTTGGCGTTAGCTTCAAATTCTAAGCTGATATATAATAGTATCGGGTCGTTCCGTAACGAACGCGCGGGGAGCCACGGTTAGCTCCCCTTTTTCATTTGAGGTAATTATGTATATAGAAGTACTTGAAGAAAATATTGATTTAAAAACTATACTTGAAGAAGCTAATTCTGTAAAAGTATTTTTGAAGGCTGGTTGGAAAGATATTGACCAAGTTGGTTTACAATCTCATAAACCTGATTTAGATCCAAATGAAGAGTGGAAAAGCTCTGTTGGCAAATCTACTGGTTTACAATATCCAGAAACGTATTTTAAGTATCCACTATTCCAATTACCTACAATAAACAGAATTATGGAAAAGTATGGGATGAAGCGTACAAGGATTATGAAGAGTGATCCTAAGACTTGCTTAACAATGCATCAAGATCTGACAAAGAGAATACACATTCCATTAATTAGCAATGACAAATGTTTTATGGCAATAGAGGATAGGAATTATTATCTTGAACCAGGGAAGATTTATCTCACAAATACAACACTAAGACATACTGCTGTGAATGCTTCTGATACTTACAGAGTACACATAGTAGGATGCATTTATAGTTAGGAACTTATTATGGACTTATTAGGATATTATACAGCAGGATTTTTCTTATGTTTGATAGGAGAGCCACAAGAATACAAAAATTGTATAGTATATCGAAGTCCAAACTCCTTTCCTACCGAAGAAATTTGTCAGGCATCACTTGTAAAACAAGGGGAGATCTTATGGTATATGTTTGACCAAGAATCATTTGAAGTTGTTGATATACGTTGCATTGAATGGTTACCACCAAAAAAGGGTGTTTAGTGTCAAAAAAATGACATTCAGTCTTGTCAAATTATTGACACCTATAAATAGAGTTCGATTTATAAATAGTATCGAATAACAGAGAGGATACAAACATGAAGAAGCATCTACTTGGTGCGTTCTTCGTAATGATGGCAACTACTGCACTATCGCAGTCGGTTACCAATGACGCCGATGGACTATTTGATTCCACGAGCTATGTTGAAACAGATAGCACCACAAACAACACTACTAATAGTACTGTTAACACTACTAATACGAATACCAATACTAGTACTATCAATAGTACAAATAATAATACGAATACAAATAATAATACCTCTACTATTACGAGTACTAACACTAATAATAACACAAATACCAATACGAATACTAGTACATCAACGAATACCAATACCAATACGAATAATACTACAGTAAATCAAACGACGAATTCTACTGTAAATCAGACTACAAATAATACTAATAACTCGACTATTGACCAAACAACTGACTCTACGATTGATCAGACTATTACTAGTACGAACACGAATGTGAATACTAATAATAATACTAATAACACAACAATCGATCAAACAGTCAATAGTACGAATACAAATATTAATAACAATAATACTACGATTGATCAGACAACAAACTCTACGGTGAATCAAACCGTAAACCAAACAACTGACTCAACAGTAGATCAGACTGTCAATACTACAAGTGATATTACTACTGATAACACTAATACTAATGTAAACACTTCAAGTAGTACAAACACCAATACAAATACAAATAACACCACTATCGATAGCACAAACAGTAATACAAATACAAATACTAATGTGAATACTAATGATAGTACTATTACTCAAGAAGTAATCTCACCTCCCCCATCAGCCATTGCACCATCGATTCAATCAGGTGGAAATGATACATGTACTGTATCATATTCTGCAGCTGTACAAACACAGATACTTGGTGTATCTGGAGGTGGACATGTAAGAGATCTAAACTGCGAACGTCTAAAGAATGCCAAGACTCTCTATAATATGGGTATGAAAGTCGCTGCTGTTGCACTAATGTGTCAGGAAGAAACTGTCTATAAAGCTATGGAAATGGCTGGTACACCCTGTCCATATATGGGAGAGATTGGTACTACTGCTCAAGCATTGTGGGACAATGACCCAGACCGTATTCCTGTAGATGACGGAAAGGAAGAGAATGATACAACGACTGCTATTACTGTCGGTGGTATTCTTCTGGCTATCCTCCTCGTCCTCTAGCCAAGAATTAACATCAGATCAAAGTATTTCAGGAAATGTATTAGATCCTTCAACTATTGAGGGATCTTATAACTATTGTACACCAGGTGTAAATTGTTGGAGTGGCTATAGTGGAGGTTCTCGACCAAACTGGAGCAGTTCTCTTGGTTGGTCTGCATATTGGGGATATGGTGGTGGTATTCTTAAATGGACTTCTTCTATCAACACAGCCTTGCAAGAGTCTGGTTTGCAAATAGATGGTTATCAATATCAATGGCGCGTGAAAAACAAAGACACAAACGCGTCCCAAAATGATGGTAATGATTACATGAGAATTTCTGTTAGAATTTACGATTCAGCAGGAAAAGAAGTGTGGGGCAAACAATACAACTTAGACGGTTATTATGATTGGTCGTACTTTAGAGGAACAGAGTTCTTTGATGAATCATTAATAGCAGATGATTTAAGTAATGTTATAATAAGAGCTGAAGGTGATGATCCAGGATATTGGGCAGGTTATTATGGACCTGAGTTTAACGTAGGTGATTCATATGTAAAATTCATTTATAGCACAATTCCTGTAGATCCGTGCGATGAAGTTCCAGTTGTAGATCCGAGTTGTGAAAACTTTATTGGTGCAGCACCATCAGAAGATCCAGCTGTAAAAGAATTAGTAATTATTGAGTCTACTGGATCTATTCCTCTATCAGAAGATGAGCTAACTGTTTTAGAGTCTTTAGAAGAAGAGGAAGAAACATTTGAAGAAGAGCAGCCAGAACAAGCCGAGGAAGAAGAGAATAATAATGTTGACGCTCTGGCAGTAGCAAGAAATGCTGAGGCTAATGCATTAGCAGATGCTGCAGCCACTATTGAGAATACATTAGAAGCTACATCACTTTCTTTAGAACAAGATATGGCTACTACACAGCAAATTAATCAACAGGCTCAAAATCAATCTCAGCAGTCTATGCAAGAGGCAGAACAAAGCCAACAGTTGTCTATGGATATGGCAAATGAGATAAATCAGTCATTATCAAGTTCTGAATCAACCAATGAGACAGAACAAGCTATGTCAACACTTGATACTATTGAAATTAATATTGAGACCGATGTAACTACTACCAGTGAACTAAATGAGATTGATAGCACACAAGTTACTAGTCTAAGCACAAATACACAATCAAACCAACAACAAGAGTCAATGAATGATGGTTCAGATATTGATGTTAGTTCTTATATAACACAACAGCAACAAGAGCCAATGGTTGAATTGGAGATCACTGTAGACACGTTTGAAATTGCTGCTTTAGATAATGCTATTAATGATGCTGTGATGAACTTAATTAAAATGGAACAAAATATTATTAGAGAGCAGGTTGAAGAGTCACAACAAGAAGAAGAACTAACTGAACCAGTATCTAATGAAAAAGAAGATGAACTAGTAGCAGCAGCCTTAGCTGGTAGTGATGATGAAGATGCACAAGCTGCACTACTTGGATTTAATCCAAACTTTAGAGCATACCAACAACCACAAATGACTGATGCTGACTTCTATAAACCTAAGGACATATATGCAGGCCAAGAGAACTATGATAATCCAAATGCAAGGTTCTTTAACGGTGCATCAGACGCAACACATCGAAAGATGGTAAGACAACAATACGAGGGAAATTAAATGGCAGAGTTTGAATTTGCAGGCACAACATTTAGAGGCGGTAAGATGTTTGCTGTTCTTACTGCTCTATCTACACTCGGAGGCGGGTTATGGGCTGGCTTTGAGTTTTATAAAGACTATATGGATATGAAAGAGATTGTTCAAAACATTGACGTCGATGCTATTGCAGCAGAGAATGCAAAGGTAATGCTGAAGATGGATGAGCAGATGCTTCGTATCGAAGAGGCTATTGAATATACGCGTGATATTAAATCTGATCTGAGAGCAGACGTTTTGGAAATGGAGAAGCTAGTTGAAAGACTAGAGGACAAGACTGATGCATCAGAGGATAGAGTAAAGGATTCACAAAACTCTATTGAGGCTACACTCGAGGGTGTGCGTAATGAAATGAATCAGGTTCAGAAAGATGTGACATCATCTATTCGTGAAGTTGAGGCTGTCATTCGTGAGTCTGAGAAAGATGTACGCAATACTATGAGAGAGACTGAAGAACGTATTGATGCTTCTATGAGACAGCTTGACAAAGACATTCATGAGAAACTACAGGAAGCTCTAGACAATCCATTGAATGACTAAATAAACTATTTTTATTTACATTGTTAACACTAACATTTTATAAGTAGCACTACCAGACAGGGAGGTGCTCATGACTTATTTTCAACTCAAGGAAGCTAACCGATATTATTGGATGGTAAAGGGTCAGCTCATACCTGAGTCCTGGAAAGAGCCTGAGATTAAGAAAACATACGAGTCATACTTTGCACGGATCTGGGGTAATCATGAAGCTTGTGTCCATGAAGTAGGATTTGAAGCTGCATGGGCACAGAGACAAAGAAAAAAGGCTCTCACAACAAATTAACTGTGTACATTACAATTCATTTGGTGTAGTATACCAATATGAATATTTTTATCCTGTCAGAAGACCCCGTAGAAGCAGCTCAACTGCAGTGCGATAAGCATGTAGTTAAGATGATTGTTGAGTCAGCACAAATGCTGTCAACAGCCCACCGTATGCTAGATGGTTATTTAGAGAAACGACCGTCTAAATCTGGTAAGCGTATGGTCAACTATTGGGTGCACCCTAATCCTCATTTAGAAAATACTTTATACAAAGCTGTGCACCATGGACATCCATGTACTGTATGGACTATGCAGTCTAGTGCTAACTTTTTGTGGCATGTTATTCATTTTCAATCCTTACTACTAGAATACACTTATCGCTATGGCAAAACTCATAGCACAGATAAAATTGTATCAGAGGTTTGCCGTCTGCCAAAAAATATTAAAATGGGTCAACAAACACCTTTCCCATTAGCTATGCAACATGAACCACAGTGTATGCACGAAGGTGAACCTGTCCGTTCTTATCAAGAATATTATCAAACAAAACAGGCTAGGTTCAAAATGGCCTGGACTGGTCGTCCTATTCCGGAGTGGTTTCATGTTGCATAAAAAAAATGCAAAAAAGCTAAATTAACTGTGTACAAATGATTTGTAATATGATAGGATATACTTATCAAATGAAGGAAAATACTATGACACTTACATGGACAGCAGACTTTGGTGATAACAAAATTCGCACATGGGATTCAAAATACACATTGTGTGAAATTGTAGAGGTTTTCAATAAAGCACAGCGTGGTGCATTGAACAAAGGTCAGACTTTGACGTTTGTTGAACAGTTTGTAACTTATAGTGTGAAGGCTTAATAGGAGATTATATTATGGCACATGAAGTAGAAATCATTAACGGTCAAGCTCAACTAGCATATGCAGGTGATAAGCCTTGGCATGGACTTGGTGTAGAAGTTTCAAATGACTTGACACCTGAGCAAATGATGCTCAAAGCTGGTCTTGACTGGGAAGTTGACAAAGAGTCAGTCTTTACAGCATCTGGTGTAGAAGTACCGGGTAAGAAAGCTTTGATTCGTAAATCAGATGGCAGCATCTTGGATATGGTCGGTGATGACTGGAATCCAGTTCAAAACTCAGAAGCATTTCAGTTCTTCTCAGAGTTTGTCATGGCTGGTGACATGGAGATGGAAGTAGCTGGTTCATTAAAGGAAGGTAAAAATGTTTTTGCACTCGCTAAAGTCAAAGAGTCTTTTTCAATTCTTGGTGATGATCAAGTGGATAGCTATCTTTTGTTTAGCAATCCTCATCAGTACGGCAAAGCCATCGATGTTCGTTTCACCCCAATCAGAGTCGTATGCAATAATACTTTGACATTCTCATTGCAGTCTGCATCTAAGAACTTTGTAAAGGTTGGTCACCGTTCTACATTCGATGCAGATATGGTGAAAGAACAAATGGGTCTTGCCTCTGAGAAGTTTGCTCAGTACAAAGAGATGGCAGAGTTCTTGTCAACTCGTAAGTTCTCTGTTGATGCATTGCTTCAGTATTACAACGATGTATTCCCACATCGTGAGAAGCGTGAGCTTCAAACTGAAGCGGATCTTTCTCGTACAGCACGTCAGTGCTATGAGGTTCTTGAGACTCAACCAGGTGCTGAGTTTGGTCAAGGTACATGGTGGCAGGCATTTAACTCTGTCACATATATGACTGACCATCTTCAAGGTCGTAATGCAGCTAATCGTCTGCAAAACCAATGGTTTGGATATAACCAAGCTCGTAAAATTCAGGCTGCAAACAAAGCCGTTGAATACGCAACGGCTTCATAAGAGGTTAACATGAAAATTTTAAGTGATAGCACACAATCGCCAAATGTGTTTAAAGCTGTTTATCCATGCGGAGCAGAACAAGGATTTGCAATATATGGACCTGAAAAGAACGGAAAGTTCAGAATTTCGTGGAAACAACTTGATTATCCATCGCATGGATCTGAGATCAATACCTTTGGAGCTAAACATAGGGAAAAAAACCAAGCCTGGTTGTTTGCACAAGCAGTTTTAAATATTCTTAAGCCTGAGCACGTTGGGCAATTCCAGCGGATTAAACAGGCGTGTGCTAAGGTTAAAGGTAAAGTCTATAATATTAAATGTGAACACTGTGGACATGAATTATGACACAGCCTCCTAAAATCATAATGCTAGCTGATGTACTGGAGACTCGGGTTCGAAAAGAAAAAGAACTCGAGTACTACCAGAAGGAGCTAGAGAAGTTACAAGAGAAAATGTTCTTTATCAAGAAGGATATTGACATCACAAACTTGATTATAGATATGATCGAGAAGGAAAATGTCATTGATATTAGACAGCACATGTTAGAGAAAAAAGATGACTGAGAAGCAAGAGCGATATCATGATTGGGTATTACGTAAGTTGCGTGAGTTAAAGGATTCAGATGGTTCGAGTTGAGGATCTAAATATTACTTTCTTTCATTTACCTAAAAATGCAGGAAGTAGTATTGCAACGTGGTTGACTGATAATGTAAATGGTGAAGAGTATATGGATGACTTTCGTCATGCTTCTCCTCAATCGTTAAAACCTATGTTTGACGATTTTGGTTGGAGTTTTTGTTGTGTTCGTAATCCGTGGGATCGGACTGTGAGTTGGTATAACTTTTTTAAAGGACAAGGTAAAATGCGCATTTCCTTTGAAGAATATATGGCCCGTATTATGCGAGGTGAAACTTCTGCAAAATATGTTAAACCTATAAATGGTCAAGTTAGTTTTGCACAGAGTGTAGACTATGTAATGCGCTATGAAAACTTATTAGAAGATTTTAAAGTTGTACAAGATAAAGTAAATTGTCATGTTCCTTTAATACACACTAATAAGTCTAAACGAACGCGATATATAGACTATTATACGAAGGATGAATACATTAACTGGATAGGTGAAAGCTGTGCTGATGAAATAGCAGAGTTTAACTATTCGTTTGGAGGGTGATATGAAACTAATTAATGATAAAGACGATCCCGATCTATTAGGTATCATAGAAGAAAAGGATGACTTTGTTCATGTGTCTAAGATTGTAGAGAATATGAACAAGGATCTGATCGATAGTGGCTTTGATCAGTATCAATATAAAGCTGAGAAGCGAGGGAAAAAAGCTTACATTCGTCGTGTCTGAGGGGTTTACATAGCCCCTCTTTTTTTATATAAATAGTAGTATTAGAGGAAAATACTACTATGGCAACATATGCAAAAATGAGTAGACGCGAATGGGAAAAACCCATTAGCAGATCTACTATCACTAGAAGAGATGCTTTTGTTAATGCTGTTAAAGCAGGCGATCCTGTCAGTGACATTGATGGAAATGATGTTTATATAGCTAATACAAAAACAAATTTTGATGCATTAGATAATTATCTAAATAGCCCACCAGGGCCTAGTGGTAAAGATTATTTTAATCTAACTCTAAAAAACGGTAAATCGATCCAATCAAATATGATTGGAAAATCTCCATTGTTTGGTGGACAAGGTGCTGGTGGTGGAGCTACAGGAGATACAGCAAGGTTTGAATCATTACATTGTTTGTATATAGCAGCTATTCTAGGTGAGGGTATGAATAATGAGTTTTCACATTTCACATATAAAACATTAGAAAAATATAAAAATAAAGTTTCAGTAAGTGAGCCATTTAAATCTTATGTCACTATAGATGGTGATTGGCATGCATCTGCGTATCAAATAGCGCAAGCTTTAATTAAGAAAAAATATGTAACGAAAAATCATACTCTTCATAGAGGTGATTCTGTCATGGAAGCAATTTATAAAGCAAAAGATAGAGTAAGAAGATTAGAAGGTAAACCAAGCCTTAATAGTGACAAATGGAATCCAGGTGATATCTGGGCAGTAAAAAGAGGAATAGATCCTAAAGCTCTATTTGCTAAGGCTAAAACGTTAGCTGAGCTTAATATATTAATATTAAAGCATTTTCAAGATAAGACTATAGTTGGTATTTCACTTAAAAAAGTTGGAAAAAATAAAAGAGTAAAATTACATGATTATAATATTGAAGACTCAGTATTAGATACTCATAAATTTACTAGATTCACATTAGAAACAGCAGCAGGTAAAAGTATTTGGTCGTCTAAATACGGTTTTTTCATTTATGATAATAATAAAAAGGCTGAAGTCAGATCTCCTAGTGTTTTTGGTGCGTTAAACTTTGAACTAAAAGGTACAGGTGCTAGAGCAGGTAGAACTGGTTATGGACAATTAATGTATTCTTCTGGCATACATTTAAAAAAGATTTTACCTACAAATAAAGAGCTCGTCACAAAAGCAAAGTTATTAGAT
>JGI10211J34971_10000823_pt1 | contig 25922 bp, 18 predicted proteins | sample Etolagsediment_FD_34971 | JGI IMG/M metagenome (IMG submission 34971)
CTCACTCGTCAGTCACGGCGACGAACGGGCAACTGCCGCGCTGCGGCAGAAGCATCAGGCGAAGATTTCAACGCTCGTCCGCGATGGTGAGCTCTGGCGGTCGTTTGGGAGCCTGTTCAAGGACCAGCCCGTCGGCTTCTTCGAGCCGCGATACATGTTCCCGGACACGGTGACGGGCTTTGACATTGTCATCGGCAACCCGCCCTACGTGCGGCAGGAGCGCATCAAAGCTCAAAAGCCCGTGTTCAAAGAGCAGTACGGGGAGGACTTCACGAGCACTGCCGACTTGTACGTGTACTTCTTCTTGCGGTCTCTGGAGTTGCTCCGCCCCGGGGGATTCCTTTGCTTCATCACCAGCAACAAGTACTTCCGGGCCGGCTACGGCAAGAAACTGCGGAGCAAGCTGGCATCTGATACCAGCCTCCGGATCTTGGCGGACTTCGGGGATGCGCCTGTGTTTGCGGCCATCGCGTATCCCAGCATCATCCTAACTGCGAAGTGTGAAGGTGACACGGCTGAGGCCGACGCGTTCCGTGCGCTGCCGTGGAGCCCGGAACTCCCGGTTGCGGACTTCGCAAACGTGTTCGAGGAACGCTCCTTCGCCATGCCGCAAGCCGACTTGGGCGTCGACGGCTGGCGCCTTGAGAAGCCAGAGGTACTCCGTCGACTCGCGCACATGCGCGCCGCCGGCACGCCCCTGGGTGAGTACGTCCAGGGGCGTTTCTATTACGGGATCAAAACAGGGCTCAACGAGGCATTCGTGATCGATCGCGCAACACGCGACAGGCTCATTGCCGAGCATCCGGGCTCTGCCGACATCATCAAGCCCTTCCTACGCGGCCGCGACGTCAAACGCTGGCGAGTGCAGTTTGCGGATCAGTACCTGATCAAGATCGAGTCCAGCGAGAACGTCCCCCATCCCTGGACTGACGCCGCCGATCCCGAGGAGGTTTTCGCGGAGACGTTCCCCGCCATCTACCGCTGGTTCGAGCCCCTACGCGAACGCATGATCGCCCGCTACGACCAAGGTCGCCACTGGTGGGAGCTCCGAGCCTGCGCCTATTGGCACGAGTTCGAGAAACCGAAGATCGTCATCCCGGCGATCGACAACCGGCCGAACTTTGCCGGCGATCAGGGCGGGTACCTCGGCAACGACAAGACATCGGTCTGTGTCTCTGAAGACTGGCGATTCCTTCTCGCCGTTCTCAACTCGGATCTGTGTTGGTGGCAACTCAGGCAGCACGCCGCCGTGAGACAAGGCGGCTTCTACGAGCTCAAGCCAATGTATGTGACGCAACTCACGATTCCTCATGCGACGCCAAGCCAGAAAGACGAGATCGAGGCTCTGGCAGACCGGATACTCGCCGCAAGAGCGGCGGACCCCATGGCCGACGTGAGTGCGTTTGAGTCCACAATTGACGATGCAGTGGAGAGCCTATTCGCTGGTGGCTAGACAGGGCACGCTCACCGTGGGAGCCGCATGGCAGGGCGTTCACTTGGGACGGTATCAGCGCTTGGGAGATTTGGAGAGAGAAAGGAGTCTCAAAACGTGGGTGCTAAATACGATGCATTTCTGGACGCCCTGAAGCAGTTTGCCGGGCCGCTGGGAGTTCCGCTTGCCGTCTCTGATTCGCTGAGGCGCAGCAAGGAACTCGATGAGCACATCGAGAGCCTCTTCTCCGGCCATGCCGAGGCAGTTGACGAGATCCTGCGGGACATGCAGACCAGGCTGGCCCAATGCGAGGAAGCAGTCCAGAAGCAGGCGTTGTCCCTGGCAAGAGTGGGCGCGGAGTCGTGCGTCAACGACAGTACCTGCCTGGCCCTCGCCAAGTCCGGTGCCACATCTCAAGCTCTTGCCAGAGCCGTACTCAATGCACTCCAGGCCGAGCTTTCGGTTGCCGGCGCAGGTCGCGGCCCCCGCCCCATCTACCCACTGACTCCCCAGAAGTTGGTTGATCACCTCGCGCAGGACTGTCACTACGACGAAGTCCGGTTCCGGCGACATCTTCGGACAGCTCAGTTCCCTGTCCATCTTCTTCCTGCAAGGGCCCCCATGGAGGACACGGCCATGGAGTTTGTGGATCTGTGTGATTCGGACAGCGTTACGCGGGAGGATGTAGTCCAGGCTTTCCAGACCCTCGCGCACTACAACCCCGGCAGCAAGATCCTCGCAGCAACCGCGTCACTGGTCTCGGCAAGTGTCACCGCGTAGAGGGAACGCATCAGAGTGAACGTTGCAGAATACACCGGTATCCTCACCCGCATAGTCAAGGCCAAGAAGGATATCCGCGTGCTCGCGGTTGCCTTGCAGTCCTGCCGCCTTCCCAGCTCTCTGCCCGACAGGTGCGAGGAAGCGATAGAGGAGTTCCGTGACGCGGTTGACCACGCCCCGCCGCCGGCTCTGATCGAGCTCTTTGACCTGCTCCGAGAGAGCCCCCGGATGGCAAACTGGCACTGGCTCTGGGAAGAACTGCAGACGGCCTGTGTCAAGCACAGCGCCTGGTGCCAGGAGAACGACGCCCAATTTGACTTCGACCACGTCCTTGCGCAGATCAGAGAGCCGAAGCAGCAAGCTCCGACTCGAAACGCCAGGACGCGTGCGCCGGGAGTCGACTCAGAGATACCGCCCCCGGCCTCTGACGCTCCTCAAGCAAATCCATTGATCGGCCACGCAACGTCCCCCACCGTCCCGCAGTCAGCTGAGGCTCCACAGGAACACATTGAGGACAAGTCAATCCCAAGCAATGGTGATGAACCTGAGTCGCCTTCGGGTGGCGCGGAACAGCGCTCTGGGAACGAGGACAGAAGCGACGGTGGTGGACGAACGCCCACCGGCACGATACCTGCGGAATCGCAGAGGAAGAGCAAAAGAGGAAGCAAGCGGAACTCTAACACGGGCCACACGCTATCCAAAGAGGCGAAGATCAAGCTATTGGTAGGTGATTCCCAGTACAAGAGAGTAACAGCGTGCATTTCCAACGAAGAGGAGAAGGACAGGGATTGCTGGTTACACAAAGAGGCTCTTTTGTTTGCGGCAGAGTATTGGAAGGCAGTCGAGAAACTCGGAGTTTTCTGTCACCTATGCCTGCTCTTTGCCGACCTCCGCGCCGTGTTCCAAGCAACCATGAGTACCCGTTCCCAGGAGGCCGCAGGCCTCCCGGACAATGACGAGGACGCCGCGAGGGAGGCTTTACTCGAAGCGGCATGCAGCCTGGACCGGTCGATTCTCATGCTGGCGGCCCATTTCGGAATCCTGTCGAGGAGCGCATCTGGAGCTCTCTGTCGGAAAGCCGTTCGCGAAGGAATTGAGCGGTTTGTGGCTGGGATGCTCTGGTCTGATGATAGGACTACCTATGGCTCGCGTGCCGCTGAATTCACCAGACTACTCAGAACGTTGACGAAGGAGAGCGCGGACGGCGCATCGGGCAAGCAGATAGACCAGTTCTGGGAAGTGGTCACGGCAGTCAATGACGCGACAGATCGACACGGCTTGTCCACTTTTACGGAGCTGTGTCACGCCCTCAAGAGAGGGTTCTCCGATTACCCGGCTGCACAGAGGCTGGCAACGTTCCGGAAGGCGTGGCAGGGGTTGCCACAGAATGAACCAGCGAAGAACTACACGTGGATTTGGGGATGACAGAAGAGAAACAGACAGAATCGATTACGAACACGTGGGAAGCGGAACGGACGATCCGCGAGTGCACGCCTGACTACGGACGCTTCATTGCTCTCTTCCGCCGACGGCGAAATGCGCTAGTGGCTAGGTACGGGGGGGCTCGGGCACGCAAGGCAGCGGAACGCTTACTCCTCGTCTACAAACTCGGTTATCTCGCCTTCCCCCAAAAGGCTGTCGTCCTCTCGCGTTTCTTCGAGCAAGACCGTGAGACGCTGACCAAAGTCCTTGGTGACCAACCAGGAGGGGGGAGTGGCAGAAGCCTATCGGGGGAGGACTGGGGTATGACTGAGACGGAGTGGCAAGAAGCCCAAGACGATGTACTGCGGCACATTGCCACGACGCAGGTCCGTCGGTATCGCGCTTGCACGATTCCACGTGGGTCAGGTCTCTCTTACTCCCAGTTTGGTCGTCTCAGTATCGCGGCTCTGCGTGAGGCAAGTCGTTCCCTCCTCTCTCGTTGACGGACGACTGCTGGCAGAACTCACGAGTTTGGGGCGAGTACCGAGTCGAGGATTTGCCGCCGCAAGTTCGCTTTCAGGGAAATAGTAGACACCATGGAAATGCTCTCGTACCACGACTACGTAGCAGTTATCCTGAGCATGGAGTCAACTCGCTATGGCGCGGTGTCAAACGACAGCGAAAGGCCATACGAAGCGGATGCTGCAAAGCTGGACCACGCTCTGCAGTTGCACCGTGAGAAACTTGCCAGCCTGGCCGGCAGGTACGAGGAACTCCGGTATGGCACAATCGATCGCGCTCTTGCTCTGCCTGGGGTCCCAGGCACGGAAAAAGCGAACATCCCGTCCCATCTGTACCGGGGACAACACCATGTGGCCTTCGGACCGGTCGACAATCTGAGCTGGTTCCTCGCCGACGATCTTGATCTGGTTGTGCGGCTCTCCGGGAAGCCGCACTTCCCGGTTCGGCAGACCTGCGTCTGCTTCTGCCCCGTCGTGCGCCCTCTGGCCCACGAGGTCCATGCAGCTACGGACGCGTTCCTTGAGCCGGACATGCTCTGGGGGAAGGACGACGAGGAACTGGGGGAACTCTCCCCGTTGCTCACGCTGACTCACTTCCGGCTCAACGGCCTGGCGTTACTTGGCTCTGGGTTGCTGTGGGAAAAGGCCCTGTATGGCGCGGTTTGCTGGCAGATCCACTGCGAATTGGGAAGGCTGGCCAGGATGTCACGTCGCAGTGATCTCCTCTTCTCGACTGAGGACGTGCGTCGCACTAGAGTATGCCTGCTCGATCCATTGGGGTGGTCTGACCTCGCAGTGCAGGTCTTCACACCGAACTACACGGTTGCCATGTCGTTGGTCTCGAGGTTGCGGCACCTACGCTTTGAGCACCTTTACAGTATTGCGGCGAGACGCCTTGGATATGATCTCGAGAAGGTCGTGACCGAGACGGGAGTCAATGGCAGAGTCGCGGAGCTTTGTGTGGCTCAATCAGAGACACAAGAGGGTGAGACGACAATCTCTCCCTCTCTTCCTGGGAATCACGTATTCTGCTCCACGTACACCACCTGCGGCATGCCTCTCGCCTCGTTGACGAGCACAGATGCTATTGCACAAGCCCACGGGATCGTTTCGACAGAGACGAGTTTTGACATCCCTCCGGGCCATCTTTCACTGGTACTCTCCGAGAATATGGAAGTGGGCACGACGCAACAGCCCTCGGATGGTGATGGGACAGGACAGCGGGCCACCATCGCGTCGCGCATGCGTCAGGTGAAGGCGACCTTCGGTTCACGTGTTGTGTGGCTGTCTGCGGGGGACAAAGACTACACCCCTGGTGCCCTCCGGGGCGAGAACCCCGCCCACGTCCTATCGCCTGCGCTACTCATGGACCAACTCAAGGCACTTCGCGGCATCAACCAAGCCGGGGCGCTTGGTGAGGAGAGAGGCGTACGTTCTGTCTCTACCGCGTTAGGCATCCCGATCGTGCCTCCCCATTCGCACCTGTCAACCGATGTACTTCGGCGCCGGGGCCACACTTTCATCCAGCCCCTGCTCAAACGCGTCGCCGAAACTCTCGTTCCTGATGCCGGCGGCGATTTCCTCGCCATCGAGGCGCTGGAGTCAGCGTTGACCCAACTCCGTGTTCCCGGGGAAATCACCACTCTCTTCCGAACGGTTCTGTCGGGGTTCGCTGCTGCGATTGAGAATCCGACCGTGTTCGATGATGTGCTGGACCTGTTTGATGCGTACCGTGCCGTCTACGGGTTGATAGTCCACCACTTGGTGGATCTGCAGAAGAGCCGGGTGACGCAAGCCTGCAAAGAGGCGAGTGCGGAACAGCCGGAGAGGGCGTTGATGCTGGACTTGGCAGCATCCGGATTCATGACAGAAGAGGACATGGAAGAGCTACTACTGTTGGGCCAGATGCTTGAGCAGGCCCTAAAGCAACGCACAGAAGGGTGCTACCGTGACGCAAGTGAATGGGGGAAGACCGACGACCTCACTAGGAGCGGACTGCGTCGAGTTGTCAGCGCGGTTGACGCTGTCCTTCGTTGCTGCTGTGGCATACTCCGCCGTGTTCAGAGAGAGGCCTTCTCCAACGACATGACCTCCCTAGGCGGCTGTGCAAGCAGCATAGGCATTGTCTCCAAGTTCACGCCGAGCCCGTTCGCGAGATCTCGACGCATACGTCTCGGCAACCAACGTGAGCATTTTCTGTCATACTTTGACCTGAGCCTGAATTGCCTCCTCGACCCCGCAAGTCTGCTTGCACAGTTCCACGAAATTGCCCACTACATTCTGGAGATTCGGGGCAACGTGCCTTGCGGACGGAGTGGCACGTGCGCACTCACGCAAGGGGGCCGTTCGATCAGATGCCCCCGTGTCATGAGGAGCGCGGGGAGTGAACTCCCCGAACTGCTTGCGGAGCGATATGAGGAAGTGGCATGCGAGTTGTTCGTGATGCTGCTGCTATTCCCCGACGCCCCCTCGCTTTACGCACGCCACCTGTTCGCGGCCTACGCCCTAAGCCCGAAGAGCGTGGTATATGAACAGGAGGACACTCTTCTCCGCTTCGCCGAGTTCAGCACACGAGTGTTCCTTGCCTGGGATGCGGCCGTGCACGGAGAGAGCATCTACGACCAAGCTGCGGGAAGAGGCCGCGACGTTGACGGTGCGTGGGGACGGTATCGCGCTTTCCTCCAAGATGTTGGCCGGCTCTACCCATATACACGCCTTTTCGTCGAGGAGGACAATGAGGATGGGAGTACAACACTCAACGCTCTGTTCTCCGCTGCTTTCTCGCATATCTATCCGTGTGTCTGCGAGATGCTGAGCGTGACCCGCCTGGAGGTGGCAGGTCTCGTTGCGGATGGCAGAAGAGACAGCCCCATCGGCGCCCAGGGCCCAGTGAGTCAGGAACTCAACAAACGAGTTGCTGACGCGTGGCACGCAGGGAGACCATTCAGTCGTTTTGAGATCCGGCGCGGAGAGACGGTTGCTTGCGGGGGGAAACACCCGGACGAGGAACGGATGTACGTAGACTCGTCTGCAGTGGTGGGCGCTGTGTTCAGGCAGCACATGGGCACGATCCTCGCTGACAATCTCGGCCAAGAGGATCTCTTCCCAAGGCCGGACATCGCATTTTCACTCCGCTCCCCAACTAGCGGGGAGTTTGATTCAGCGTCGCCGCTCTGGGAGTCCGGTGCCGTCGCGTCACACCTCGTCGATAGGGTCTATGGCGGTTTCCTGTCCGCAGACCTAGCCGTCCGCGGGCAGTATATGCGAAGCCGTATCTGTTTGGTGAAGACGCTCTGGGATTTGTCCTGCGTCTTCCGGGCGAGGCGCTTGGCAACTATCTTGGACATGGTATCAGAGGCCGAATGAGTGGTCGTGTGCTGGAAGGTGTCACGGGAGGTTCCCCCGGCGCGAGAAGGGCCTGCGGGCCGAGCGAATACAAGAAGCGTGACTGAGGCCTCCGGGCGGGCCGCCAAGCGCTCCCGGCCCACGCTCACACAGCCGCGGAAAGAAGGACTCTGGCATGTCCACACGTTTCTTCACAAACGACGATGAGAACACGCTCCTGAAGAAGTTCGAGGGGGTGTTCACCAACAATCCGGATATCCGCTGGTTTGACGCGCTGGTGGGGTTCTTCCGGGCGTCGGGCTACTTCGCGATCCGCCCGTTCTTGGAGAACGTCTCCGAAATCCGGGTACTCGTTGGCATCAACGTCGACCAGCTTGCGGCGGAGGCACAGTCGAAGGGGCTCCTCTTTCAAGGCGATCCGGCACGGGCCGTGCGCGAGGTGATGGCCGCTCTGCGTCACGATGTCCGGGGGGCGCGATACGCCAAGGACGTGGAGGACGGCATCGTCCAGTTTGTTGCCGATGTGGCGTCGCAGAAGCTGTCGATCCGGGCACATCCATCACGTGCGTTGCATGCCAAGATCTACATTTTCCGGCCCGATCCGTTCAACGAACACAAGTCCGGGTGCGTCATCACGGGGTCGTCAAACCTGACAGATGCCGGATTGGGTGTCGGGGAACGCGCCAACTACGAATTCAACGTACTGCTGAATGACTATGATGACGTGTGTTTTGCCACGGCGGAATTCGAGAAGTTGTGGACTGAAGGCGTTCCGATCCTCCCGGTCGAGATCGGCAAGCTGCCGTCGACGACGCATCTTAACGATGCCTTCACGCCGTTCGAGATCTACATGAAGTTCCTGGTCGAGTACTTCGGCACGGGTGTCGAATTCGATCCCGGATCGGTCAGCGATCTGCCGCACGGGTTCATGCGCCTCAGTTACCAGGCCGACGCCGTGCAGCAAGGGTTCGAGATGCTCCGACGACACGGCGGGTTCTTCCTGGCTGACGTCGTCGGTCTTGGCAAGACGGTCATGGCTACGCTCATCGCGAAGAAGTTCTACTATACGAACGGCTATCCGTCCTATCCAAGCCGGACACTGGTCGTTGTGCCGCCGGCGCTGAAACGCGACTGGGAGGATGCGCTCGAACTGTTCGGGCTGCCCAACTACCGGATAGTGACAAACGGAAGTCTGCACAAGATCAGGCACGCGGAGACTTACGATCTGGTCATCGTCGACGAGGCCCACAAGTTCCGCAATGACACGGCACACGGCTACACGCAATTGCAGGTCTTGTGCAAGACACCCACACGGCGCGTCTTGCCTGACGGAACCAAGGCCAAAAAGAAGGTCATCCTCGTTTCCGCTACGCCCCTGAATAATCGCCCGGAGGACATCCGCAACCTCGTGTACCTCTTCCAGGATGCACGAGAGACCACATTACCCCTTGGGAACCTGAACGCGTTTTTCGCCAAGCGGATCGACGAGTATCGGGCGGCGCGGAAGCTGCAGGACATGTCCCAGGTGCGCGAATCCGTGAAACGCATCTATGAAGCCATTCGCGAACACGTGATCAGTCCATTGACGGTGCGACGGACTCGGCGTGACCTGATGGAGAACGACGCTTACCGGGAGGACTTGGAGCGCCAGGGAATACACTTCCCGCGTGTCGAGAAGCCGCATAAGATCCTGTACCGGCTCGATCCGGAACTGGATGCACTCTATGATCGAACCATGTCTCTGTTGACCGATCCCGAGAAGGGGCTGACATACAACCGGTACCGGGCCATTCAGTTCATGGCGCCGGCCAAGAAGGTCAAGTACCAGAACGCGGACCTGCTGTCGGCGCAGTTGGCAAAAATCATGAAGACCTTGCTCCTGAAGCGTCTCGACTCGAGCTTCCACGCATTCCGGCAGTCTCTGCGACGGTTCCGCGATGCAACGCAGGCCATGGTAACGATGTTCGCGGAAGGACGGATCTACATCGCGCCGAACTTGGATGTGAACGAGTACATCCTGGATGACCGGGAAGATGAGTTGATCGCGAAGATAGAGGAACTTCGGGAGACGGACCCCACGATCGAGGTCTGCACTCCCGCGGACTTCCTTCCGGGTTTCGCCGACGGTCTTACTCACGACCTGGATCTACTGAGCGCCATGGTGGCGGAATGGGAAACACAGGAAGGGGACCCGAAGCTTGACGTATTCCTGGAATACCTGGACAGCCACTTCTTGGATACAGAGCTGAATCCCGGTGGGCGACTGGTGATCTTCTCGGAGTCGCGCGAGACCAGTGAGTACCTGGCAGAAGCGATTGCAGAGCACGGTCACGGTTCGGTGTTGTGTGTGCACGCAGGGAACCGGCAGGCACTGCGGGGCCGTGTGCGGGCCAACTTCGACGCCAGCCTCCCGCCGGAAGAACAGGGCGACGATGTCGACATCCTTGTGTCGACCGAGGTTCTGGGGGAAGGTGTGAACCTGCACCGTGGAAACGTTGTGGTGAACTACGATACGCCGTGGAACTCGACTCGGCTGATGCAACGTATCGGACGAGTGAACCGCATCGGGAGCGTCGCCCCCGTGATCTACAACTACGTCTTCTACCCGACAGCGAAAGTCGATGACGACATCGAACTGCGGAAACGCGCGGTGATGAAATTGCAGGCGTTCCATGCGGCGTTGGGCGAAGACAGCCAGATCTACTCCCAGGAAGAAGAGATCGGCACGTTTGGACTCTTCGACCAAGACGTTGAGGAGGAACGCGACGAGTCTCTGGCTTTACTCATGGAACTGCGTGCCTTCCGGCATCGGGAGCCAGCACGTTTTCGCGAGATCCGCAACATGCCCGTTCGAGCCCGGTGTGGTCGCAAAGACAAGACACGGGCAGAGAGCACGGTGGCCTTCATTCGGAATCGCCACCGCGACGGTTTCTATTTCGTAGACGCAGACGGTGAGTTGGGGGCACTGACATTCGTCCAGGCAGCTCGTATCTTCGAAGCGAGAGAGCAGGAGAAGGGCACGGGGTTACACGACGGTCACCATGAGCAAGTGCGTGCGGCCGAAGAGGACTTCGCTGACCAGGTCCAGAAGGAAATCGCCGCACAGCAGGTTGTTGACACGCGACAGGGCCCGCAGGAGAAGAAAGCACTGGCGTTCCTCGATGCGTGCGCCAACATGCCGCTGACAGGATCCGCCGAGCGTGGCCTGATCCTGGCGGCCAAGAAAGCTGTCCGGGCGGGCAAGTTCCAGCAATTGGTGCGCGACGTCAACAAACTCCAAGCCTCCCAGAAGAAGCAGCGAAGCGCCCTCGCCGTGCTGCTCGACGCCCTCGTGGCCATCCTTGCCAAGTACCCACTCACGGACGCCCAGGACAGCGAGGGCACCCCGGCGACCTCGCGCCACTATGCTGACGTCCACCCGGAAATCGTGATCAGCGAGTCGTTCGCTTGACCTTCGCCCCGGCCACGACAGCGTCCCTCGGTTGCTGGATCCGAATGCGGTGACGGCTCTCCTACGAACCGGATTGAGCCACCCCGCAGAGACACTATGTTCCTGCGTGCTTCCCGTTCCTGACAGACAAGATCAGCAAGAACGCAACCCTCCGTAGTCCCATGGTACTTGACAGGGGCAATTCGCCTGCAAAACAACGCGTATCGGTCGTGGTCACCGATCTGGACGACACGGTCTGGGACTGGGTGTTGTTCTGGTACACGTCCTTCAAGCCAATGTACGACGAGATCAAGCGACTGAGTGGTCTCTCGGATGAGGTGCTTCAGGACAGTTTCAGAAGGGTGTTCTCTGCGCACAAGACCTCGGAATACGTCTTCGTCATTCAGGAGCTCCCGTGCCTTCTGGAACGTCATCCCTCGGAGGAACTGCCTGGTCGGTATTTCTCGGCGATCGAGGCGTGCCGCCGGGGACGACGCCTACGGCCCCATCCCTACGCGCTGAGGACACTGCGAAGACTGAAGGCGCTGGGTGTGCTCTTGATCGCCTACAGCGAGTCCAAAGCGTTCTATGCAGCGCAACGTGTTCGCAAGGTTGGCCTCGACGGCGTTCTGGATTTCCTTTACACGCCACCGGACGACGACGTGACCGATGATGAGACGCGACGAGAACTCAGAGGGCGTCGCTTCGCTGAGTTGGACCTGCAGGAAACGGTTGCGCGCCAGACTCCACCGGGAGCATTCAAGCCCTGCCCGGAGATTCTGCACTCGATCCTGGCCGATGTGGGGGCACCCCCTGACCAGACAATCTACGTTGGGGACAAGCTCTTTAAGGATGTCGTGATGGCGCAGGATGCAGGTGTCACCGATGTCTGGGCCAAGTACGGGCAATCCCACTGGCGAGACGAGTACGAGTTGCTCAAGAAGGTCACGCACTGGAGCCAGGAGCAAGTCCAGGCCGAGGTGGAAGCCACCCCAGACTCAGTAGAGCCCAGCTACGTGCTGGAGAAGTCGATGTGGACGCTCCTCCGGTTCTTCGACTTCATTCCGTTCCGGAGCACCACAACATCGTAGAGGGAAGCAATGAGTGAGACAGAACAGGGGCCAGTCATCCACGAGCCGGATCAACAGCCGCCGCAGAGCACTGGCGACGACGCGCTCCAGCAGGCAGACATGTCGCACGTGATCGAGGTGTGGAAGACGACGATCGAGGTACAACAGCATTTCAACGACCTTGAGCTGAGGATACGCAATTACTCGGTCACTCTCGTCGTAGCGCTCGTTGGCTTGGCCGGTCTTGTTCTCAAAGAGCAGATTCAGTTCTCGCTCTGGGGGTACAATGTGAAACTCGGGGCGGCTCTTCTTGTCCTCGGCGCATGCGCCGTGTTCGCTTTCTGGTTGATGGACAGGTGCTGGTATCACCGACTGCTTTACGGAGCCGTGGCGCACGCCCTGTCAATTGAGGAAGCGCACAAGAACGAATTGCCTGAGATGGGGTTGAGCACGGCCATAAAGGACCGCAGCCCTCTTGGCGTTGCTTTCCTGAGACTCCGTTCTACAAGCAAGCTTGACTTGTTCTACGTGATGCTGGCCGGAGCCCTCCTGCTCGGGGCATGGCTGACTCAGCAGGCGGAGTTCAAGCGACCGCCGGGCCCGGGAAATGCCAACGGCCCCGCAACCGAGCAGGCCGGCGCTGCTCTTCCCGAGGGGGAACACCCGCCTGAGAGGCACTGAGATGCCAGGGGCAACAAGCAATTCTGGCAAAGCACGGAGGCTCCGTACCTGGATGTACGGGACGCTCCTCGCTGTTGGCCTGATCGTCGGTGGCGGGGTGTATCTCGCGTTCTACCATCGGCCTGCGCCGGCGGAGATTCTCCTCCGGGGGACATCGACCGAGATGGGGAAAACGCATGGGCATGCCGTCCGCCACGGGCTGCGCTGGATCGTCAAACTGTACCTGCGAAAGGGCGTGTGCGGCGGGAACGCGCAGCTCATCGAGGCACGCGAAGACCTGGCGGCCAAGAAGCTCGATCTTCTGCCCGTCGAGTACCGCGAGGAGATCGCGGCAATCAGCGACGGAAGCGGCCTCGAGCTGGGCGCGGTGGCGTACGGCAACATGTTCCTGGACCTGGGAAATGCCACCGTCGGATGTCGCAGCCTGGTGGCCCGCACGGAGAGCGGTCTGCGGCACTGCCACAATCTCGACTGGGACAATCTCGGCGGCATGGCCAGGTGGACGGTGACCATCCTGCGCCGCGAGCCCGACGACGGTCGCTACCGAACGGTCGCCATCGGGTTCCCGGGCATGGTCGGTGCTCTCGACATCATCAACGAGAAGGGAATCGCGCTCTCCTTCAACCAGCTCGGCTTCGGCACGGAAATGTCGGGGGAGCCGGTTTTCATCACGCTTCGGCGCATTGCCGAGTACTGCGCCGATTTCGACGCCGCACGCGTCGAGATTCTCGCAATGCCGCCGGGCCTGCCGTTCATCATCACACTCTCCGATGCGGCGAACGCCAGAGCAAGTATCTTCGAACGGACTCGGACTCACACCGGGGAGCGTCCTTTAGCAGGAGGATGGATAGCCGCGGCCAACCTGGCACAGGCAACTCATGGGATACGGACTCACGTCGACGAAGCGTTCGCCGCTGCCCCTCTCGACTCGGTTTGCGATCTTCGCAGCGCCCTCGCCAACCCCGAGGTAATGATGGACTGCAACCTGTACAGCGTCGTGTTCGACTACCGAGCCAACTGCTTCTACCTGGCATCCGGTACGATTCCCGCAGCCGAGGGACGCTCCCGGCAGTACGATCTGGTCTGAGCTTCTACGCGCCCGTTGCGATCTCCGCAGGCCATCCGGCGAGGGCTTCGGCCAACAGTTCCTTCACTTTGGGCGCCATCTGCTCGACAAACACCCGGACGAGCATGGCGCCGCGTTCTGCGGTTGCCTCTTTCGCATTCGGCGTACAACCGTCGCGAGTGTGCACCAGCGCGCCATCGGGCAGTCGAGACAAGTCGACCAAGTCAGGGCGGAAGTGTAGCATCAATGACGTTTCGTTCTTGCCTGCGTGATCGCCGCCGCTGACGTCCACCCACGACGCGGGCTCGTAGTCGGTCACGGCCAGCACCTTCGGGTACCGGTGCCGTTCCGCAAACTGAGCCACGCCGGCCCGTACGGCCTCCACGTGCTTTCCCCCGTAGTGCCCCATGACAACGACCATCACCTTGAACCCCTCGTCATGGAGGTTCTCCAGGTGCTCGTACACAAACCGCGTGACCAGTTCCTTCGAGAATTCGAAGGTGTGCTTGAACCCGGCCCACGGTTTCATCGTCTGGTAGCCGCAGTAGACCGGGGGCAGTACCACGCCTCCGGTCTCCGCACACAGCGCCAGGACCATGTTGTACGCCTTCAGCGTGTCCAGCCCTACCGGGTTGTGTACACCGTGCCATTCGTGCGCCCCCCACGCCAGGTAAGCCACCGGACACTCGCGAAGGACGTCGTTGATCTCTTTCGGGCACATTTCTTCGTACTTCATGATTTCTCCAATGTCGCAAGCAAAAACGTGACTCGTTGAAGTACATTATACACCTTACTGGATCGTCTCATCCGTTTGGGTGCGCAGGGAAGAGCAGAGCGTAGCAGGCCAGCAGGAGAGCTGAATGTCAGAACCACAAGTATCTGGTTTCGGGATTCGCAGAGGCGCGTTCACGTTGATCGAGCTTCTGGTTGTTATCACGATCATCTCGATACTGGCGGCCATGCTCCTGCCTGCTCTACAGGCCGCCATGGAGAAGGCGCGCCTGGCCCGATGGACCGGCTGGCAACATCAGAACCGTTCGGAGGGACGTTTGACGGCGTACTACCCGCTCATCGAGCAGGACGAGGCCGACAAGCTCCTGATGCCCAATCGCGCGACGGGCGATCCGAACGAAGAGACGTATCGTCACGCCAGATGGCAAGCCCGGATTACGAGCAATGGTGCCTGGATGACCAACGGCGGGCGGTGGCGGGGCAAGTCCGCCATCAATTTCAATAACGGCAGTTTCTCGGCCCCCGGGCAGATCATCGAGACCGACGAGGTCGCCATCGAGTTCTGGATATACCCGCTGAACCACACGAACTACAACCAACGCTTCTACTGGCGCAACACCAGCAATGGCTGGGGCGTCCAGTTCCACACGACCTCCGGTGGCGGAATATACGCAGGCACAAACTGCTGTGGTGGCGGGCAACGCTTTTCGCCTGGCCCCAACGTGTTCAACCTTAACGAATGGCAGCACTTTGTGTATTCCTTCGACGGCAGCAAGGCCCGCCTCTACAAGAACGGCGAACAGATCCAGGGACCGGCGACGCATTCGGCCGTGCAGGAACTGAAGGACCTGGCGCCTGCACTGCTCGTCGGACGTGTCGACGAGGTGGCATTCTACCGCGGCGCCCTCAATGCGCAGGAAGTGAAGATGCGCTACGACAGCGGGAAACCCTGAGGCGTCCACGGCAGGACGCCGTGGTGCATGCCGGGAGCATCGGGGGAAGTCCGGCGATCACTATTTGGGGTAAGCGACACTTTTCTGTCTTGTCCCTGCCAATCAGAGACCGTATACTGTATTCATGATTGGTCTGTTGGTATGTCCGGCATGTCCGTGTAAGCGTCCGGGCTGTTAGCTGAATCTTCGATTTGGAGGATCGACCAGTGAACGAGAGACGCTCCTGCTGCAATCGCACGAACTGCACACGTCCCGCGCGTTTCACCCTGATCGAGCTTCTCGTTGTGATAACGATCATCTCGATACTGGCAGCCATGCTCCTGCCTGCTCTCCAGGCCGCCATGGAGAAAGCGCGCCTGGCGCGTTGGACAGGCTGGCAGCACCAGAACCGTTCGGAAGGACGTTTGACCGCCTATTACCCGCTGATCGAACAGGATACGTCAGACCCGTTCCTGATGCCCAACCGGGCAACGGGCGACCCAAACGAGGAAACATACCGCCACGAGAGATGGCAGGCCCGCATCACGAGCAACGGAGGCTGGCTGACGAACGGCGGGAGATGGCGAGGCAAGTCCGCGATCAACTTCAATAACGGCGCGTTTTCAGCGCCCGGACAGATGATCGAGACAGACGAGGTCACGCTCGAGTTCTGGATATTTCCGACCAACCGTTCAAACTACAACCAGAAGATCCGTTGGTATAACACAGGCTCGTCCCAGTCTCCCCCTTGGGGCGTCCAGTTCCACACCACCAGCGGCGGCGGAATGTATGTCGGCACGAGTTGCTGTGGTGGTGGGGAGCGTTTCTCCCCCGGCCCCAGCGTTTTTAACCTCAACGAATGGCAACACTTTGTCTACACACACGACGGCAGCAAAGCGCGTCTGTTCAAGAACGGGGAACAGATACAAGGCCCTGCCTCTCACGCGCAGGTGAGAGAACTCACAAGTGCGAGAGGCGAGCAGCTCGTCGGACGCATCGACGAGGTCGCATACTACCGCGGGGGGCTGACTGCCGAAGAAGTGAAGATGCGTTACGACAGCGGGCATCCGTAACGCCAGCCGCTCTCGATGAACCGCAGGTAGTTCTCCTGCACGCGGGGGCCAATGTCGGCTTCGTACGGGCCGGCTGTGGGAGACAGCATGAACCTGTGACCTTGTGCGTCGTAGATGCACGCCTTCACTGCCGCGTCCATCTCATCGGGCGTCAGGCGACGGAACTCATCGTACTGGATGTTCCCGATCAGCCCGATCCGATCGCCGACGACGTCGAATGCTTCGGTCAGCGTGCAGTTCCCCGTGGGCGGAGCTTCGATCGTGTGCAGCCCGTCGGGGGCCATGGTGAGGAAGTCGGGCAGGATCTCGCGGATCTGTCCGTGGTAGTGCTGGATCACTCTCCCCCCGTGCCGGTGAACGATGTCGATCAACTCCTGAGCGTACGGGACGATCCAGCGCTGGAACGTCCGGCGGCTCACGAGCGGGGGCGACGCAAACTCCGATCCCACCATGAACACGAGATCGGCCGCGCCGTTCTCGAGCAGGTACTCGTAGATGATCCGATGGCGTTCCTGGAGGCGGTCCAGCAACGCCACGACATCGTCGGGCATGGTCAATGACCAGATCGCCAGTTCCTCCAGCTTGGAGCGTCCGTACAGATCGCCGATCGGTTCTCCCAGGCTGGCCATCATCGATCCCAGGTGTGAGGGGAACTCTGCTTTTTCGGCGTGGAACCTGGCGATCTGCGCATCGAGTGTCTTGTGGATAACATCCCGGTCCGTCTCCAAAGGCAGCTGTGCGAATTTCGCAAAATCCTCCTCGCTGCTGATCAGCTTCTCGATGTCCGTGCGATCCCCGCACACGCGCGTCTCTTCGGACAGCGAAATCGCGCCACATCGCAGCGTCGATCGCTTGATCCGAACCCCGTTCTCCTCCAGTTCCTCGGTCGTGTGCTCAACGGACGGCTTGAAGAGCGGGACACCAAAACCACGGCGATTGAGCCACACAGCGCGTTCGAGACCGAGCTCGGTAATGGGTTTGTAGGCCGGGATGTGCCACACGTCCGCGTAGTACGGCACCGTGTCGTACGGGAACAGCAGCCAGATGGGCACTCGATCGAGTGCATCACCGGAGAGAAACGCCAAGAGACGTTCACGATTGGTCATTGGTTTCACAGACTGAAATCCCCGTGGATCTTGTAGACATGACCGTCCCGGCTCACGCGCAGGTCGCGCCCGGGAAACGCCACGGGCAGTTTCTTGCCCAGCAGTTCGGCGACTTCGTCCTCGATCCTGACCTCGATCTCGTCCGGCACATCGACAAATGTCGCCATGCGTACCTTGACCACGTACCCCTTTCCATGTTCGGAACCGATCCCCAGCGAGTACTTGGCTCCCACCTCGAACAGGCCGTCGTAAGCTCGGTTGGCGGTTGCTCCGTGAGGCGGCCGATTCGGTCGAAGCGGATAGTCGTGCCCATACTCCTCTTCCAGCCAAGCGTCTATCTCCGCCAACACGTGATGGAGTGTTCTCTCCCACTTCTCCAGTCGTGCACCCGCCATTTAGATCAATGTCCCTTCGCTCACGTAGAGGTTACGCATCAGGCCGTCCACCTTCAGCAACTTGCCGCGGAAGCAAACAACGTCACCGACGCGGCCTTGGAGATCCGCCTCAGCTCCTTCGGGAAGCTGTACCACAGCCGAGATCTTGCGGTCGCCGTAGAGACCCGCACTCATCTGATGAATCTCCACAACAGCCTTTATTCCGGGACCGTCGCCGAGCACAAAGTCATAACTGTACCGGCTGGACTTCTGCAGTGTGCCGCTCCACTCGACCGTGCATCCCGCGTACCGTTCCTCGAACAGTCGGCTCACCTCCGAACTCAGCTTGCCCTCGGCAAACAACTCCTCGCATACGCTGGCGGCGTCCGGCCCCGCGGCCACAGGTTCACTGGCCGGTGCCGGATGCTCGCCGCCGATCCGCTCCAGCCACGCCTCGGCCTCCGGGTCGCCCGGCGTATCCCGCCTCACGTCCTCGAATGCCTGACGGGCCTCGTCCCGACGCCCCGCCATGTAGAGCAGTTCTCCCTGCAGCAGGCGCTCTTCGGCAGCCGACGACGATTCCGATTCCGGCTCCGGTGTGGTCGACTCGCACACCGGCGTCTCGGACAACGCGGGTTCAGCCGGGGCAGGATCCGCAGGGACAGGTTCGGGATACCTCTCGACCTTCTTCACGGCAATCGGCACGGGGCCGGGCATGGCCGGACGCCGACGCAGGATGCTCTCGGACAAGATCGAGTACGCCTCGTCGGCGTCCCCCTCGTCCTGTGCGGCCATCGCACGTGTAAGCGACGCGTCTTCTTCCCGTTCACGTGTTACCGACAGCGCCAGTTCGACAAGCGCGGAAACCGTCCCCACAATCGTGAACGGATCGCGTTCCATCCCTGCACGTTCCCAACGCACCTCCTCGTCGTCGATCACTCCGCCCTTGTAGCTCGTCAGGAAACGATGGATACGACGACGACGGGCAGGGGTCAGGAACTCCCGGACGCGGGTCGCCGATGCTCCTTTGACCATGACATCCTGATCGAACATCGTGTCGCCCACCTCAATGTCTTGCGACCCAAAAAACTTGCCGACCCCCGAGAAGAAGCCTTCACGCGTGAGTTTCAGCCCCAATCCGAGCCGCTTCGGATAGCGTGCCCGGTAGCGTGTGTAGGTTGTGCGGCTGTTCCCCGATCCCCGGGACACGGTGTCCACAGTAACCGAAATCCCATTGCGCAAACCACAGATGCTGGCACTGCTCGTCCAACTTCCCGGCGCGTAACGGAAGCCAAGCCGCGACGCCGCTTCGGCCCAGGCCTCTTTGGTTTTGTTCTGGTACTGCGACGCGATGACAATGATCGCAACGACCACCCCGGCGATCGTCATGAACATGAAAACAGGGACAATCGCGATCATGGGGATGCCTCCACATTGGGAAACCAGGACTTGCGAGAACACGAAATGCCGTAACATTGTCGCTGTGCCCTGAACATCAACCCAAAGAGGAACTGAGAGATGTCAACGTACGCAGTCGGTTTTGGCAATCGTGGTTTCTTTCCCCCCGAGTATATGGCTGAGGCGCGTCGCGAGCTCCCGGAGGTGCTGAGATCGCTCGGGCATGACGTACTGATGATGGGCGAAGACGCCACACGCCTGGGAGCGGTTGAGACGCGAGAGGAGGGAGATGCGTTCGCGGCTTTCCTCGACGCCAACGCGGGCAAGTACGATGGCATCATATGGACTCACCCCAACTTTGGTGACGAAGTGGGCATGAGACGCGCGCTGCGCGCCGCCGGTCGCAGGGGCGATCGAATCCTCGTGCATGCTTACCCGGACGACATGAACCGCATGGGCAAAGACGAACGCCGCGACTCGTTCTGCGGGGTTGTATCCACCATGGACGTGCTCTACCAGATGGGCGTGCCTTACGTGAAACTCCCTCCGCACGTCGTGTCGCCACGCAGCCCGCGGTTTGCCGAGAACATCGCCGAGTTCGACCGAATCTGTCGTGGCGAAGCCCAGCCGCCGTACGTCAGGATCACCCCTGAAACACCCGGCGACGGCACCAACATCCTCGACGGCATGGTCGTACTCGCCCTCGGCGCACGTACAACGCCGTTTTACACGACCCGCTTCAACGAGCTTGACGCAGAGCGCAACGGCATCACTGTCGAGACAGCCGACCTCTCCATGCTCTTCCACAAGATGGACACCGTCAACGCCGATTCACCAGAGTACGCTGCACGGTCCGCGGAACTGAAGGCCTACACGTGCTGGGACGGCGTTCCCGGTCGGGCATTCGACCAGCAGGTCCGGCTCACACTGGCCATTGACGAGTTCCTTGCCGAACTCAATCCCGCCGCCGTGGCGTTGCGATGCTGGACGGAGTTCGAAGAACTGCGCAACATCTCGCCGTGTGCCACCCTCAGTCTCCTTAACCACAAAGGCATCCCGGGGGCGTGCGAAGTCGACCTCGGCAACGCGATCGCGATGGCCGCCATGCGACGGTACTCCAACGATGCCGTGGCCTGCCAGGACTGGAATAACAACTGGTACGAAGAAGACGACAAGTTCTGCTTCATGCACTGTGGTCCGCACCAGACCGATTGGCTGCAGCCGGGGCACTATGTGGACACGCACGGCATCCTCGACCACGCGTTTGGTGAAGGTACCGGCTACGGGTGCGTCCAGGGACGCTTTGCGCCCACCGATTTCACGTTCGGGAGCTGCTCGAGTGAGAACGGCAAGCTCCGCTTCTACTTCGGCGAAGGACGCGTGACCGAAGACCAACTCCCCCCCGAGTATTTCGGCTCGGGCGGCGTAGCCCATGTGCCCGGACTCCAGAGAGCCCTGCTGCACGTCGGATACGAAGGCTACAAACACCACTTCTCCATGACTCGCGGACACGTCGCCGACCAGGTGATCAACGCCCTGAGCCAACATCCCGGCTTCGAGGTAACCGATCTGCGCAAGACGTCGTAGACTGACCGGTCTCCCGAGCCCCGCGAACAGTTTCAATCGCTACAACGAGGATCCACGACCGCATGACCGCCACACCCGCGCGCCCGAACATCATCATCATGTACGCCGACGACCTGGGCTTCGGGGACGTCGGTTGCTACGGAGCGACCGCAATCCCCACGCCCAACGTGGACCGTCTCGCCGCCCAGGGCCTGCGGTTCGAGCAGGGATACGCATCCGCGGCAACGTGCACGCCGTCGCGCTACAGCCTGCTCACCGGCTCCTACCCGTGGCGGAATCCGCGGGCCCACATCCTCGCCGGCGACGCGCCGCTGATCATCGGTCACGACGAACCGACGTTGCCCGGCATGCTGCGAGATGCCGGTTACGCAACCGGGGTGGTCGGCAAGTGGCACCTGGGCATCGGCAACGGCAGCCCCAACTGGAACCGGGATCTGCCATCGGTCCCCCTTGACGTAGGCTTCGACCACTCGTACATCATGGCCGCCACGAACGATCGCGTGCCGTGCGTGTACCTCGACAACCGGAACGTCGTGGGCCTCGATCCCTCCGATCCCATCGAGGTGACGTACGGCCGCGAGAATCCGTACCCCGACCAACCCACCGGACGAGACAATCCCGAGTTGCTGAAGATGAAACACAGTCACGGGCACGACTGCACCATCGTGAACGGGGTCGGTCGCATCGGATATATGCGCGGAGGCAAGGACGCCCTTTGGGTGGACGAGGAGATGGCGGAGGTCTTCCTAAACGAAGCCGTGTCGTTCGTCACCGAACACAAAGACGAGCCGTTCTTCCTCTACTACGCCTTCCATCAGCCGCACGTGCCGCGCTTGCCCGGCCCTAGCTTCGCCGGCACGACCGGCCTCGGACCTCGCGGCGATGTGATCGCCGAGATGGACTGGTGCGTCGGCGGCATGCTGGATGCCCTCGACCGCCTCGGGCTCGCGGAGAACACGATTGTCATCTTCTCCAGCGACAACGGCCCCGTCCTGGACGACGGCTACGAGGACCAAGCCGTCGAGCTTTGCGGCGACCACCATCCGGCCGGGCCGTTGCGCGGCGGCAAGTACAGCCTGTTCGACGGGGGCACGCGCGTCCCGTTTATCCTGCGCTGGCCCGGCGTTGTCGAGCCGGGAGAAACATCCGCAAAAGTCAGTCACACCGATTTCTTCGCGTCATTCGCCGCGCTTGTCGGAGGGGAGTTGGCGGCAAGCGCCGCCCCGGACAGTCTTGACATGCTCGACTCGCTCCTTGGCAAAACCGAGGCCGGCCGCGACGAGCTTGTGTGCGAAGGTGTTCAGGCCAAGACCATTCTTCACCAGGGAAGCTGGGTCTACATCCCGCCGCATCCCGGCCCCGCCGTCAGCCAGAGCACCAACACGGAGACCGGCAATAACCCCGATCCGCAACTCTACGATCTGTCGCAGGACATCGGCCAAATTCGCAACGTGGCAGGTGAACACCCCGACACGGTCGAGAAGATGTCCGCCCGCTTAAGCGAGATCCGCGCAGGCGACTGCACGCGGTAATAGCCAAGCAAGACATAGAGGGCAACGGAATTTGACGGCAACGGAATTGAGGAAGAGAGGCGAGAGAGGGCAACAGAATTTGACGGCAACGGAATTGAGGAAGAGAGGCAGAAGAGAGGACATGGGGAATGCCGATAGAGGTGGCCGTACCAGTAACGCCCGTCACTGACCGCGCTTTCCGCGAGGTGGAGCACGCGTTGATGGGGATTGCCTATGCCGTCCACAACACGCAGGGCAGGCTGTGCGATGAACGCATTTACCAAGCGCTTCTGCATCGCCGCACTCAACAGGCAGGCATAGGGACATCGAGGCGAGAAGTCCCGGTTCTTGTAACCCACAAGACCTTCTCGAAGACCTACTACATAGACCTGCTTATCGCCGACGGTGTGGTCGTTGAGCTGAAGACAAAACGAGCTATCACAAGCGAGCACGAAAGCCTGCTGATCAACTACCTCCTCCTGTCCGGCCTGCAGCATGGCAAGCTCATCAACATGCGTCCGGAATCAGTAGAGGGACGACGCGTCCGCACACGCCTGACGCCGGAGAAGCGGCGGAAGCTTGAGATCACGTGTGACGGTGGCCATCCGGTCTCACCGAAGGGCATGTGGTTCAGGGATTTCATGGAGTCGCTACTGGCAGACTGGGGCGGTTTCCTGAGTATCAGTCTCTACCAAGAGGCGACAACGCACTTCCTCGGCGGCCCTGAGAAGGTGGAGCGCATGGTCGACTTCGTCGTCGATGGCCAAGTCGTGGGACGACAGAGACTCCGGCTTCTCGACGAGAGAACTGCCTTTGCGGTCAGCGCGGTCAAAGACAAGCCCCATTTCTACCGGGAGCACTTGGAGCGACTCTTGAGGCATACGTCCCTCGACTCAATCGAGTGGGTCAACATGAATAACGACCAGATCACTTTCTCGACTGTCGTTGCCCTCCAATTCCGTTGCCCTCCAATTCCGTTGCCCTCCAATTCCGTTGCCCTCCAATTCCGTTGCCCTCCAATTCCGTTGCCTCTTCGGTGCTGCTCTTGACGAGTCCGCGAACAGGGCTTAGCTTCTCTCCCGCCGCCGTCCATCGTCCGGAGCCTGCTCGTGCGCTACCTCTTCTTGTGCTTTGCTGCGGTCCTGCTTCTCGCGGGACTCGCAATCCGGCTGACTGAACCGGACCTGCGCAGCGAAATCCCCGTCATCTACTGGGTCATCGACCCGGCACCGGCACGCGGCGAACAGATCGTGCTTTTTCACCTGTGGCAGATGAAGCATGGCCATGGAAAAGACTACGAGTTGCAGTCGACGGCGGACGTGGAGGCATTCCGGGACCTGAAATGGACTCCCGGGGTCGAGGAGGCGATTGCACGCGGGAACGACATGGGCAAAGCCGTACTTGACGGCACGATTGCGGGGTCCGCGCTGCCGGTCACAATCCGTGTACCTGGTGCCGAAATGCGCCTCGACGCGGCGAGCAACGACCTCAACAAGAAACTCATCCAAGGCGTATCGGGTGTTGCCGGCGACGTCATCGAGGCGTACAGCGGCGGAAAGCAGATGCAGTACCTGGCTGCCTCCGGGATGCTCGCGGACATCACGGCGAGCGCCAGGGAACACGGTTTCGGTCCGGACCAGACCTACGACGCTCTTGCCCCCGCGCTGTTCTACGAAGGACGTCAGTACGCCTTCCCGCGGAATCCGGCCCAGACGATGTATTGGGTGAACAAAGAGACATTCACCAGATTCGAGCAACCGCTTCCACCATCGCAGTGGACAGTGGAGGAGTTCGAGAGGCGCGGCAAGGCATACGTCCACGCGGCCAATCCGCCGGGCAAGTATCGCAAGTACTTCTTTGCGGATCGCGCCCTCCGCGTCGAACTCCGACGTAGTCTGGGGTTGTCGATGTTCAACGAAACGCTCACCCGCTGTACGCTGGACGATCCGCGAAACGCGCAGACGCTCGAACTGATCCGCAAATGGACCTACGACGACCACATCCTCCCCAGCGCGGCGGACAGAGCCAGCTTCGACACTGAAGGCGGCTGGGGCGGACAGTCCTTCCAGTTGTTCAAAGCCGGCCACTATGCGATGTTCGCAAGCGGCCGTTGGGCCCTGATGTTGTTCCGCAGGTTCGGTTCGATGCAACTCGCCGTGGTCGAGCCGCCCCACTGCGGGCTCCGCAACACCATTCTCAGCGGCGGTCAGTCGACCGTCTACCGTGCATCCCCGAACAGAAAGTACGCCGAGCTTTTCCTGGCCTACATGGCCAGCGAAGACTACAACATGCAGATTGTACGTGACGGCGACGCCCTGCCGCCCAACCCGCGGTATACGAACACCGAGTTGTTCAAACGTCCGCCCGAGTACCCGAATGAATGGGGCTGCCACGAAGCGTATGCGAATGCCGCACGCGACATCGCGATCGTGCAGAGCTTCAGCCCGTTCGTGTTGCCGGTGGTCATCGAACGCTACGATCAGGAGGCGGAGGAGGAAGTCATGAACAGCCGCTCCTCGCCACAGGACGCCGCCCGAGGAGCAGCCGAACGCGTCAACGCGGAGATCCAGCGCAACCTGACCGAGAGCGCCCGGATGCGCGAACGTTACAAAGAACTGTGCCAGCGACAGAACAAGATCGACGAACGCCGTGCGGCAGGCGGGAAGGTCCCTCTCGAGTGGATCGAGAATCCGTTCTACCGACACTATTACCAGAAGCAAGGATGGATAGAGTGAACTGAGGGTGAGAATGGGGTGTCAGGCCGAGCCGTCCTGCTGAAATCTGAAGCCTGACACCCGAAACCCGAAACCTGCCCCCCGACACCTCCCAATGCCTGAGCCAGCACAACCACAACGCATGAGCCGCAGAGACCTGCGCGAGATTGCCGTCGGCGTGGCGTTCATCGCGCCGAACATCGCTGGTTTCCTGGTCTTCACGCTCTTCCCGTTGGTATTCAGCTTGGCCATGGCGTTCACCAACTGGGATGTGCGCCTGCACAACATCTTCACGGACGAGTCGGTGCGCTTCGTCGGCCTCGACAACTTCTCGCGGCTTTTCCACGAGAAGGACTTCTCCAAGTTCCTGGGCAACACGCTGTTCTTCATGCTCGGGATCCCATTCGGCGTGGCGGGGAGCCTGCTGGCCGCGATCCTGCTTAGTCAGGAACTTCGGGACCGGAGCGCAGCCGTATCGCTGCGCGTGCTGTGCTGCGCCGGCATGATCGCGGGACTCGCAGCGCTGGTGGTGACCGGGGCCGGCGCGACAGCGACGGCTGTCCTGATTTGCGGCGTGGCGGCCATGGCCCTCGTCGGCGGCGCCGCCGGAGGGCGAACCGTTTACCGCACGTTGTTCTACTTCCCGCACTTCACTGCGGGGGTCGCGACGTTTCTGCTGTGGAAGAAACTCTACAGCCCTCACACCGGCCCGATCAACAACGCAATCCGGCCACTTCTGACGCGGCTC